>Ga0307492_10000338_pt1 | contig 20150 bp, 20 predicted proteins | sample SI3LmetaG_FD_202365 | JGI IMG/M metagenome (GOLD analysis project Ga0307492, IMG submission 202365) | Sea-ice brine microbial communities from Beaufort Sea near Barrow, Alaska, United States - SI3L | ecosystem: Environmental > Aquatic > Marine > Coastal | place: USA: Alaska | collected 2017-05-06 | reverse complement strand
TAAATAGATAAGAGCAAAAAATGTATCTCTGTTCGTCTGTGAAGCGCAGCGCTCTGTAAGCCGCAGGCGTGTCCTCTGCGGTAGAAACTGTTGTCTGTTTTTTAGCAATAATATCAATACTATCAATGGTTATAGTTTAATTACTTAGAATAGGTCACTTAGGTGGTCTTTTTTATGTATAGATGGAAAATTGGTACTCTTTAAGGTTAAACGCTAATAACAGTTTAATCTTAAAGCATAACTCCCTACACTCTGCCTATAAATTTGAAATTGACAGTCATTTGAGAGAGCACAATGCATTATTCAAAATTAGGTAGTAGTGGTTTGGAGGTGTCTAGAGTGTGTTTAGGCAGCATGACGTGGGGTATTCAAAACACTCAACAAGAGGCTAATGAACAGATTGAGTATGCTCTTAGCCAAGGTGTCAATTTTATTGATACTGCTGAGTTATACCCAGTGCCTCCATCAGGTGAAAAATATGGCGATACCGAACTCATTATTGGTCATTGGTTAGCACAAAACCCCACCCGCAGAAAAGATATCATATTGGCCAGCAAAATTGCTGGGCCTGGTTTACCTTATCTTCGTGGTGGTGCAAAAATTAGTGGTGCGAGTGTTATTGAAGCCGTAGATGCCTCGCTAAAGCGTTTGCAAACCGATTACATCGATCTTTTTCAGTTACATTGGCCAAATCGAACATCACCCCATTTTTCCAAACACTGGCCGGGTAAAGTAACATTTTCAACCTTTGACACTGCACACGAAACCAATGAGATGTTGGAAATCCTACAAGCACTAGATAGCTGTGTCAAAGCGGGGAAGATACGGTTTTGTGGGCTGTCAGATGATACGCCTTGGGGGATAAACACTTATCTTAAATTGAGCGAGAAATATGCCTTACCTAGAATGGTATCGATTCAAAATGAATTTAGTTTGTTACATGCTAAAGATTGGCCGTATTTAATCGAAAACTGTGTGCGTGAAAATGTTGCTTACCTACCTTGGTCACCTTTGGCTGGCGGAGTGTTAAGTGGCAAATATCTGAATGGAGAATTACCGGAAGGTAGTCGTTGGACGCTGGAGCAAAGAAACGGCATTTTCCGCGATACGCCTGCCACACATGCTGCTACCGCTGGATATGTAGAGCTAGCCAAAACCTATAAACTCACACCCTCGCAACTTGCGCTAGCTTGGTGTAACCAAGTTGATGGGGTCACTTCGACTATTATTGGTGCGACCAACATGGCGCATTTAAAAGAAAATATAGCCGCGTTTGAAACGGCATTATCGGACGACGCTATGAACGGCATCAATCAAGTCTTCAGAGACTACCCCGTCCCTTTTTAAGTTTTATACCACGGGCAAAGTTAGCAGTTATTTCAATTACAAATTGATGCAAGTGTTAACTTTGTATTATCTTGGATGTATTTTATCCTATTAAAATCCCACAAAAGAAGAATAACTAATTATGTATTTTAGAAATACCCTCTTTGCTTTTGCATCACCCCTTTTCGCTCTGTTGGCGTTCAATGTGCAAAGCACTGTAGTAGAAATTCGTACCTCGCTTGGTACCATAGAGGTTAATTTATTTGATAATGATACTCCTAAAACTGTAAATAATTTTTTGAACTACTTAGACAGTGGTAGATACGCCAATAACGTAGTGCATCGCTCGGTAGACGGTTTTGTTGTTCAAGCAGGCGGGTTTACTTTTAATGGCGGTTTTCCTATCGTGAGAGTGGAAAATGACCCAGAAATTGAGAATGAGCCCAAACTTTCAAATGTAAGAGGTACAATTGCAATGGCTAAGGGAAGTAATCCGAATAGTGCGACTTCCCAGTGGTTCATCAACACAGGAAATAATGCTAACAGCTTGGACATTGCAGCTAATGCAGGTGGATTCACAGTTTTTGGTCAGGTATTAGGTGGCGGTATGGATGTGGTAGACCAAATAAATTCTTTGAATACCATAACGTACGAAGGGTTAAATGACTTTCCCATCAGAAACGAGGTTGCAGGACAGCCAATTATAGGTGAAAACCTAGTGCTTATATCTGATGTTGTGGTCACAGATAGGGCCGTTTCTACCAATACAAATTTGAACCCTGCAAGGAATACTTTGATAAACACGTCAACAACACAAGGTTCAGATGGCGGTGGAGCCTTTACATGGTTGGTGCTTTTTATGTTATTAACTTTGTGCGTTAAAAGGTCATTTAAGTTTGCTTCAATCTACAAAAAGTAAGTCAAACATATGATACTTATGCCAAGGTCATTATTAACGTGCACGCATACTGAGTTTGTTTTTTAGATTTAGGTCTGCGTTTATTTGATTCAAATCCTTACATTTTAATTTATCGTTAAGAATGCCCTCACTTTATATGTTTGTGTATCAGTGTTGAATTTCAAGCAGTTGAAGCTGGAGCTTGAAAGCCTTGTAAGGAATCTTACAAGGCTTTGATTTAAGAATTACTTTATTTCAATCAGTTCAACATCAAACAATAATGTCGCATCTGGCCCAATAGTTTGGCCGCTGCCACTTGGTCCATAGGCCAAGTCAGATGGAATAGTTAGTTCGAATTTGTCACCAACATTCATTAGTTGTAATGCTTCTACCCAACCTGTAATCACACCTGTTACTGGGAACTCAGCTGGTTCGCCTCTATCGTAAGAACTATCGAATACAGTTCCATCAGTTAATGTACCTTTGTAATGTACAACGACTGTTTTATCAGAGGTCGGTATTTCGCCTTCTCCTGATACCACTTCTTTATATTGCAAACCGCTTTCTGTTACGACTACGCCATCTTTCTTTGCGTTGGCTTCAAGATAAGCCAAGCCCTCTGCTTTATTTTTAGCGCTGTCTGCCTGTTGCGCCAGTTGCTGTTTCTGTTGAGCTTGTTTCTGAACTGTTGCGACTGCTTCTTGAATTTGTTCTTGAGATAAACGTGACTCCGTTCCAGCCATAACGTCATTAACGGCCATAGTGAATGCGCTAACATCAAAAGCAAGCTCATCACGTTTAAATTGGCCAGCTAGATTTGTGCCGACTATGTAACTTAGCTTTTGCTCAAGGCTCGCTAAAGCAGGATCTGATGCAGCATCAGTTGTCACCTTTGAAACTTCTGCCACTGTCGTTTCAGTTTCAGTTTCAGTTTCAGTTTTTGGGTCATTGCCACATGCAGCTAAAAATAAAGAGGATGCCGTCAATAAGACAAGAGTGTTTAATTTCATGTATTTTTCCTAAAATTGGATGGGATTAATGAGAGTAGTTAAATCGGTCTATCAGGATAATTTTAACTAAAGCTTCCTATACCATATGGTTGCGAGTAACAGTATTCAAGTCTGAAAGACTAGATAAGATCAAAAAAGCCCCATTAATGAAAATTAACGGGGCTTTTTAAGTCGTTAGACGTTTTTACTTTTTAGCAGCGTTACGCTCTTTGGTCTCAGCAATAACTTTCTCTGCCACATTCTGTGGACAAGGGCTGTAATGTGAGAATTCCATAGAGAATTGACCACGACCAGAAGTCATAGTACGTAAGGTTCCGATATAACCAAACATTTCTGAAAGAGGTATGTCAGCTTTAACACGCACACCCGATACGCCAGCTTCTTGATCTTTTATCATGCCACGACGACGGTTTAAGTCACCAATAACATCACCAACGTGATCGTCAGGCGTAAACACGTCAACTTTCATGATAGGTTCGATTAATTGAGGACCTGCCTTAGGAATTGATTGACGGAACGCGCCTTTCGCTGCGATTTCAAATGCTACAGCAGATGAATCAACTGCGTGGAATCCACCGTCGTACAATTCAACTTCAACGTCTAGTACTGGGAAGCCAGCAAGAACACCTGTACCCATCATGCTCCTGAAACCTTTTTCAATCGCAGGGAAGAATTCTTTAGGAACGTTACCACCAACAACTTTAGAGGTAAATGTAAAGCCTGTATTGGCTTCGCCAGGCTTGATGCGATAATCGATTTTACCAAATTGGCCAGAACCACCAGATTGTTTCTTATGAGTATAAGAATCGTCAATTTCTTGAGTGATTGTTTCACGGTATGCAACTTGAGGTTCACCTACTTGCAATTCGACACCGTAAGTACGCTTAAGAATATCAACTTTGATATCTAAGTGCAGTTCACCCATACCAGAAAGGATTGTTTCACCTGAATCTTGGTCAGTTTCAACACGGAAAGTAGGATCTTCAGCCACCATCTTACCGATAGCAATACCCATTTTCTCAGTTGACCCTTTATCTTTTGGTGTAACAGAGATAGAGATAACTGGCTCTGGGAATACCATCGCTTCTAAGATGATAGGATCTTTGGGATCACATAAAGTGTGACCAGTTTGAACGTTACCTTTCATACCCACAATAGCGATGATATCACCAGCTTGTGCGGAACTTAGTTCGTTTCGATCATCTGCTTGCATCTCACACATACGGCCAACACGCTCAGTTTTACCTGTAGCTGCGTTAAGGATGGTGTCACCTTTCTTAAGCGTACCTGAGTAGATACGTACGAAAGTAAGTGAGCCAAAACGGTCATCTGTAATTTTGAATGCTAAAGCTTTGAAGCTTTCAGCTGCAGAAACGATTGCAAACTTACCATTAGCTTCACCCTCTTCGTCTGTAAGAGGTTGAGGATCAACATCTGTTGGACAAGGTAGGTAATCAACAACGGCGTCAAGAATGTTTTGAATACCTTTGTTTTTAAATGCTGAACCACAGTAGGTTGGGAACAACTCCATGGTGCGTGTTCCTTTACGGATACAACGTTTGATCTCTTCAAGAGATGGCTCTTCGCCTTCCATATAAGCCATCAATAAGTCATCATCTTGCTCAAGGGCAGTCTCAAGCAGCTTTTCACGGTATTCTTCTACTTTATCAACCATGTCAGCAGGGACATCAGTGATTTCATAGTTTTCTGGAAGACCCGTGTCGTCCCAGATAAATGCTTTACGAGTAAGAAGATCAACCACACCAACGAAGTCATCTTCGATACCGATAGGCAGAACCATGATTAGCGGGTTAGCACCAAGGACCTTTTTAGTCTGGTCAACAACGCGGTAGAAATCAGCACCCATACGGTCTAATTTATTAACGAAGATGATACGCGCTACTTTTGAGTCATTCGCATAACGCCAGTTAGTTTCTGACTGAGGTTCAACCCCACCAGAACCACAAAATACACCGATACCGCCATCTAATACTTTAAGTGAACGATAAACTTCAACTGTGAAGTCAACGTGCCCAGGAGTATCGATTACATTGAAACGGTGATCTTTCCAAAAACAGCTTACCGCTGCAGACTGGATAGTAATACCGCGCTCGGCTTCTTGTTCCATGAAATCGGTAGTAGATTCACCGTCATGTACCTCACCAGTCTTATGTATTTGACCAGTAAGTTTAAGGATTCGTTCTGTAGTAGTCGTTTTACCCGCGTCAACGTGGGCAAAAATACCAATGTTTCTGTACTTTGCTAAATCTGTCATTATTCCAACTTCAGTCTGAGTAAAAATTGCGCAGGATTATACAAGATATTTCGACATGATGCCGATTTTCTTTTGTATAAAAATTAATAAATTAAAAATCAGTGCGATTTTAGCATGTTGTTTCTATTTAATCCTAAATAGGAGAACAGAAAACAGCAGTGACCACGTTATTTTTATAACTTAATAATTTTGATTGTCATTTTGCTTATTATTTAAATATGAGTGATGAATGCAGCACCTACGCTAAACAAAGAGTGCCACAGGTCTTTGGTGTATCGATTGTAACTGGTGGGAGCAATTTATGTGTATTTGCTTAAACTCAGTATTTCTCAATATCAATGTTGTCGCTTTAGCAAACATGATCAGCAACTGACTTTCGTCTGTAACATGGCCTGCTAAAATTAAACCCTTAGCAAATCTCTAAAACTATGGTTTAGAGCATTGGCATAACACGATTACGCCCTAATCGTTTTGCTTCATAGAGTTGTTTGTCGGCTTTCTCGATAAGTGCAAGTGGATTCATACCTTCTGTGAATTTTGCCACACCAATTGAGGCTGCAATGTCGCCCATCATTTCACCTGTTCGCTTGTCTTTCACTCCTATTTTTTCAATCGCTTTACGCATTGATTCGGCCATACTTCGCGCTTTACTAAAGTTTGAGTTAGGTACAATGATAGCGAACTCTTCACCACCAAAACGAAATGCTTGAGCGCCGTCTCGGCAAGTTGCTTGGAGTTTTTTTGCGGTGGCTTTTAATACTAGGTCACCCATGACATGGCCGTAGTTGTCATTAATTTTTTTGAAGTGATCAAGATCAACTAACATCAAACATAAATTAGGTTTTAAAGACTGAGTAGCTAGCTCTTCATCGAAGTATCGTCGATTACATAGCCCCGTTAGTGCATCATATAATGCGTCATGTTGGCTTTTTTCAAGCTGACCTCTAAGTGCCTCTATTTCGTTTTGTGCATCGGCTAAGGCGGCATTAAAGCTGATGGTGCTGCGCCTGATGTTTTGGGTGTCTTTGACTAAACTACGCACCAAAGCCATTACTTCTTCTAAAGACAAACCTTCTTTTTCAACTTTAGCCAGGTCATCAACGCAAGCATCCATGGTTTCTTTAAAGTTGGTAGTTTCTGAACGTGTGTCTTTAAGTGACTGAGATAGTTCAACAAGCATAGCTTCTACAGACTGGCGCAATTCCCACGCAGTGACTTCTTCTGTTTCTGCTACATAATTACGATAAAGTTCTTTTGTTTTTATCTCAGATAATTGCACATTGTTATCTAAGACTTGATCAATCGCCGTTTTTAATTCAGGTGACTCATTAGAAACATAGGTGAACCAAAGGGCATAGTTGGTTGGGATAGCAGAAATTTTATGCTTCAACAATAACGGGATAGTCTGTTTTAGTATTGCGAAAGACTTTTCTAAATTTTTATCAGCCATTTTATATATCCTTTTTAACCCTGTAATTAGTTTACACAAAATAGTCGCGATGGCAGAATAAAAACCGTTATTATCGTTTTACATTTCATCAATCTTAACCATTGGAGCAAGCAATATGATAAAAAAAGCTATAGCAGTATTGGTAGGTACAGCAATATTGAGTACATTATCTGTGTTCGCAGAGCCCGCAAAATCAGAAAAACAAGCTAAAGACGTAACTAAGTATAGACAAGCTATTTTAAAGCTTGTGAAGAGCAACGTGGGCGCCTTAGGGGCAATGAACAAAGGTGCTATTCCGTTTAATACAGAAACGATGCAAACCAATTCATTACGTATTGAACAACTATCTTTGATGTTAGAAGACTATTTTGCCACTGACACAACTGGATTTGATGTTGATACAGCAGCTTTAGATAAAATTTGGGGAAATCAAGCTGACTTTAAAGACAAAATAAGTGCATTGACTGTTGCTGCTAACAATTTAAACAAGGTTGCTAAAGCGGGTGATTCAACTCAGTTTAAGCCTGCAATTGGCCAAGTTTTCAAAAGCTGTAAAGGTTGTCACGACAATTATAAAGAAGACTAAAATTGTGGGCATTTCACTACGAGTGAGTTAAATGCCCGTAACTTGGATTAATAATAGTATTCTTCTACTGGCGGAGGGTTAATTTCGACTAACCAGTAAACAAAAATCCCTACCACTATGGCTAAAATTAAAGCTTTAACTAATTTGGAGTGAGTGATGCCTTTAGATGCATCAACTATTTTCTGACCTGTCAGCATGGGGGTTATCAAGTCATGTTTTAGCCCTAATCTGTACCAGATTATCGCTAATAAATGAATGACGACTAGACCCATTAATACATCAAAAATATTCTTGTGTAACCACTGCATCCATTCTTGTATGGCACTGTTAGCACTATCGTAGTATGGGCCAGCACTGACTATATCGTCAGAAGTAAATAAGCCACTAATAGCTTGTAATCCAACCAGTATTAACACCGCTGGTAATAACAATCCACCCAGAGGATTATGCCCTGTAGTATAATTTTTTTGCTTTGAGGTGAGTGATCGTAAATAGCTAATAATAGCTTTTGGGCCTGCTATAAAACTGCTGAATTTTGAATATCTTGTACCAAAAAATCCCCACAATAGCCTAAATATGATCAGCCCCAAGGTAAAATATCCAATATAGAAATGAATATCCATGGCATTTTCTAATACTTCAGTAGTTAACCATTGGCCAAATAAACAAAGTACTAGTAACCAGTGAAATAATCTTACAGGGATATCCCAAACTAAATATTTTTTCATATTAGGGTGTCTTTTTTATGTAATAGATTTTAAATAGAGTAGGCCTTAACAAAAAACTAGTTAAGGCCCTTTCAGAAAGAAAGCCTAATGTACCCAATGATGCTTTTGTGCTTTAGCATCGATTGCTTGTTGTGTTGCCTTGGGCATAAACAATTGGTTGTTTTGTTCGAAGAAAAAGGGTTTGCGATGTTTTTTGCTGCCGACTTCATTCATGGTCGCTGTCTCATAGATGCGGCCATTTAATACTGTGTATTCAACAAACTCACTAAGACGAATGTCGCTTAAAACGTCACCGTCAATAATCATCAAATCGGCTACTTTACCCACTTCAATACTGCCTATTTGTTTGTCCATACCTAAGTGAGTCGCACCGTCAATAGTGCCGCCTCGAAGCGCTTCCCAAGGCGTAAATCCACCTTGATTCATTATCCATAATTCCCAATGAGAGGCTAATCCCTCTCTCTGGCCATGGGCACCAATATGCACACTTACGCCATTGTCTCGCAATGTTTTAGCATACTCAGCAACAGCGACATGGTTGTATTGATTGTCTGGTGCAGTCGGGCGTCTAATTGAACGTTTATCTACCAAAAAGCTTGGGGTATAGCGCATTAAACGCGGGTTTTTCCATACTTCGGTTCTGTCATAAAAGTATTCTTCGCCCATCATGCCGCCGTAAGAAACTACGAACGTTGGAGTGTACCCGAATTTTGTTGCTGACCATAAAGCGGTTAAATCATCATAACCTTTGGCAATTGGCAGTGAATGTTCAAGACCTGTATGACCGTCTACTAACATTGATATGTTTTGCTGAAATTTGCCACCGCCTTCTGGTACTACCATCATACCTAGTTCTTTAGCTGCAGCTAAAATCTGTTGCCGAGTGTCACGTCTGGGTTGGTTGTAACTTTTGACTGAAATTGCTCCCGTATCTTTTAGCCTTTGCATATGAAAAAGAGCATCGTCATAACTATTGATAATGGCTTTGTATCCTAATCCTTCTGCCCCGTATAATATTGTTCCAGTGGAGTAAATTCTTGGGGCAACTATTTTTCCTGCCCGCTGTAATTCGGCAGCCGAGAATATCTCGGTGGTATCGTTTGATGGGTCATGAATAGTTGTCACACCAAATGCTAAGTTAGAATACATGCTCCAGTTTTGCTGCGGTATGATTTCATTACTGCCTTGTGAACCGTGGGCATGAGCGTCGATAAGACCAGGCAAGATGGTTTTGCCTTTGGTGTCGATTAACAATGCTTCATCAGGAATAGTCACATCTCCAGATTTACCTACTTCTACAATTTTATTATCTTTGATTAATACCACACCATTTTCGATCACTTCTCGTTGCCTATTAGCATCGCGCATGGTTACTACCGTGCCGCCTACTAAGGCTTTGTAACCTGTGGGTTTGTCTGCTTTTTGCTGGAAAGATAAGTCAATTCCTTCACTTACTGGTTCTGGTAACTCTTCTGGGGCCTCTGCAAAAAAAGCAAAAGCATCTTTTAATTTTCGTTCATAAAAAGTCGCACCGTGATACCAACTAACTGATTGGTTATCTGCGCTCCAAGTTAGATATTCACCCGCGCGACTTGATATTTGTTTGACCGGCAATGAAGACATTTTCGGACCAATATTGACACGTTTACCTGTTTCAACAAAAGGTGCTATGTAGGCATTGTATTGATGCACAAAGGCGACCCATTTTTTATCATGAGATAAGCGATATTCTGTTACTTTATCGGCGCCGTATAGATGCTCTCGTTTATCTTCACCATTTAAATCTACACTGACTAATTGAGTTTCAGCATAATCACTACCCGAAACCGATGTGGTCAAATAAATACGAGTGTTGTCACCAGCAAAATGCGGTGCTGAGCCTGATTTAGCAATACGTTTAGTGCCGCCATTTTTAACATTCGCAACATATATTCCTGGTTCAACCGAATACTCAGGGCTGAGCAGGTAGCCACCTGTGACTTTGTCATAAACAACTAACTTTCCGTCAGTTGAGAAGCTAGGGTTAATATAATGCCCCAGCGCTGCTGTTAACTTTTTACCTTTACCACCACGCGCTTTAACGATTCTGACAGTACCCAACTCTTGGTCATCCCAAGTGGTATAGACAATACTTTTACCGTCATTTGAATAACGTGGATACAGTTCATCGTGATCATTTTGTTTGGTCAAGCGTGCTGTTTTTCCAGTTTTGATATCTTTCACATATAACTTGCCCAATGCTTGAAACAATATTGACTTAGCATCAGGAGACTTTTGTGCCCAGCGAGTCATTTTTATAGAGAAGTTATCAGGCGCTACATCTACGTCAAAACGTAACGCGTCTGCGTATTTAAGTTCGGCTTTGACATTCACAGGTATGGTGACGATAGACTGGTCTTTGACAGTTAACTTATGAAATTTTCCACCCGTCCAAAAAACAATATGTTTGGAGTCAGGTGTCCAATCAAAGTAGGCAAAATATCCTTCTGAGCCAAAACCTTCCTGCATGTCTCGTTCAAGGTCCATATAAAGTGGTTTTTCCATACCCGTTGCCAAGTCTTTAACGAAGAGAACTGTTTTTTCTTTAACGCGCCGAATAAAGGCTAAATGTTTACCGTCTGGAGAAGGTGTTGGGACAACAGCGCCACCAGTGCCACTAACAAAGCGTTCTTCTTCGCCATTGGCTAATTCGTATCGGGTAATGGCAAAAATACCTTTTAAAGGGTCGCGGTTGTAGCTAAACGTACTGCCACTTGATACATCTTGTGTAAAATACAGGTATTTACCATCGGGTGAAAATGCGGGATCAGCAATATTTTTTTGATCTTTCTTACCATTTACTCGCTCTTTTATAGCCAGTCCGTCACCGCCAGAATGGTGGTAAAGCCAAATTTCTCCAGCAGGAATACTACGGCTCGACATGATCCCTTTACTCACTGCTATGTATTGTCCATCAGGGCTCCATTTGGGTGAATGGATTAGGTTGTTTTTTTCAGTGCTGAGCTGTTTTAAATTGGTCCCGTCTTTGTCCATCACCCAAAGGTTAGACAAGCCACCTCTGTCAGAAATAAACGCTATTTTTGCTCCATTTGGGCTAACAGCAGGGTGAATATTCCAAGCGAAATCTTGAGTGAGTGCCTTGGCTTCACCACCCCTTATGTCTGTGGTGTAAATATCTCCAAGCATATCAAACACCATGCTTTTACCATCTGGGCTGATATCTAGGCTTGACCATGTTGTGTTGTCTGTATCGATTGCTACAGTGGCTAAGTTAAAGGGAGGGTTAAGCACATCCCAGTCTTTTTCGGGCGATGCTTTATCAGTAGATGTTTTATCTAAATCATCTGCTGTTTGACTGAATGCAGTACAAGATAAACTAAGCAGTGTGGCTAAACTTGCTGCGTGCAGCAGAGCCTTTTTGTTGTGTTTCATATTGGTTCCCTGAAATTTTATTGGTTTTTTATATTAAGACTAAGTAATTCAGATAAAATACATTATCACTGTGGTTGATATCTACAAGATAGGCATTCTATTTATGCTGCAAACGAGTAAATACTTGGTGTATATCAAACGAGACACTGAGAGCTTTAATATTTGACCTCGAACTGAATTCTTAGCCATTCGTTACTATTTGTATAAGTGGAGTGAGCCTCATACTAAAAAGTAGGGGAGTGAATGGCTCAGCGTTAGCGATTAGATTAAAGATTTAATAAAATGTTAAGTTCGACGTCATTAACTGATTAATATTGGTGACGTTATAGTCGTTTAACCAGTGCCACTAATAATTTGCACCTGTGGGATATCAGTATCACCTTTTAACACTTTTAGAATGCCATCTTGGGTAAGTGTTCGCATGCCATCTTTCATCGCTTGGGCTTTCATCTCGTGCACAGAAGCTTCTTTATATACCAAAGAACGTAATTCGCCAGTCATGGATAATAATTCATGTACACCTGTTCTGCCTCTATAGCCAGTATCACCACACTCCTCACAACCTTTGCCTTTAGACAGCATTAGCGGTTCGGGTAAATTAAGCTCTTCAAGGTATTCTTCACCATATTGTCTTTTAATAAAGGCAACATCAGATTCAGTTGCAGGATACTTCTCCTTGCAATTTGGGCAGATGGTTCTGATCAAACGTTGGGCTAAAATACCCACACAAGCGTCAGAGAAATTGACAGGATCTAATCCAAGGTCTAACAAACGAGAAATAGTTTCTGGAGCTGAGTTGGTATGCAGTGTAGAAAACACTAAATGTCCGGTCAGTGAAGCCTCGATACCGGCATGTGCCGTTTCTTTATCACGCATTTCACCAATCAGTATTATGTCAGGGTCAGCACGTAAAAACGCCCTTAGTGCATTGGCGAAGGTAAAACCAATTTTAGCGCTGACTTGGACTTGTTGTAGGCCCGGTTGGGTTATTTCTACGGGGTCTTCTGCGGTCCAAATTTTCTTTTCTGGTGTATTGATGTGCCCTAATACAGCATGCAAAGTTGTTGTTTTACCTGAGCCTGTGGGCCCAACTACCAAAATGATCCCGTGAGGTTTTTGTACTAACTCAAGGATTTTGGTGTGATTACGTGGTGATAAATTCAGCTTACTCAAAGGCATTGCGCCACCTGCAGCCAATATCCGCATGACTACACCTTCCCCTGCAATAGTGGGAATGGTGGCTACCCGTACTTCAATTAGCTGCCCCGACATTCTAAAAGACAGTTTGCCATCTTGTGGTACACGCTTTTCAGCAATGTTGAGATTTGACATAATTTTGATACGGGCAATCACAGCACTGTGGTGTGATGCAGGAACTTGCGTGACGTCTCTACAGACACCATCTATTCGCATGCGTACCCGAGTAGGTGCATTTTTTTCAGGATCAACATGAATATCCGATGCGTTTAAACGTTTTGCATCATGTAACACACGACTCACCAATCTGACCACAGCAGGCGCATCGTCTGACATCTCATCAGATTGATCGTCAATTTCATCAGCACTGGTACCTATCTCATCGAGGATTTCGTCCATGGCTCCAGGGCCAGCACCACCGCCTGCCGCTTCACCTAAATATTGCAAGATAGTATTGGGCAAGCTGACCGATATTTCGTAACTGTCTATACCTAAAGCACTTTCTATTTCCATTAATAACGTGGCGTTATTGGGTTCTGCCATCAACACAATAGGATTGTCTTTTATGTCAGCTAACACGGCTACAAAGTTGCGCTTTAAATAGGACAGGTTTAGCTTACTGTCACTTTGAAATAGGTGATATTTATCTGGTAAGTAGGCTATATACGGTACTTGAAAGTGTACCGATAATGCATTGCCTAAGTCATCCTCAGCTAGTCGGTGTTCAGATGTAAGGCGTTGTACCAACTGCCTATTGTCGTGACTGGTTTCTTGAAGTTTTTTGAGTTCTTTTTCAGAAATAAGATTGCGATGCACTAAATAATCGAAAGGTTGACTGGTGCCACCTAATTCATAACGAAACTTTTTTCCCATTATTTCTGCGATAGCATTGGCAAGCGCTAAGTCATCTTCAGTAAATGCAGTATCTTTTTTATTGATAATCTGCATAACACCCATCAACACACCAGAATCGAGGATCGGAATACAAATTATGTTACGAGTCTTAAAAGTTGAACCTTTGTCGAATTTATCTGCAAAGTTTAAGCGTTTATGGATGCTGGCAAGTTCTTCTTTATTATATGGGTCATCAATAATCAGAGGTAGTTGGCTCAGTGCTACATAACCCGCGATTGACATCGGGCTGATAGGCACTTTGATTTCGCGCGTCTCCACACCTGTTTTAAAACGGGCAACTAAATCTTGGTGTTGTCTTCGGCGCTGAAAAATACTCATGCGCTCCGCATCAAATAAGCCCAATACGAACGGTTCTAACTTGTGATACGCATCCATAAGGGAAGGATACGTTTTAAGCAGCTGGTTAATACGGTCGAGGTGGTTCTGATTAAGTTCGGAATTCATATAGATGCTTAATGTACTTCTAGGCTATTGTTTTTATAAAATTTAAGTCTCTACTATAACCGACACACTACAGACAGCAAATAGGTTTTAGTAGAGTAAGTTTAGTTAACAACAACCTTTTAAAAAAAAGGGCCGGCAATTAACGGTAGAAGTGACTGTTTACTTTGGCTGTTTCGCTTTTTGGGCTGCAATATCAGCTACTCGTTAAATTAACAAAATAGTGAGAAACATCATGGTTAGTAGAGAAAGTATCAACCCAGAGTCTACGAAGCTCGCACTGATAATGATACCTGCAACATTCATTGCCTAGATACGTGGTACATATATATAAATAAATACCAGTGAGTATTAATAATATGCCAGAGACCATGACTACCCTTAATAGAAATACGATATTCTTATTTCTCATTATTTTATAAGCAGTTAGGCTCGAATCTTAATAAGTCACCACTATCTCAATAAGTCAACACTATAGAATGTTGATATGTATCAGTATGCGGCTAGATTTATCAATAAATATTACCTTACTCTGGATTAGACTTGCAATCTCACAACCCTTATGTATAATTCGCGCCCACTAGTTCTTCGGAACAGGTGATTTTGGTTGGAATTGAGGTGCTTTTACTGATATTCAATATATAACCAAATAAAACAGGACCCTAATTTTGGGTCAGCAGGTTACATGCATCCTCCTATCAATTAAATTGATGGTGTGGGTGATTTTTTTTGTTCTTTCGGTTGGAGCTTAATCGATGCCAAATCAAAGAATTCGTATTCGTTTGAAAGCGTTTGATCACAAGTTGATCGATCAGTCTACGGCTGAAATCGTTGAAACAGCGAAGCGCACAGGCGCACAGGTTAGTGGACCTATTCCTCTACCTACTCGCAAAGAGCGTTACACAGTACTTACTTCACCTCACGTAAATAAAGATGCGCGTGATCAGTATGAAATTCGTACACATAAACGTTTAGTGGATATCATTGAACCTACTGATAAAACAGTAGATGCGTTGATGAGATTGGACTTGGCTGCCGGTGTTGATGTTCAAATCAGCCTGGGCTAACAAGAGAGGGTTTTAACATGGCGATTGGTCTTATCGGTCGTAAAGTAGGTATGACACGCATCTTCACTGAAGATGGTGTTTCAATACCTGTGACTGTTATAGAAGCCACCCCGAATCGTGTGACTCAGTTACGTACTGATGAAACGGACGGGTATAAAGCGCTTCAAGTCACCGCAGGCGAGAAAAAAGCAAGCCGCGTTAATAAAGCTGCAGCAGGTCATTTTGCTAAAGCTGGCGTGGAAGCAGGCCGCGGTTTATGGGAATTCCGTTTAGACAGCAATGAAGGTGAAGGCATAGAAGTTGGCAGTGAAATTACTGTTGAAATTTTTGCGGACACTAAAATGGTTGATGTTGTCGGAACTTCTAAAGGTAAAGGTTTCCAAGGTGCTATTAAGCGCTGGAACTTTAGCCACCAACGTAACACACATGGTAACTCATTGTCGCATCGTGCACCTGGTTCGATTGGTCAAAACCAATCACCTGGTAAAGTTTTCAAAGGTAAGAAAATGGCCGGTCAGATGGGTAACAAGCGTGTAACTATGCAATCTTTGGACGTAGTCCGAGTTGATGCTGAGAACAATCTTTTACTAGTTAAAGGTACTGTTCCTGGTGCACCCGGTGGCGATGTCATTATCAAAGTTGCTGTCAAAGCGTAACGTCTGGGGAGTTAAGTGATGGAATTAGTATTGAAAGACGCAAAAAGCGCTCTTGAAGTATCCGAAGCAACCTTTGGACGTGATTTTAACGAAGCACTAGTACATCAAGTAGTAGTTGCATTCGGTGCAGGAGCCCGTCAGGGTTCTAAAGCACAAAAAACACGCTCTGAAGTACGCGGTGGTGGTGCCAAACCTTGGCGTCAAAAAGGAACAGGTCGTGCCCGTGCTGGTACTATCCGAAGTCCTATATGGCGTTCTGGTGGTGTAACTTTTGCAGCTAAGCCACAGGATCACAGCCAAAAGGTTAACAAAAAGATGTACCGTGGTGCTATTCAAAGCATCCTTTCAGAATTGGTACGTCAAGAACGTTTAATCGTGGTTGAAAAATTTGCAGTTGAAACTCCAAAGACTAAAGAATTAATTTCTAAGTTGAAAGAGCTTGAACTTAAAGATGTACTTATTGTGACATCAGAAGTTGATGAGAACTTGTTCTTGTCAGCACGTAACTTGTATAAAGTTGACGTACGTGATGTCCAGGGTATTGACCCAGTAAGTCTTATTGCATTCGAAAAAGTATTGATGACTGCTGATGCAGTTAAGCAATTAGAGGAGTCGCTAGCATGATAAATGAAGAGCGTCTACTTAAGGTGCTTCTAGCACCACATGTTTCTGAAAAAGCAACGCTAGCTGCTGAGACAAACAACACAGTTGTTTTGAAAGTAGTGAAAGATGCGAACAAAGAAGAAATCAAAGCAGCAGTTGAAAAATTGTTTGAAGTTGAAGTCGATTCTGTTCGTACCTTAAACGTTAAGGGTAAAACCAAGCGTCACGGGTCATCTTTCGGTAAGCGTAAAGACTGGAAAAAAGCTTACGTTGTGCTTAAAGAAGGTCAAGACATCGACTTTACTGGCAGCGAAGGCTAAGAAGGGGATTAGATATGCCATTATTGAAAGCTAAGCCGACTTCTCCTGGTCGTCGTCATGTAGTTCAGGTTGTTAACCATGACCTACATAAAGGTGCACCTTATGCTCCTTTGCTTGAAAAAAACAGCAAGTCCGGTGGTCGTAACAACAATGGTCGCATTACCGTGCGTCACATTGGTGGCGGTCACAAGCATCATTATCGTGTTATCGATTTTAAACGTAACAAAGACGGCATTCCAGCCAAAATTGAACGTTTAGAATATGATCCAAACCGTTCTGCTAACATCTGTTTGGTGTTATATGCAGATGGTGAACGTCGTTATATTTTGGCTCCTAAAGGTGCTAAAGCAGGCGATGTACTACTATCAGGTTCTGATGCGCCGATTAAAGCAGGTAATACTTTACCAATGCGTAACATTCCAGTAGGTACTACGGTACATGCTATTGAAATGAAGCCTGGTAAAGGTGCCCAAATTGCTCGTTCTGCAGGTACTTATGCACAGATCTTAGCGCGTGCCGAGGGTTATGTAACTCTTCGTCTACGTTCTGGTGAAGTTCGCCGAGTATTAGCAGATTGCCGTGCCACTATTGGCGAAATCGGTAATGCAGAACATATGCTACGTTCACTTGGTAAAGCCGGTGCGAACAGATGGCGCGGTATCCGCCCAACTGTACGTGGTGTTGCCATGAACCCTGTTGATCACCCACATGGTGGTGGTGAAGGTCGTACCTCTGGTGGCCGTCATCCTGTTTCACCTTGGGGCGTTCCAACTAAGGGCAAGAAAACACGTAGTAACAAGCGTACTGATAAATTAATCGTACGTCGTCGTAATAAGTAATAGCGAGGATTCACCATGCCACGTTCTCTCAAGAAGGGTCCATTCATTGACCTACACTTGCTGAAGAAGGTCGAGGCTGCAGTGGAGAAGGGCGAGAAAAAACCAATTAAGACTTGGTCTCGCCGCTCTATGATCATCCCAGATATGATTGGGTTGACCATTGCGGTCCATAACGGTCGTCAACACGTCCCTGTATTTGTCAGTGACGAGATGGTTGGCCATAAATTGGGCGAATTTGCTCCAACGCGTACTTACCGTGGCCATGTCGCGGATAAGAAAGCCAAGAGATAGGAATTAGATTATGGAAGCTTTTGCTAAACATCGTCATGCTCGTACCTCGCCTCAAAAGGCTCGCTTGGTAGCAGATCAAATTCGTGGTTTACACGTTGAAAAGGCCCTTGAAGTGCTGTCTTACAGCCCTAAAAAGAGCGCCGGTCTAGTCAAGAAAGTACTAGAGTCAGCGATTGCGAACGCCGAACACAACGAAGGCGCAGATATTGACGAGTTGTTAGTATCTCAAATCTTTGTTGACGAAGGTCCAACTATGAAGCGTATCAAGCCTAGAGCCAAAGGCCGTGCTGATCGTATATTGAAGCGTAGCAGTCACATCACTGTTGTTGTGGCTGATAACTAGGAGAAAGTAATGGGACAGAAGGTACATCCTACAGGTATACGCCTGGGTATCAGCAAACCATGGACATCTACCTGGTACGCTAATACTGCAGATTATGCAGATAACCTGTTTAATGATCATCAGGTACGTCAGTATCTGACTAAGGCACTTAAAACTGCTTCACTTTCGAAAATCGTTATCGAACGTCCAGCGAAAAGCATTCGTGTGACTATTCACACTGCTCGACCTGGTGTTGTTATCGGTAAAAAAGGTGAAGACGTTGAGAAGCTACGTAAGCATGTAACTAAGCTAGCCGGTGTGCCAGCTCAGATAAACATTGCTGAAGTACGCAAGCCAGAATTAGACGGACAACTTGTTGCAGATAGTATTGCTAGTCAATTAGAACGTCGAGTTATGTTTCGTCGTGCTATGAAACGTGCAGTGCAAAATGCAATGCGAATTGGTGCTAAAGGTATCAAAGTTCAAGTTAGCGGCCGTTTAGGCGGAGCTGAAATTGCGCGAGCCGAATGGTATCGTGAAGGTCGTGTTCCATTACACACTTTCCGTGCTGACATCGACTACGCAACGTCAGAAGCTAATACAACTTATGGTATTATTGGCGTAAAAGTATGGATCTTCAAAGGTGAAGTATTAGGTGGCATGCCACTTACTCACGAGCAGCCCGCTGCCGCACCTAAGAAGAAAGGCCGTGCTCCTAAGCGTGAGGGCTAAATATGTTACAACCTAAACGTATGAAGTTTCGTAAAATGCACAAAGGCCGTAACCGTGGTTTGGCTACGGGTGACAGTGTAAGTTTCGGAACTTACGGACTTAAGTCTGTAGGGCGTGGTCGAATGACTGCGCGCCAAATCGAAGCAGCTCGTCGTGCTATGACACGTGCCGTTAAGCGTCAAGGAAAAATCTGGATCCGAGTTTTCCCTGACAAACCTATTACTGAGAAGCCTCTAGAAGTGCGTCAAGGTAAAGGTAAAGGTAACGTTGAATACTGGGTATGCCAAATTCAGCCAGGTCGTGTTTTATACGAAATGGAAGGTGTCCCAGAAGAAGTAGCACGTGAAGCGTTTGCATTGGCTTCTTCTAAGTTGCCATTTAAAACAACTTTCGTAACTCGGACGGTGATGTAATGAATGCCACAGAACTGAAAGAAAAAAGCGTAGAAGAATTGAACGTTGAGCTGCTTAGTTTGCTTCGTGAACAATTCAACTTGCGTATGCAAGCGAGCACAGGTCAGCTTGAAAAAACTGACGGTCTTCGTAAAGTACGCAGGACTATCGCGCGTGTTAAAACCATTCTGACTGAAAAGTCTAACGCCCCAGTAGGAGCTTAAGATGACTGAACAATCATTTCGTACAGTACAAGGTCGTGTGGTTAGCAACAAAATGGAGAAATCCATCACTGTTGCAGTAGAACGTAAAGTGAAGCACCCAATTTATGGGAAATTCATCAAACGCACTACTAAGCTACACGCACATGACGAAACTAACCAATGTAACGAAGGTGACGTAGTAACAATACGCGAATGTCGTCCTTTGTCTAAGTCCAAAAACTGGATGTTAGTAGACGTTATTACTAAAGCTTAATTGTTTTAGTAAACAAAATTAAAAAGGCGCTATCCGTAAGGTTAGCGCCTTTTTTGTGTGTTTTTATTTACCCGAAAGTATAGTAATCTAAAAACTCGTCAGCGTATTTTCATTATGAGCACGAACGCCAAAAGGAATTGTCAGTGCAACTACATAAATTTCTATTTTTAACCGCTTTTTTTAGCCTTTGCTT
>Ga0307492_10000337_pt1 | contig 20189 bp, 10 predicted proteins | sample SI3LmetaG_FD_202365 | JGI IMG/M metagenome (GOLD analysis project Ga0307492, IMG submission 202365) | Sea-ice brine microbial communities from Beaufort Sea near Barrow, Alaska, United States - SI3L | ecosystem: Environmental > Aquatic > Marine > Coastal | place: USA: Alaska | collected 2017-05-06 | reverse complement strand
TTTAGTCTGGCCGCAGATGCTGTGCATTATGCTATTGATGACACCACTCACCGTATTCTTGATGCGAAGCCCATCGAGAAAAAAATTCGTAACAGTGATAAAACACAACTACGCAGTGGTGTGTATATCTCAGGCGTTATCGCCACCACGAAGAACAATCAACACATCGTGTTATTCGAAACCAATATAGGCCATGCCAGTGAATGGATTGACAGCATCTTACACAAACGCAGTCAATCCAGTGCGCAATCCCATAACGATATAGCTTTTACTTCCATATTTTTGCGAACGGTTGTGATGAGACTTACCCCCTTTGTCTAATAAATCCGCTTCCAAAGCTTTACTCAAATAGCCTTTGTCGCCATACAATTTATCATTCAAACCTTCTGCTAATTCACGTACGGGTTGGGTGTCATGTACATTGCCGGTTGTGACTTTCGCAGCAACAATTTCACCGTGATGATTGACGACTAAGTGGAGCTTGAAACCATAAAACCAACCCATAGTACCTTTACCTCGTTGAGCGATACCGTCGAAGGTTTTATGTCTAGGTATTCGGATGTTATGACACACCTTGATGCTTGTAGGGTCAATGAATTCAAGTCCTGTGGGCTTTCCTTTAAGTGATGTGAAGTAGGCGCACATTGGCACGATAACTCTAGGCATGACCGCTAGAAATCGTGTGTAACTCAATAAATTTGGAAACTCATTTTTATACACAAGATATACATACCCAAGATAGTAGTTTTTGAAATCACGGTAATGTGACATATGAAAACTGACGACAATCGTCATAATTTCACTGGTGGTCATTTGCCCTTCTCTTTGAGGTTTTCGCGTACCGTCTTCGAGCAGTTGTTTACGCCATTGAGGAATAAATACTTTGCAAAAATCATCGACATCACAAAACAACTCAACTCAACTAATTTACTCATGCCTGTTCCTTTTTAGATTCATCTCTTTTAGTCGAAAGATCGGATCTTGGAACAGGCATTTAGTTCAATTTCTTAAACAGGATTCAGGATTCAGGTTAATTGCGCGCTTACGAATAAAATATGCGTTTGCTTGCATTTTTATGCTCAAATAATACCAGCGTTTAATATATGATGCTGGTTAGTTGCACGAACTATTAAGAAATGTTTGCGATGACCGAAAAAAGAATTCAACTAAATGGTGCAGGCGCACTGCTGATACCTATATATCTCGATGCGTTAGTACTCGAAAAGGATGAGACCGTACTCGAGCCAATGGTCGATTTTTCCCGGCTGCCATATTACGACCACATTAGCAATGTGAATATCAACGCCGATGTGCCATATCTCAGTGAGGAAATTGTTTCTCACCCCATGCGGGATCGGAGTCTGCGTTTGAAGAGCGGGGTTCATCTGCACTGGGCTTTACCCGATGCATTGTCGAAAGGGGTAAGTACTAAAGATGGCTTGGTATTCCCTGCCTTGCCTGATCGATGGTTGGTGACCCGCAGGAATAAGGAAGGAACTTTTGTTCAAAAACAGTGGATGGTGGAGAGCGATTACCTGCATCCGGAACTTGATCCCGAAGCCGATCCACCCGCCGACACGGTCAGTTTTCCTCTGCCACCGAGAGAGGGGCGGGGACAGCCGTTTCGCTATTTGGGTCGGAAATGGGTGGTCCGTCTGGATGCGGAGAATGCTTTGACCATTAATTTCAAGAAAGAGTCAGGAGCCGAATACCTCAATGCCTTAAGCGATGTAGGTGAAAAGCCGAAAACAAACTGGCATAAGGTTGTTGGCGCAGGACTTACTGCGATAGGGTACGGCGAACCTTCTTTTGCGGCATTCTATCCGAACTGCCGCAGTGTGTTTGGGCTGCACGACCCGGATATATCGAATGAAGAGGCTTTTAAAAATGTTAGCTATGATGTGATTGGGTGGTATGACCAACCCGAAAAACGGGATATCCTGAACAGTGATTCTTTCCGGCAAACGCAGGATGCCATCAAACTTCGAATTACCAATGAATACAAGGCAAGCGGCCACGAGGTAATAGTGCCAGATTCATTGATGGTTTGGCAGGAGGCACTTGCCCATCATTTTGGATGGAATGTGGATCCCTTCACCGGTGATTTTCCAAAACGGATTTTTTGTTTTGCAAGCCTGAAGCCGGATACCAACCTAGATATAAAAAATGACCCTGCACATGATAAATCGGCGGTAGATATCGCTGTCGGAAACAATGCAAGCGAGGCCCTCTCGGCATACCTCGCCCATCGAATGGATGGAGAAAAGGGAATCATCGAGGAACAATTAGAAGCTCTAGATCTGGAGGGAAGGCTGGAACATCGCCAGTTAGACATCGGACCAAAATTTAGGGAGGCCAGACACAATAAGGGTTTCAAGGCAGTCCGTTCCGGTATTTTATGGACTCTGCGGCTGGAACGCGATTCTTCTACGCCCAATGCGGACCATCCATTGTCCGGGGCTTCGGCTACCAAAGAGGTGCATGCTCAAATACAGGGTACACTTCCTCCTTACCTGGCACACCTGCTCAATAAGCTCAACGGCTACCAGGCTGGTTATGAAAGGTCGCAGGAAAATATGAGTGCTCGCCGGCTTCAGATTTATCACGACTGGACACTCTATATGAAGTCCCTGCGTCCACCGGATGGCCTGCAATCGGGATACCCCGACCCAATGGAGATTGCACAATACATCGAAAAGAACGGCTTTATACCACTGAAGCAAATGATGGCGGAAACTGGCAGTCTTCAGAAATCAAAGCGGGAGAACGACAGCCGAAATGGACCGGTGGAGTCGGTTACGGCATCTGAATTTTATGACGACAATGCCCTGGCCACTCGTTTGGCAGCATGCATTACGGAATTGGTAGATGGTTTGAAGATTTCCAATAACATCCTGGATCTGCTGCAGCGCTTAGATATGGAGTTGGTTGTTGCGCAGAAAAGTGGTTCCATTGGAACCAATTCGGGTGGAGAGAGCAGGGGTGAATTGTTTGCCCTGAACAAGCACTCCGGAGGAGTCAATTCAGCACACTTCGACCATAGCGGTAAGCGTATTGTCACAGCGAGTGATGACGGCACGGCCAAGGTATGGGATACCTATACCGGCGAGGAATTGCTCACTGTGAGCACGAGCCAGGGCTTCGTGAATTCGGCTTCTTTCAGCCCACAAAGTGAGCAAATTGTCACGGCGGGTTCAAATGGCACAGTCAAGATTTGGAAAACAGATACAGGTGAAGAACTGCTCACCCTGAGCGCCCATGGCAAAGCGGTAAATTCGGCCAGTTTCAGCCCAACAGGTGATCGCATCGTCACGGCAGGTAATGATTCCACGGCCAAGGTGTGGGACGCCAAAACTGGAGAGCTTCTGCTTACCCTTATCGGGCATAATGAATGCCTTGTGATATCAGCCGCCTTCGATACTGAAGGCAAGCGAATCGTAACGGCAGGTACTGATTCCCTCGCCATTGTGTGGGACGCCAAGACCGGAGAGATTCTGCAAACCCTGAGCGGGCACAACGTTGATGTCGCTTCAGCCAGCTATGATCCTAAAGGTAGGCGCATCGTTACGGTGGGTAGCGACTATACCGTAAGGATATGGGATGCTGATGACGGAAAGGAGTTGCTTCGTCTGCGAAGGCCCACGAACGAGGGAGGGTTGTGCTCAGCGTGCTTCGACCCTCGCGGAAAATACATCGTTACGGGAAGTTGGTGTTTGGCCAAGGTGTTGGATGCGAAAAGTGGCGTCGAATTTCTCACTTTTGCGGGGCACACAGGTTGGGTAAATTCAGTCGCCTACGATCCTGAAGGCAAGCGCATCGTCACGACCAGCAACGATGGCACGGTAAAGGTGTGGCGGGCAAACTCACTCGGGGGAGTGCTGAGGTCGTTTCTGGATGAAAGAAATTTTTCTTATAGAAAGGAAGACAGTCTCCAAACTTTGCGCAACCGCATTCACGATTGTGCGGCCGCGCTCTCCGGCAAGGCAGAACAGGATCAATTTCACTACGATCTCCAAAAGATACTCCCCAATGTCAAAAGCACGCAAGGACAAACCGCCAGGATGCGTTACGCCCTGCGACAGAAGGATGCACCGCGTTACAACCTGCCCACCGATCCCGTGGTGCTGTTGGCCGGAAAGGATCTGAAACCAACAGAGCGTCATGGCACCGACGGGAAGCTGAAGTGCGAAATCGTCCCCGATTTAACTCTATCGTCAGTCGGCGAGTGGAAAGATTATACCGCGGTTAAATCAGCCCTCGGACAGTTGAATAAAATCCACGATGCGATTCTGAAGGAGAAGCAGCATGCCGACCAGATAAGCGTGGAACAGTTGAATAAAACCGGCGACGCAAACCAGACGAAGAAGCTGGATGCCGACCAGATTGGTGCAAGGATTTGGACTCGCCAACCCTGGCATCCATTCCTGATGGAATGGGAGGCCGAGATGTTTCCCATCAGCGCCGGAAGCAATCGGGAGGAAGGTCGCGAGACCTATGCCAGCTCGTTCATTGCACAGAATTATACCCTGCCGGCATCGGCTGTGGATCTTACGCTCAAACCCGGTGTCGCCGATGCGACGCAAACCGCCAACACAGGCATCTACAGTGGGAGCTGTGTGTTGACAGACCAGGCGCCGAGCCTGCTTCTTGCCAAGCTGAACCTATATCTGGACAAAGTCGCAGCGGATAGCAAGGTGGAGTCGGAAAAAGCGAGCCCAAATCCCGCCATTACAAAATCAGAAACGGCAGACAAGCTCCAGAAAACATTAACCGAAGCCCGGAATTTCCTCCAAAACCTTCCCGGTGCCCTGTCCCAATCGCTGGATGGTTTTCATGAGGCCCTCTTGCAACGTCACCGGATTCTACAACTTCCCATCGCCGATCCAATTGGATTTTCTGATAGGCGGCCTTTCACAGAGGCAGTGCGTGAAGCGACCCAAGGCTTACATGACAGTTCGCCGCTCCGCGACAACGATTTTACGCCCATACGCTCCGGCAAAATGAAGCTTCGGCAGTTGCGATTGGTTGATACTTTCGGTCGCGTCAAGTCCGTGCTTGACCCCACCGACAAAACGCCCATACTGGCGAGCGAGACACTTCGGGTTAAAGATGTGCCAAATGAAATCAATTTACCACCCCGGCTATTGCAACCGGCACGGCTTAGCTTCCGTTGGCTATCGGCCAATCCTGCTGCCGGAACTAAAATGGATGAGCCTGAGTCAAATACCCATCCTGCTTTTACCCCGGTCTGTGGTTGGATTGTACCAAATAACCTGGATGGCAGCCTGATGTTTTTTGATAATCAGGGAGGGGCTTTGGGAACCATCTCCAAAGTAGAGGGGAACTCCGTTTGGCAGCCTGCTCCAGGTATTGCATTACCCCTTTGGAAAATAGAGCAAGCCGATGCTGAAATCCTGAATCCACACCTTGGCAAGTTAATTTCCAGCATCGTCAACAATATCAGTAAAAAGGATAACCTGTTTTTCAAGGAGTTCCTTGCAACATTGGATAATGCGCTGGAAAATATCTCGCCGGAAGATTTTTCACACCACGAGAGCCTTGCACTCCTCATGGGACGCCCCATTGCGGTCGTTCGGGCTGTGGTTGACATAGAATTGCGCGGCCTGCCTGCTGCCAATCAGTCACTCAGTTCTTTTGTTTATGACATGAAACATGCTGCAGCTGCCCCGGGGTCACTTAACAAACATACCCGGTTCAGGCTTCCCCGCGCAGATCAAGCGTTATTTCTGAAAGCACTGCGTGAGCGCAGCGTTGCTGGAATAAGACCCGCTTTTACGAAACTGGAAATTGAACTGCCACCTTCGGATGGTGAGGTAAAGATTCTATTCGAAGATATCGAACCGCCGGACAGCCGGTGGAGGATTGTTTTGCCCACTCGCAGTTACTTGGTGCGGCAGCATAACGATGCCATACACATTTACCTCGATACTAACCGCACCACGGACGGGTTTACCCATGTACGTTTTCCCATCCGTATCGGAGAGTTTCAACAGCTCAACGACGGGCTGTTGGGCTATTTTCTCGAAGATTTCGATGGCGAGGATTACCACTACCGCGATACTTGTTTTTTTGCTCCGCAAGCCGCAGCCAATCAGCCCATAGACCTCTCTATTCCTCTTGATGAGGTATCGAATATGGTGGATCAACTCGATACAGAGGAGGTTCCACAGGTTATTGTGGACGCCTTGAAGATTACATCAGGCGCCATTGTAACCATCGACAAGACCGGGCAGCGCTGGCGCATCGATACCGCAGGTCATGTTTACAATATTGTTTACTCCGATACCGGGCTCGCACTATCAGAGCTGCTGGATACCTCTTCGGATCACATCAAAGTGCATTGGAAAGAGCCAGTAAACATAAACCTGTCGGTGGATGGAGCACCGCAAAAACTTACGATGCTGGTTGATCCTCAGGGATCGGTGCATGCGGTATCAGGCATCCTACCTACTAAATCGATTACCATTCCCAAGGAGCACTACATCGATTCGTTGCGCAAATTGGAGCTAAGCTTTCTATCTACACCCATCCTCACCGAACTGGAAAAAATCCTGCTGCCACTTGCGGCAGAAGAAGGCTACCAATGGTCATGGCTGATACGTAAGGGTGACCAATGGATAGAAATAGGTGAAATAGATAAAATTAATTTACAAGCCACGTTTTCATCAAAGCAGAAAATTGTAGAAGGTTGGCTCAAACTCCGAAAAGTGAAAAAATCATGAACAACACCACCCAAGACATCCGACTGACACTGACGGTAACCGAAACCAACCAAATCCTCGAGGCCCTCGGCCAGCGCACTTATGTGGACGTATATCGCCTGATCGGCAAGATCCAGCAGCAGGCAGATGCTCAGTTGAACGGGGGCGAACCTTTGATCGCCAGCGCGCCTCACCGATCAAGCGAAGCCATCCCAGAACCGTGTCAGCAACCGCCCCTCAGAGGATGAACGCCCCGATGACTGTCTCTCAATACTCTCATGTTCGCAAAGGAAACTCATGAATTCGAAAACAACTAGTAACGATGTCCTGATTTATTTAAAGCTGGATTCCATCCTAAAATCCGACAATCAGGCAACGGTGCCGGACAGTTCGGGCAACGACAACGCGGCCATCGTTCATGGAAGCCCGAAACTGGTGCCAGACGAAATGTTTGGCAGTTGTCTGCGGTTCAATCATTCTAAGGACAAGGCCGTCGATTACCTGGAACTGCCGGCGGCCAGCAAGATCTTCGGGCGAGGATGGACATTTTCCATCTGGATGTATTTGGAGAAAATGCCAGAAACAGACGATGTTTTCAGTTTAGTATGGGCGGCCTTAAGTACCAATAATACTTATGGGGTCGGCATAAACTCAGACAGATATCTGGTGCTGGACATGGACGACCAAAAAGTGGCGTCCGCTGATCAGGTAAAACTGAACAGTTGGGTGCATGTGGCGATCGCGGTCCAAGCCGATGGTCAGGCGTCGCTTTGGCTTGATGGGCAAAATATCGAAGGGACAGTCCAAGTGGCAGATGAGAACGCCGCTCATAAAGTGACGATCGGAGGATATGAAGACACTTACCCGAGCGATCTCTTTCAAGGCAAGATGGCCAACATCCGGATCTATAACAGAGCGCTTGCCACGCAAGAAATTCAACAACAGCGCTCACAGGATCTCTGGCCGTCTCTTGGTTTTCAGGAAAGTTCACCGTTGGATTTCAAACTCTGGGACGAGCAGCAAAAGGGTGCAATCTATGTCGAAGGCGGCGAAATCTCCCATAAACTGACGGTACCGATTTGGAACAGGGATCCTGGCAAGCGGCCGCTTGTTCTTGAAGGAATGGCAGATGAATACCTGAAGATATTCAAGCGTATGCAAGCTCTCCAAAAGCGCATGGACCTTGTCGTGCTCAGCGTAGGGGAAAGGGATATTTTAATTGCTGCAATGCCGGAACCCCAACAGACCGAAATTAAAAAAATCTTCTCGGATTTGGGCGGGGACGGTGAGCAGAAATTACGCCATATGCAAGACGCTTTTTTCGTGGCTAACCATCACCTGGAGCTGCGATTTCCCAAGGGTACGCTTTCAAAAAAGGCGATTGCCTGGTTACAGGGAGACCTCGATCGCCTCCTCGCGAAAAAGGAACTATTAGGAGAAAATACCTGGTACATCCAATATCAGGAGCATTATGAACAGAATGATGAATCGCTGTACCTGCTTTACCCGGAAAAAAGCACAATCGAGGCAAGCAATGTGGAGAATGAAAAGCCCGGGCTGGAGATCGTTCTCCCGCACATCGCCACAGGCATTGAGCTGGACGGGCAAGTGCTGCCGATTGAACTGCGCCCGGGCCCGCTGGCGAAACATCCGGATGACCCGGCAACCTTCAGCCCGCGCATCTGCACGGTAGAAGTGCTGAGTCAGGTGGGTCAAAAATATATTCCGCTGCATTTCGACGTGGTCGGTTCCAATACCGTGCTTAACGACGGTGAAGCAAAAACGGCCCTACTCCTGCGCATTACTAACATCGACCGGGAAGTTTCGATCCCCATCCACCGCAAGGGCAATCGCCAGACGCGGTTCATCCTCGCTTGTGAGATCACAGACCAAGGCGAACACGCAGAATGGGCGCTCACCGATCAGGCAGCCAAGGTCACTGTACAGATGCATCTCGTCTCGGCGATCGGAGCTGGCGAACCAAAGCCTGATGTGGATGGAGATTGGGATAGCGACCCGATCATGGCATCCACAAACGGACGCATGGTTGAATGGGTGATTGACGGGGAGCGGTTGGGCGTCGAAAGCTTGAAGCCGAATGCCTCTGTCTACCTGCGCCTAGAAGTTCAGACCGGGCTGCGCACTGGGCCCACGGATGTGCATTTTTATTATCGTCATGTCACTGGCTATTGGGATGGCAGCCGTTCCTGCACGGTCCAGAAATCGCCGCTGTTATTCAATCGCCCATTTCATGCTTTGATTCAAAATTCTGATGATAAAAAGTTGTCAATACTTCCAGGCAGCATTTGTGTGTATGAGTTTAGCATAACTTTTGGAGGGACAAGTGAATTAAAGGATTTTGCCAAAACGCTTAGCAACCAAGTTTACATCTTGTCTATAAATTTCCCTGACATAGACGCATTTCATGATTTTTGTGCAAAAAATAAAATTGAATTGAAACCAGAAAGTTCTTCTGTTCATTGCATTTTTCAAGATGGCAAAGAAGAACATCTAAAAGGATCGGTGTGCGCGTCAACAGATCTTTCAAGAGCCGCTGATCTTGAAGGACTGGTGCCGCAGTTGGCAACGTTACTAGGATATAGCCCCCTTTGGTCTCCACGCGAATATATTGGCATTGGTACCAACCAGCCGGCAAGCAAGCTGGCAGTTACGGAAGGGCTAACCATTGGCTCCGGCTGGGCGGAAAAATACAAAGCACCTGAAAACGGGCTTCTGGTTCAGGGGCAGGTGGGTATTGGCGTAGTGACTCCAGACCCGATGACAAAACTGCACGTTCATGGTGGTAGATTGCGAATTAGCGAGACGATAAACTCAGCTGTTTTGGAATTAAAAAACGACAAACATACAAACTACCTCTATACGGACAGCCGCTCGGGGCACATTCACCTTTTGACTAATTCCACAAATCATCATGTTGTCTTGCAGAAGTGTGATGGACAAGGGAATGTAGGGATTGGAACAGATGACCCGAAAGAAAAACTGGAAGTCAACGGGCGCATCAAAGGCATACTGAGTGGAGATGATCTTATGCCGAAATCGATTGACCTGAACAAGTTGGCGGAAGCGGTTCAGCAGGCACTCTGTCCAGTGGGTACTATACTTTCGTATTACGGCAAAAAGGCACCGCATGGATGGTTGCTTTGCAATGGCAGTGACATTCCGGATAAACCACAATTCAAAATTATACGGGATTTTATTGGGCTCACGAAGGGTTTGGACTATCAATATCCGTTTACAAAAGAACAGGTAACTGAATATCTTGCTGCGAACCCTTCCAAATCCATAAACGACTACATTAATACCGCTCGCATGATAGACAAATCCATTGATAAATATGTGAAGATATTTTGTGCCACACCTGACCTTCGTGGAAGATTCCTGCGAGGGGTGGATGCTGGATTAGGTCGGGATCCGGATTCGAAAGACCGCAAGAACGCAGCGGGTGAGAAAGTTGGTGATGTAGTCGGTAGTATTCAGGAGGATGCGATTAAGTCCCATACTCACATATACACTAGGCCAAAAAGTCCTGCGACAGTTAACCACGACAAAGACGCTGGTCAGTCTGCCTTCCACAATGGATCCTTGGATACTCCAACATCTACCATCGCAGACACAACTCCTGTCCAAGAAACCCGCCCCAAGAACATCTACGTAAACTTTATCATCAAATATTGATACAAATACTCTTATGACAATAAACATCAACAACACTTACATGGAACAGTTCACTTACGGAAAAATAACGAAAACCAACAGGATCAAAAAAATTGACATTTCAGCGCAGACAGGCCGCCAACAACGGGGACCAGGAACGATGATCGATTTACCCAGTGAAAGGAGCAAAGACTGATGCCAAACGGTGACAATGGCCACGAAGAGGTCGCATCCATGAACCCACGAGCGGCACAAGCCTATGAAGGGATTAAGACATCTGAGCTAAAGTTGGACGTGATAACACAGTCAAAAGTGAACCTTAAAACGTTGAGGGATCAAACAGGCGCAAGTGACGCCGAGGTAGAAAAGTTCATAAATAAGTTTAAGGAGCTACCCTTCTTGCTCGTCCATCGCTCTAACAGTTGGCTGGCAATTAAAGGGAAGCACAAAAAGCAGGGAATTAAGAACGAAAGAGCTAAGCTCATATCGCTATTCGAGCTCGCGAAGATGAAGGCCATGCAGCCTCAATCGTACAAGGGAAAGGAAGAAGGCGAGAACCTCGAAGCAATCGCGAAGACGCTGAAAGCCGCGTGTGACGGCGAAGATTCCGCGCAGAAGCAGATGCTCGGGGCCCTTTACGACCTCATCTCGACGGTGTTCAATAAGGACATCCTGAAGGGCGAGTTTGTATACCAGACAGAGCTTAATTGGCAAAAGGATAATGCTGATGTCCAATTCACATTCGCCAAGATAGCAGGAGTGCCTATTCAGGATCTGAGAGTTTGCCAAATCAAAGATTTCAATTGTATTTTGGCAATGCTTCATTTTCCGGATCACATGCAGACAATGTCCAAGGACTTCACTCACTGGAAGAATATCGACTTTTGCTTTTTTAGATGGTATGTTGCCAGTCCAGAGGTTGGCGATGTGCCCCAGAAGGAAAGGGACCTTGAATTGTACGGCGATGCGCAGAAGTACTTCACGGACACGCGATTGCATGCGGAGGGTTTCATTTCTTTTAATGATTGGGATGACTATCTCCACGAAGACGACCATTTTGTGTCGGAAGTCAAATTTGTTCAAGGTAAGGACTGGCCCGCTAAGAGCATAACACTTGAGATCAAAATACCGTGCGATCAAGAGGTCTCACAAGACGAGCCGCACAAGATCGCCACCAAGATCGCCACAGAACCAGTGGATGAACCTAAGTCTCTAAAGATTAAACTTAAGGATGAAGTGTTCTTTGGGAAAGACATTCGTGAAGGAGTGGCGCTAAGTGTTTTGCGAATGCTTCGATTCCTCGACCCAACAGAGGCTGTAATCAAGTGCTGGAACGAAAGCGAGGAGTTTGACGTCCTTGTAGCGCGGATCATTGCCAATATCTGGCCCTCGTTGGAGGCAAAGCTGCCAGGGTCGATGAATTATTACGACTTCAAGGTGTCAAAGGCAGCAGCAAAGAGAGACAATGGAAAGGATCCAAGCACTCCCAAGCATCCTCCATTGTCAAGTACAGCACCGTCAGTGAGTCAGTGGAAGGGGGGCTCCTCGTGACAAAGCCTACTAGCAACCTAGCGCTCCACAGTTCATCGCTGCCCCTGTACTTTGTGACGCAGAACGGCCACTTCGACTTCAACGGTAAGCGTATTTCCGTCGATCTTGAGGAGCCAGTCGACGGGGACATCATTCGAGGGACGGCCAAGTTCAGCGGAGGTCCGCAACATTTTCTCGGCGACGCATCGTCATTCGGATTCCCGGGTCCGGCGCCTGCGTTTCGGGCAGAAGACGAGATCGAGTTGGATCTGGAATTCTCCAGGTCGAAGGGGACGCTTACGAGGATGATTTTTTCGGTCGAGATGCACCAGAAGAACCTGCAACTTATCCCGGGGCCGGTGTCACTCGTGCTCGAGGGGGTGTCTTTCCACATCACGATCTTCGAGCCTCTGCATAGTTCGAGGGCAGTCAGTGCCCGCCTCGCCGCTGAAGTAGTTTTCGGTGACGAAAGCGATGGGGCGTTTCGTCTCTGGTGTGGTGGCTCATACCCCAACGGCAACTTGTTTCTGCAATCCAGAGAAAGTCTGCCGATCGGTTCGCTCATCGAAAAACTCGTAGGACCATCCCGGGGGCTCGAAAAACTGAAATTCGACGATCTGCGGATCGACTACAACTACCGCGCTGGTTATTTTGCGCTTTCTATGGACGTCAAGGGTCCGTGGGAGATCGTAAAGGGTTTCTCGATCGGGGACATTCACTTCGAGATCGAGGGCATTGACTCTTACACCGGCCAACTCGCGGCCGCTTTGAAGATTGCGGGCGTCGATGTTTATCTTAGCGCGCTCTACGATCAAGGCTGGCAGTTCGAAGGCAGCACTGGAACGGGCCAGGCGATTCCGATTGGCGAACTGCTGGTCGATCTGGGCGAGAAATTTGGGATGGATGCGGATCATCCTGCAGCTCTTGAGAGCCTTGAATTTAAGAATCTCTCGGTTTCCTTTAATACGGCGACCAAAGACTTTTCGTTCAAAGGTGAAGCGGATTTTTGGGTTGATGGCAAGCACGTTGACGGCAAGCACGTAGAAGGAACCGGAACCAAAGTTCTCATCGAGGTGTCGATTGACATTCGCCACCAGAGCGACGGCTCGGCGCAGAAGCGATTCAGCGGGGTCATCAAGGTTGGCACAAATGAGTTTGATGTGGTCTTTGATAAGGAAGAGATCACACTTGATGGCAAGGCGGTTGAAATCAGCACCCTGGTAGCGGCTTATCAGAGCACTGCGGACGGGTTCAGCATCAGGGATCTGGTGCCGGATGGATACAACGTGCCGGACATCAAGACCCGTGGCGCCTTTATCGCCAGACAGTCGAAGAAGCCCGGCGATGGAAAAGAAGCCACCACATCGAAATGGCTCCTCGGTCTGAGCCTTGAGGCTGGTCTGGATCTTTCCAATGTGAAGCTGCCCAATATACCGTTGATGGGTTCCGGCGGGCCGCCGAAATCGCTTAAGCTGGATCTTCAGGTGCTGGTGGCGACAAAGCCATTTACCGATGCCGACTTGGGGATCATTGGTGGATTGAACGCCACCGGTGGGGTGAGTGTGCCAAGTCATGCCGTGGAAAGCGTGGCGGTCGCCACCGTGCTTTACATGGATGGCAAGACGGTAACGCTCAACCTGCCCATCATATCGAATCCAGAGGCTGATACAAAAGCGGGCGATTCTCCGTTTGGCGATGATCCGGGCTCCGCAAAGTCAGCGGCGGATCCTGCTGTTGTGGTTACGCCGGACGATGGTACGAAGTGGGTTAAGATTCAGAAAAACTTTGGCCCCATTCACGTGGAGCGGGTGGGACTGAAATATAAGGATCAGAAACTTTTCATCTTCCTCGACGGCGGTCTAACGGCTGCCGGTTTCACATTGTCCCTCGAAGGGCTTGGAGTCGACACGCCGCTGACTAAACTCGACCCGCATTTTCACCTGAGCGGAATTGGCCTTGAGTACAAGGGTAGCGGTGGTATGGAATTGGGTGGCGCATTTTTGAAGCAAGAGATAACCGACCCTGAAACAGGTGAAGTCTATCCGGCTTATGCCGGAGAGGCCGTACTCAAAACGGATTCACTGTCCTTGTCGGCCATGGGTTCATTTTTCAAATACCGCGGAGAATCTTCGCTTTTTGTTTATGCTTTGCTGGACTATCCATTGGGAGGGCCTCCTTTCTTCTTTGTTACAGGGCTGGCGGCAGGGTTTGGTTTCAACAGGCGAGCTATTATACCTCCGGTCGAACAGATACATACCTATCCTCTCGTTACCAAGGCAATAGCCGGTCCACCCGCCAAGGGAGCACCTAAGACGAATTTGGTTGCCGAGTTAGCGGCACTGGAGGCATTTATCCCGCCGGCATTGGGCGAAATATTCCTTGCAGTAGGGGTTAAATTCACCTCTTTTAAACTCGTTGACTCTTTCGCACTCATTATCGCACAGTTTGGAGCGGAAAATCAGTTCGATCTGGTGGGCGTGTCTCATCTACAGATCCCCTCCAAAGAAGCTGGTGGAGCTTCGGGCTCACCTTTGGCAGAAATCAATATGAACTGGCATGGGTTCTTCCGCCCCGAAGAAGGGCTTGTAGGGCTCAAAGCGGAATTGGCCCCAGGATCCTATGTCTTCAGCCCTGACTGCCATCTGACCGGTGAATTTGCTTATTACGCCTGGTTTGCCGGGCCGCATGCCGGAGACTTCGTTTACACAGTAGGGGGGTATCATCCTGACTTTCACTATCCGGATCATTATCCCGTGGTGCCACGCCTCCAATTCAATTGGATTGTTAAACAAGCCAACCTGCATTTGAAGGGCGAGCTTTATTATGCCCTCACAGGCCATGCATTTATGGCAGGGGGCAAGTTGGACGCCTCCATCCACGGCGGGTTCGATATTGGCATAGCTGGGGTAAATTATTCTGCCAACCTGCATGTTGCTGCTGACTTTCTCATCACCTGGGAGCCTTACCATTATGATGCGGCAGTGAGTCTCGATCTGCACATCGACATTTCGGCGCATCTGTTCTTCTTTTCTAAAAGTTTCTCCCTGAACGTCGGCGGGGATATGCACATCTGGGGGCCAGACTTTGCCGGCGAGGCCCACATCTATCTCAAGGTGCTGGGGATCAGTCATACGCTGGATGTCACCTTTGGCGCCGGCCCGCCCAAGTTGCGGCCGATTACTTGGGAGCGATTCGCTACAGCCTTTCTGCCACAGCCGACGCCGCCCCCCACCGGCCAGGTAAAGCAGGCCGATAATGCAGCGACAGCCGTCCCGCCCCGACTGGTGGACCCACATGCAATCTGCGGGGTGTCGGTAAAGAGGGGACTGATACGGGCGAGTGATGACCGATGGGTGATCAATGCTAAAGAGTTTTGTTTGGTAACGGACTCAATGATACCCATTAATGGCGTATTGATTGTAAATGATGAAAAAAAAGGAGCATCTCTAATAGGAGCGACCGACTTTGGTATCGCACCAATGGGAATCCCGTCGGGGGATCTCAAAACGGTTCATCACGTTAAAATCACGCGCGATGGCAAGCCTGCTGCGGAATTATTCCGTTTCGAACCGATATTTAAGAACGTTCCCGGCGGCATGTGGGATAATCCTCAGTTTGTTAAAGGGTCCAAGGAGTTTCTTGAAAAACCTAAGGTAAACCCGGACCGGCAGCTCGTGTCGGGTGTGTTGGGTGGGTTGGAAGTGCTGCCTGCCGTGCTGCCCCATTGTGGGGAGACTCTTCCGGTGGACCGGCGGGAACTGCAATATGATACCGATCGCATAGGTAGTGCCTATCAGTGGGAGACGATGGATGCTTTCGTGGCCGAACAGCCTCCGGAAGCAGATTGGAAAAAGAAGATAAACGAAACCATTTTAATAACCGGGAATGATGCGGAGCCATGGAAGTTACGCAAAGAGCTTCTCAACGAATTGGGGCTTGGACTTGAGGAAATCTATTTCGGCCAGCCGGTGAATAGTTACCTGTCTGATGCGCCCCAATTTGAGAAAATTCGGAAAATTATACAATGTTAGATAATAGCAAATCATCCGGACCAACGGGCAAGATTGAGTTCGTGGAGAATCACAGGCCTGCGCTGCCGAGCGGGGACTACGAGATCACGGTTTCTCAATCCATCAGTGCAAATGGAAAAGTCACAGAGACCTTTGAATCACAAATGCGAAAATTTGCGATACAGGGGCCCCGGTTTACGCTGGAACCTCAGATGATCCGGTCGGTTTTTCCTCCGGCAGGAAGCCTTGGAGAGCATTCAAGCGTGCTGCCTCATATCAGTTTCAACCGCAGCACATTGCCATGGGAACGGTTCGTTTCTATGCCAAAAGCGGACCTTATAAAAGCCCATGAAGAGGTTGCAGCGGCAACGCTTGATCGGGCCCATAACGAGAATTCCAAGGAAAATCCATTGGATTCGCCAGTGTTTAAAACCCCATGGTTCGCGCTGTTGCTATTCGATCAGGATGAGTTGGTGGAGAAAATAGTAGGCGAAGTGGACAAAGATAAATTCGTTGAAAGTGAATTAACGGAAGACAAGGTTTCTGGTCCAAAAGTGGCCACGTTGGAAAAGATTGGAGTGGATCCTCATTTTTTTTGGGAACTAAAGCCTAGACCCGAAAATAAGCCGCAGGATGGATTGCGCTCGCCTAGATTTCCCTATGAATCAGGGCAACAGGAAGGTGACCCGGTGAGCGTCATCGATGTAGGTATTGAGCTGCTGAAAGGGATCCTTCCTTCCCGGGATGATGTAGAACTATTGGGTCATGTACGTCAGTCTTTGGACGATTTTGGCATCCCAGTGGGTGAGCAGGTTGCTACGCTGCTCGCCAACAGGTTGCCGCAGCCCGGCAAGATGAGTGTGGTGCATTTGGTGTCGCTGGAAGGCAGATACGGAGACGATGAAATTGATATCTGGAACTTGCTGAAGAAGGAGGTCAGCGCAAAATTCGTCCGTCTTGTTAGTCTCAAAAGTTGGCGATTAACTTGTTTGGACGAGAAGCATAGCTTTAAAGGACTGTTGCATCATCTAAATAAGGATTTACTCTTTGTTCTCGATACTCATTTGGATAAACAGCCTCCTGTTCCTGATGCGGAAGGTAAAATAATATTGCCCGATGATGTAATCAAGGAATTCAAAAAGCGGGGGTATTCATTTTCAAAGAATACAACAGTCATTTTGGAGTCTTTTACCAGCGCGCTTCCAGGGCAAACAAGGGAAGAAACCAAAAAAGATACGTTGCAGGTGATCCGCATCTTCGACCTCGGAGGGACAGATTTTATGATACGAAAGAATGGCGAACACTATGAAGTGTATCAGGAAATGCCGCATACACTAAGGTTGCCATCGAATCACTTAAAACTGGCCCGGCAATTCATAGTGCAAGGCTTTGTACCCTTGCCGCATGAGATGCGCCAGGGAAATCGCTCGGTGTCCTGGTTTCGGGGGCCTTTGGCACCGGGGCAGGTTGATAAAGCGAATGACCCGGGTTCGGATCCAAATCGGGATAAAGAAGATGGAGGCAATCAGGAGCTAGTTAACCTACCTGCGCGAAGTGCGGATCAGTTGGTGAGGTACAACCCTGCCAATGGAATGTTTGATGTGTCCTATGCAGCGGCCTGGGAACTAGGGCGTTTGCTCACGTTACAAAACGAGAAAGTCGGTGTCAGTCTGCTGGATTGGAAACGGCGCCACCGGCACGAACAGGAGCGGCAAGTGGCGATGCAGGCATTGGAGCACCTGCCGGTTGCCGGCCGGTCGGTTTCGAAAGTTATGCCCGCAGATATCACAAGCTGGTTTGCTGATCTTGCGCTACTAAAGAGGGTGCCCTTCAATTACCTGGTACCCGATGAGAAAATGTTGCCTCAGGAATCGATCCGGTTCTTTTTCATGGACCCGGAGTGGATTCGCTGCCTGCACGACGGCGCTTTCAGTATTGGCCGCGTGCTGCCTTCGGATCACAAGCGCGACGCGGCCCACGATCAGAATTTACTCGCCGCTGCACATGGTACAGTTACCGGTTTTATGATGCGTTCAGAAGTAGTGTCTGGATGGCCGGATTTGCTGGTAGAAGGATACGATGAAACGGTATCGCATGAAAACTATGAACACGATACAAGCCCTCCGAAAAGTCCGCTCAAGGAATTCATTCCTTTCGATAGATGGTTACAGGAAAGTATGAACAACGGCGATGCGACGGAACTTATATTTAAATTTAACTTCCAAAAAGTTACAACAATAGAAGTGAACCCGATAATCAAGGGTAGCCGTTGGCTGGTGAATATTAACGAGAACGAAGAATTATACATAGTCGAAAAAATAGGGGACGACTTCCGGCTTAGCGAGGAAAATAAGCTGCCGTTGCTGCGTATGGAACGCCTTTCACCCAATGTGCTACTTTGCATGTTTGCTGGCAACATACAAACGGTTGACATCCATCAAAAATCGGAGGCCCTGCACTTCGGCTTCAATAGGACAGAGGACGAACCTGTAACCTATTTTAAGGAACTGAAGAGCCATATTGGAGGTGAATTGCCTGAATGCAATGTGGAAATACCCTTGAGAACCGGGGATTATAAAGGCGTAGTAGAAATTCAGAAGCTCAACAATGATATACAGCAGAAAATGAAAGAGTTTGGTGGAATTGATTCGCACAAATTACCGTCCGAAGCATTGCGATCGATTGCGGTTGATTCTGTGGGTGAGCCGAATGTCGAAATATTCCTTGAAGCTTTTAAGAAGGCTGCGGAAAGTGCAACTTCAGCACAGTTTGCACTACAAATGACTGAAGGAGTGCAGAAGGTGCGATTCGTGGCGGGTAAACAATTCGTGCCTCTGGATGGGTAGGATTATTGTTGTGAGGATGAATTTTTATCGTTAGAAGGAGAGTCTGGTATATATAATACTAAGTGAATGTAAAGGAATAGGTGTTTTTTGCAATACTCCGATTATAAAAAGAAATCGAAGTATTGGCAATTTCACGATGAATTTTGTAGAATAGTAAGGGCGCAATTAAGTGGTGCGCTTAGCTATAGTCGAAGTCTAGCTGCTCATTCCACGGCATTAAATCTGTTAAATCATCATATTGTCGATTAGTCAAGGCTTTAAATAAATGCAGAAAGTAATAGTAGGGATTAATGTCGTTGGCGCGACAGGTCATCACAATGCTATAAAGAGTGGCACTTGCCTGAGCATCATTGACTGATTTTGAGAATAACCAATTTTTTCTACCTGTGGTAAACGGCCTGATATCCCTCTCGGTAATATTATTATCAATACCTAAGTGACCATCATCAACATAGCGACTTAATTTATGCCACTGGTTAAGATTATAGTGAATGGCTCTACCGATATAACTCCCTTTGAGGACTTTATCACAGGCTTCATCGAGCCATTGTTTGAATTGGATGAGTATGGGGATGACTTTTTCTTGGCGCAGTTGATAACGCGCTTGCGGTGAAAGGTTTTTATTTCTAGCCTGGCTTTCTATTTTATATAATTGGCTGATAAAACTGATGGCTTTATGGGCACGGCCTTTGTTTTTTGACTCTGCCTTTAACGCTTCATCATATTTACGACGGGCATGTGCCCAACACCCTACGGGTGTTATGCCTTCAATACCATTATAGACACTGTAACCATCACATTGTAAATAACCTTGATAGCCTGCTAGAAATTCCTCAGCACACGCACGACTTCTGCCTGCTTGATAATCATAAATGACTACCGGTTGCAGGCTGACTTCATGGCTGCGATATACCCACATGTTGGACTGACTGCTGGGGTTGCCGCCTTCATCTAACACTTGTATCCGTGTTTTATCCGCACAGAGGCTATGCTCAGCCAGTAAGTGACACTGCATAGCTTCAATCAAAGGCTTAATGATGAGCCCCGCCTTTATGCACCAGTTCGCTAAGGTGCCCCGCGATACACTCAACCCACCCCGTTCAAAAATATCCACTTGTCGGTAAAGCGGCAGTGCATCGCAGTATTTCCCAGTAACGTAAGCGATCATTATGGGGCGTATTTCCAAGTTCGCGAACATACGCTAAAATACCGTGGCGATTAGTCTACATTCGGGCTGGCTTGTGGTGGTATGCTTAAGTCGCTTTTCAGTGGGTTGTCGGCAAATTTTGTTTTCCAGACTCTGGGCACCAGGTCGAGAACATCTTTGGCCGGATGTATACCGACGCGCTGAAGTACATCAACCAGATAAGTGTAAGGGTTAATGCCCTGTATTCGGCACGTAACCA
>Ga0307492_10000335_pt1 | contig 20191 bp, 14 predicted proteins | sample SI3LmetaG_FD_202365 | JGI IMG/M metagenome (GOLD analysis project Ga0307492, IMG submission 202365) | Sea-ice brine microbial communities from Beaufort Sea near Barrow, Alaska, United States - SI3L | ecosystem: Environmental > Aquatic > Marine > Coastal | place: USA: Alaska | collected 2017-05-06 | reverse complement strand
AGTATGAGGATGTCGTTGCGGATTTGGAAACCCAAGTTCGCCGTATATTGGACTATTGTGGCCTTCCTTTTGAGCAGAATTGTATTGATTTTCACAGTAACAAACGCGCAGTTCGCACACCCAGCTCGGAGCAAGTTCGCCAACCTATTTTTCAGAGTGGTCTTGAACAATGGCGCAATTATGAATCATACCTAGCGCCGCTGCAAGAAGCGCTGAGCAAACCTAAGTAAATCATCTAAGTGCCAAGGAAGGTATTAAATTATAGGCACTGACTGTGCCAATTGTGAGTTATGAACAACATTTCATCGACTGGTTCCAAATGGCACCTTTTACCCGTCAGACTTAGATCTATTACACCAAAAAACTTTTCAATTATCATTTTTTCTGGCCTAACAGCAGAGTCGAAACTGGCATTTAGAAACTCTCCTTCTTGATAAAACTGAAGCTGTGTATTAGCAAACAATGGATGTCTTTTGCCGTCTATTTGAATCTGAAGTTGCCCTTTGTCTAACAACACATCCACTAAACCATTAAATTCGTTTAAGTGTACCTTTGTGGACAAGGGGTTGTCAGGTAGATTTTACAGTTCGATTATATGTGACATAACGGTGTTGCCAGACACATCTTTAATGCTCATGGTTAATTGTTTACCTGATAGCTCAATCACCCCGTAGTTTGCCTTGGCATAACTCTCCCCTACCCTATGTTGATTGGGGCTAACGTTTTTCCATTCTTCAGTAAGGCCAGAGGCTGTCATTTCCCACAACGAGAGATCGTTTTTGCGGATTATTTGGCTGAATTCACTCCAATGCGTATCGCCACTAACAATCACCAAGTTATCTATTTGATATTTATCAAGCAAGGCTAAAAACCGTTGTCTTTCATGGGGTAAGTTTGCCCACGATTCCCATCCAGAAAACTCAGGTAAAAATTGTAAACTCGTCGCTAAAACACGCACATCTGCAGGTTGTTGTAGTTGTTGTTCTAACCACTGCCATTGTGCTTCACCCAGCATAGTGGTCGATGCATCTTTGCTAGGTATATAAGGCCCTAAATCATTAGGTGCTTTGCTGAGCATATAATTAAGCTTACCTACTGATTCAAGAGGGCTTCGATTCCAGCGCAAGTCGGGCAATATAATCTGCACTGTTGTATTGGATTGAGTCAAAATATGACTGGTATAAATACCATCTGCTCTAATGCGTCTCGGGCTATCTGTAGGCACATTAAAATAATCAAGCATGATCTGCCGAGACGCCTCTTTTTGTGGGTATTCTGCACCAGCATCATTTTCACCAAAGTCATGGTCATCCCATATACCAATAGTAGGGGTATTCGCCAACATGGTTTGCATACCCGAGTTTGACCATTGCTTAACGTATTTGGCTTTTAACTGAGCCATATCTTCGGTATCGCCGTAAACATTATCCCCAAGTAGTACAAACAAATCGGCTTGCTCTTGGTTCATCGCTTGCCAAATAGGTTGCGGCTTATCTTGGTGTAAACATGAGCCAAATAGAATTTTAATCGGCACATCAGATACCTGCTTAGCCGCCACTGTTGAACTAATGGTTATCAAAAAGAAAATACAGGTAGTGATACATTTCATGATGATTTACCTTTGTTTGATTATCGGTAAGGGTTGGCCAATGTCCTTTGCAAATTGCTGATAATCGAATCCAAGCAATTGCACGGCAGTCGCCGCAACTTGATCCAAGCTAAAGTTTGGGGTCTGCTGGCTTCCAACTGATTCTTTCACATCTGGCCCCATGGCGGCTAGCCAAATCTGATCTGCACCGGGTATGCCATCCTGATATTGTTTTAATCCGTTTAAATACCCTTTCACAGCCCTTGGGCTAGCATGGTGTTGCCATGACTGTGCTGAGTTCCCACGACCATGATCCACTGTAATAATCAGATTGGTATTGTCTTGGTAATGCTCCATTGATTGCAACAAGGTCCACAACTGAGCAATAAATTTATCGGCTCGGTTAGCACCCCGCAAGTATTCAGGGTAATTACCTTGATGAGCAAAGTCATCTGTTTCACCTAGTGCCACGTACATCACTTTTGGCTGATGTGCCAAGATATATTCTTTAGTAAATCCGAAGGTAAAGGCATCTAAACGCACATTATGCCAAGGACTGGGAATGTGTGTTTGCATCGTATTTAACCACTTAGCTTTATCTGATAAACCGGCCCAATCGGCAGATTCAAAACCCGCATTAATAGGCACACCACTTCGTGTCCGATTAATAATGGCAGGAAACACATCCCAACTGCCAAAAGCTGCCACTTTCCCTTGATAATCTGATTGTTTATCTAGCCATTCCAATATAGTGGTATTGGGATTTTCGATGGCTTTATTTGAATCAATGTTCGGGTCAGCTTTTCCTGTTAACAACTCATTGTAACCTGGATACGAAAACCAATAACCGTTGGTGACTTGCATCTGTGAACCAAGATTACGATTACCTATTAACACCCCTTCTTTAGCCAATACATTCCATAAAAAAGGCATCAACTTCTGACGTTTACTCTCAGCACTTGTGCCTGAAAACTGTTTAACTAAGCCTGCTTTTTGTTCCTTAAATGTATCTAAATCAAGCACATCATCCTGATACCCCTGAAATACTTCTTGCCAACGCAATCCATCAATACTAACCAAGATTAAATTATCCGCAGCCTTGCTTGTTAAGACAAAGCAGCATAAACCAAAAAACAAGATTAATTTCATTTCAAACTCACTCTCATTAGGCAAAAAAAAAGGACGAGTATAAGCTCGTCCCAAAGTGACACACAGGGAAATTTATTTAAAACGCGGCTTTTATATTTAGGGCAACCGTACGAGGAGCACCTATCCATGCTGCATTAGTGGCAATAGTACCAAGGTAACTTTCATCAAACAGGTTGTTGATGGTGAAGTTAATGTCAATCGACTCAATACTGCTGCCTAAATCATCAATGGAAGTACCCAAGTAAAAATCACTGACTGTATAAGCTTCTACAGCAGTAGTATTCGCTTGATTCATCCAACGTTCGCCAACATATTTGGTGCTCAGGCCAGCAGAATGGTTACCACGAACCCAATCGATGCTGACTACACCCATTTGTTCAGCGGCACCAATGACACCGTTACCAAAATACTCGGCGTCGGTATACTCTGAATCATTGCTGGTATAAGACCCATACAGGCTGAAATTTTCAGAAAGTTGGTAACTTAACGATGCTTCAAAGCCTGTCGACTCTATGCCACCGTCATTGATATAACCACCAGCAGCAGACTCTAAGAAGTCGATACCCGTTACAGTTTCATTACTCACAAAGTTGATCCTGTCGTCAAATTTAGTGGCGTAATAAGTCAAGCTAGCGCTTACGTCTCTCGAAGAATAACGTAGACCCAGGTCAAAGTTGTCTGCAGTTTCTGGTTTAACCAAACTTAAATCTGAATCATCACGCTCTAACACCGCATCTTTGATTGAAGCATAGTTTTGTGCAAAACCAGCGAACATCTCAAGTCCATTAACAGGTAAAGGTGCCACAAAACCGGCTGAAAAGAGTAAGTCTGAATCCGAAGATACACCCTGATCGTTGCTTGAATTAAATCTGTCGTTTTTCGACACATCAACAAAAAACTGCTTGATACCAAAGTGAGCTTTAGCAAAACCTAAATCAAGTTGGTCTTCAAGGTAAAACATCGTGGTTTCTACTGGGAATTCGCGATCATACTGAACCCAATAAGGGGTTTCATCAAAACGGTAACTAGTCGCCGAATCAATGATTTTCTGCCAGCTACGATTTTCATCACGCGTGTAATCTTCGTACCAGAAACCACCGCGTAGCGTATTGTCCATATCGGCTATACGCGCATCCCATATAAAGTCAGCATTGATACCAATACGTGATTTTTCATAATTAGTCGTTCGATATGAACCTACAGGAATAGCCCCTTGTTCATAACAACCTGGGTCATACTCAGCGCCTGCGCCTCCGTAAGGGAAGCTAATAGAGCTTGCACAACCATCGATAGGACTAAGTTGAACACCTGCTCTGTCAACAAAGAAAATTTGCCCTAAAATTTCACCACCATAAGCTGTGTTGCCAGACACCACCTCAGAATTGCCGTTACCTTCCCCATCATCAGTAACATTAACCAAATACGGTGGCACCCAATCACCACGACCTTCGTTATTGTGATAATAAACATTGGTACTAAAAGCTACTTCACCCACAGTAAAGTCAGCCTTTAAATAAGTAAAAAAGTTTTCTCTTAACGTAGACCAACCACGGCGATAAGCTTGATCTTGGTAAGGGATACCTGTCCACTCATTAGTCAGTTGATCCCAGCTCGAATTTTGTTCAAATTGCGCTAAACCATAGATACGTTGGTAGTTGTCTTCATGGGTATCGTCGTAAGAAGCATAAGCAGTCAAATTAACGTCACCGATAGTGCTGATCACTTTTGCAGCAAAATGGTCACGTACATTTTCAGCAGTTTGATCCATCCAGTCACTACTTTCTTGGTTAGACACACTGAACCATGCAAAAGTATCTTTCGCTATTTCGCCGGTTTCATAACGTGCAAAAAACTTTCTGCCATCAAACTCGGCAAGTGTAGCGCTGACCATCAAACGTTCGTTTACACCAGGCATCAAGGTAATAAAATCAAGGGTGCCACCTAATGCTTCATGTGAACGAGAAGCAATATCTGCAGTACCTTGCGACACATCAACTCTGGCTAAGTTTTCGGTATCAATATAACGATTAGCCTTAGCGCCGCCACCATAATTGGAGTTACCATTGGCAATGCCATCTACTGTCGTACCAATTTGCTGTTGAGATAAATCAACTTGGAAACCACGAATAGAAATACTGGTGGACCAATCGTCTGCACCAAAAGTATCACCTTCGTTAATTAGTACCCCAGGCAAATTATCAATGGCAGCCAATACACTGGTCATGGATGTCTGCTGTTTCATCATTTCGTCTGATGTTTGGTTGTTGGCATAAGAAACGCTTTTGCCGACGACTGTGATCGACTCCATGCTTTCTTCTGACTCTTCTGCTGCTAAAGCAGGGGCCATAAAAGCGCAGGTACCTAGTGCAACGGATACAGATAAAGCTAGTTTGGAAAGTGTTTTGGTGTTCATCATTGTGTTAACCGATTCAATATTTATTATGGATAGTAATATGAATGAGCAATGTGAATCTGAGATGTACTTTTATTGACGCTTTGATGATAGTTTTATTGTATTTTTTAGGCATACTAATGACATTTTCGTGTCATTAGTTTATTTTTCAACCGAATAAGTAGTCACTATTTTTCAATAAAAAACGTGCCCCAGCCGTCATAATCTACATCATGCTTGATGGCAATAGCAAAAAGCTTGTCAGTATCTTGGTTGATTAAATTTGCATCCAACATACGTTCGACCACGGCATCAAAACAAAAGACCTCTTCACCGTCTTCCAACTCTAACTCTTCGGCATCACCCACTTCAAAACCGGCTTTAAAGGCATCAACGGCTGCTTTTTCTAATACGTCAAAGTCAGCGCTAGCAAAGTGATACTCAATGGTATGTGCTTGAGTGGCATCGCTGCCATCTTCAATCAATGCCTCGATAGTTTCTTGGTTAAATTCATGCCATTCCGCTAGTTCGGATGTGTCTTGTGAATTCATAATATATTCCTATGAGCTAACCGGGTTACCCGATTTTGTTGTCTAATTCTGCGTCTACTTTTTTAATCTGCTGTTGCATTTTTTGATGGAAATATTCAGCATTTTGTTTTAAAGATTTATTTTCATCCATAAACTCCGGCTCTGACAGTTCGATTAATAACGTGCCATTGTCCCATCTGTTTAATTTTATTTTATCATATAATCGGCTGGCAGTAATCGTCACTATGGGTTCATTGGTAGCTTTGGCAATGCGAAAGGCACCTGTTTTAAAGGGCAACAATCCACGACCATAGCTACGTGTTCCCTCAGGGAAAAACCACACAGATAGACGCCTTTTTTGAATTTTTTGCACTGTGCCTTGTAAAGTGTCATGGGCGCGACTTGAGTTTTTTCGGTCGATCATAATATTACCTGTTAACCAATATATCTGGCCAACCACGGGTATCCACTTAAGGCTTTTTTTACCGACAGTGACAGTCCCTTTTTGGGTCGCACCGCAAATAGTCAATAAATCATAACTATTCTGGTGATTAGCAATATAGACGTATGGCCCACCTAGCTTGACACTGTCTGGTACTCGGATTTCAATTTTCAATCCCAATAAAATAGAAACAGAACTATACAAAGCACCGGCAGCGTGCACGTTATCTCGATGAAAAGGCCGTACCAAACAAATTAATATGAGTACGAGGTTGATCAGCAAAAAATAAAAGAATATCGCAACTATGCGTAAAAGCGCTAACAAGACCTACCCTCATCAATTAAGTGGTTGCAGAGTATACGCACTTTTAGCCACTAGTTATAACAGTTATACCTCATGATTTACAAGTTCGTGTATTTTTGCGTTTTAGTTAGCGCACAAAAAAATGAATAATATTCTTAATTAGCCGATACTTAATAAAAGCTATCTACACTTTCAATCATTAAGGCTATTCATTCTATGCAAATGTTTAAACATGAAGATCTCGACGAAGATATTCTCACCGACCTATTGGAAGAAATAAACGAACTTTATGAAGCCAGCGAACAAACCTTAATTGAATTGGAGTTAAAGCCAGAAGATAACGAATTACAACGTTCACTATTTCGTTCAATTCACACCATTAAAGGTGACTTAGGCCTAGTTAACTTTTCACCGCTCATCCCACTTTTGCAATACGCAGAAGACCTTCTTGATTACTTACGTAAAGGGCAAATTCAATACACCAGTAATATGAGTGACTTGGTCTTATTGATCATGGATAAAGTTAAAGTATTCGTGCAAAGCTGCATTCAAACTGGGCAAGCTGAGTATGACAAGGCGATGTTTGAACAGCTTGTTGAGGCTATCAAACGTATTACGCCTGAAAATGGTACTGCTCATGAACAGTTGTTAGCCAAAGCAGTTTTGATATTAGATCCTAGTCTTGACCTAGGTAATGAGGAAGATTCGGGCGAAACGCCTACTGCTACTGCGACTATTAGCATAGCGACAATAGGCATACCTAAATCTATTACTAACGAAGAACGTGAAGATCTGATGTTTTTTAGAGAGTTGATGAAACCCATAGAAAAACGTTCGAAATACTGGGACGGAAGAGGTGACCGTATTGCCAAACTAGCTGGCTACATTAATAAAATTGCTGGTTCGCCAGTCGATGAAGTGCAACTTGCTGTTGCCTGTTACATGCATGATTTTGGCATGGCTTTTATGCCTATTGCAGTGCTGTATAAACAAGAAAAACTTGAAGAATTCGAGTTTAACCTAATGCGTTCCCATGTATATAAAAGCGCGCGCTTACTAGAAAATCTCAATCAATGGAACGAGGCCCGTAAAATCGTGATGCAACACCACGAGCGAATTGACGGCAGCGGTTACCCCCTAGGGATTAAAGAAAATGACATTTGCGAAGGTGCAAAATTATTAGCTATATTAGACACTTTTGACGCCATCACCCATGCTCGAGCACATGAGAGCCATTTGCAGCGCCCTAAGAAAAAAGCTGTCATCGAAATCAACCGCATCTCTAAGGGGCAATTTTCAACTAAATGGATGCAAGCTTTTAACAGCGGAATGGCTGCGTTATTGACGAATGAAAGAGCTAAATAATCAGGTTTAGAATACATAGTTATTCTCTACCAACTCAATAGCTGCATAGTATAATGATGGAGTTTTACGGCTCAGGACTATATCCACATGTCTATATTGATATATACTTTTAAACTATGAAAAAACATGATTCATTTAATTGGATAAAACTGCAGATAACAAGCCAGTAATTAGTGTTAACTGGCTGTTTTCACTCTACATATCTAACTCTTTAAGTTTACGAGTCAGTGTATTTCTACCCCACCCCAAACGTTTAGCCGCATCTTGTTTATGGCCATGGGTATAATGTAATGCCCTTTCTAGCAATATTCTTTCAAAGCTCATAATCGCATCGTCGAGAATATTATTATGACCAGATTGCAATTGGTTATCAGCCCAGCTGGCTAAAAGTGTTTGCCAATCACCAGATTGCGCAGGATTGTCAATTGATACTGGTTGTTGATGAATTTCTGGCGGTAGGTCGTGAGGCAGAACTTCTTGACCACTAGCCATTACCGTTAACCAACGACACATATTTTCAAGCTGACGCACATTTCCTGGCCACGGTAAGTTGGATAGAATTTGTGTCGTCTCTTTATTAAGGGATTTAACCTCAACAGCTAGTTCTGCCGCCGCTTTTTGCAAAAAGTGCGCTGCCAAAATGGGAATATCTTCACGCCTTTCACTGAGCGTTGGAATATGAATACGTATGACATTTAATCTGTGATACAAATCTTCGCGAAACTTACCTTCAGATACACGTTGTTCCAAATTTTGATGAGTCGCAGCAATAATGCGTACATCTACTGTGACGGGATTGTGACCGCCGACTCGGTAGAATTGCCCGTCTGCTAAAACGCGCAACAATCTGGTTTGCACGTCTATGGGCATATCGCCTATTTCATCTAAAAATAAGGTGCCGCCATTAGCTTGTTCGAAACGCCCTTGCCTTGCTGCTTGGGCCCCAGTAAACGCGCCTTTTTCGTGACCAAACAATTCAGACTCAATCAGGTCAGCGGGTATGGCCGCCATGTTCAGCGCGATAAATGTATTATCAGACCGAGGGCTATGACGATGTAATGCATGAGCCACTAACTCTTTACCTGTGCCTGATTGACCATTAATCAACACACTGATGCTTGAACGAGACAAACGCCCTACCGCTCTAAACACTTCTTGCATAGCTGGGGCTTCGCCAATAATTTCGGTAGCTTTGACCAGTTCGGGCGGTTGGTTTTTGCTAGACTGCTCACGAGCATGGGTTAACGCCCTCTGTACCAAATTCACTGCTTCGTCGATGTCAAAAGGTTTGGGTAAGTATTCAAATGCACCACTTTGATAGGCATTCACCGCACTGTCTAAATCAGAATGGGCGGTCATGATGATGACAGGGATATTTTTATAACGCTTATGCACTTCGCCTAATAAAACCATACCATCCATCTGGGGCATGCGAATATCCGACACTATCACTTCAGGCGGTTGTGCTGTTTCTAACTGTAACAATAAATCTTCGGGGTTTTCAAAACTGAAACAAGGGATATTTGCCGCCTGTAACGCTTTTTGTAATACCCAGCGAATCGAGCTGTCGTCATCGACTATCCATACGGGTTCTGTACTCATGTCTGGGGATCCTTTTTATCAATGGGTAAATACAAAGTAAATTCTGTTCTGCCCGGCCAACTATCCACTTCAATTTTTCCTCTGTGGTGGCCGATAAGAGTTTGAGATATTGATAAACCTAAACCGCTGCCTTCTTTTTTACTGGTAACCATAGGGTAAAATAGCGTGTCTTTAAGTTCGGTTGGTATGCCTGGACCATTATCAATAATTTGAATTTTTACGCATAGCGGGAAACACGCGCCATGAATTATCACTTGGCGTTCAATTCTGGTGATGATTTTGATTTCACCTGCTATTTTTTGGTGTTCTGAGAGCACTTGCACACTATTGCGGACTACATTTAATGTGGCTTGTTGCATCATATCTTGATCAAGATATATATCAGGTATACTCGGGTCATAATCCCTTGTTATAGCGATATCATGGCTAGGGTCAAGCTGCACCAAAGTACATACTTTTTCGAGCACTTGATGCACATTGTGCCAATCAAAATTAGGCCGCAGATTAGGCCCTAATAAGCGATCCACTAAATTGGTAAGCCTATCGGATTGTTCAATAATAACTTCGGTAAACTCTTTTAACTCATCACTCGTTAGTTGTTTAGCTAGGAGTTGCGCTGCTCCTCTAATACCACCAAGTGGGTTCTTAATTTCATGAGCTAAACCGCGCACCAATTCTCGGGCAGCCTGCTGCTGCGCCCATTGATGGTTTTCTTGGCTGATTTTTTTTTGCTGTTCTACTAGTCTAATTTCGACCAATAATCGTTTATCTTGATTTTCCAATATACTGGTAACAGAAACATCTGCTTGGGTATGTCGACCATCTATAAATTTGAAGGTGACTTCACTGTCAGAGTATACTTCACCGAATTGCATAGAATTTTGGAAACGCAGAAAATCAAGGCTCGATGATGCAATAAAATGATTAAACGAACAACCAATCAGTAAGTTCAAACTGCGTTCAAATACTGCTTGAGCAGCGTGATTAGCATATTGCACTATCATGTTGTCATCTAACACGAGAACCGCAGTCGATAAGTTTTCTAATAAATATTCGGTTGTAATAGATTCAGACATAAATTCAACTTTTTCATGCACTTATTTGATGCACGTATAGAGCGCACTTATATAGTGCAAAGTATTATTTAGCTACTCTAATTTAGATACTACTTTTTATACAATATGCTTGTTTTGTATCAGTCAGCACTAGTTAACATTGATCAGAGCAGAAGCTTTTTGCAGATAAAAGGTCTGCGGCTTAGACGATGCAAGGATCTTGCCTGAGTTGTCGAGAAAATTGACTTGAATGTTATGGGCACCACGATTTATATTTTCTAATTGAAATATTCTGTTTGACTGTGTTCTAACTACTTGATTATCAATGATTAATTGAAACTTACCGGATTTTTTTGGTAACACTTCGGCGTTAATTGTTACCTCACCGGAATTATCACGAACTGTTTGTTCAGCAGCGGGAGAACGAATAAATACTGAATATTGCACTTCAGGTCTTATTTTTTTTATTAGATTAATGCGGCTAGTGGTTTGGCTTACAGTATTATTAAGAGTGGAAACAACAACAGTATTCATAGATGATAATTTGACAGGCACAGCACCATCACTTCTAACGTCACTATAAACCACACTGCCATCGGACTTTACCGTTTTGTAAACCACCTGTGCAGACACACTAAGGCACAATAATAATAAACAAAAAATATAAAATATCCGCACAATCAACTACCTCCATACTAAGACCTAGCTAGAGATATTAATCTCATGGCCTGGAACACAAAGCTCGAAGCTAAGTGTAGCCTGATTACAGGTAAAAAAAAGCCCGCAAATGCGGGCTTGTTATTAATTTTAATAACTATCCAGAACAGTCAGCTAAAATGCTGAAGCGTTAAACGCTATAGTACATATCAAACTCAACTGGGTGAGTAGACATGTTCAGTAATTGCACTTCTTCGTTCTTAAGCGCGATATAAGCATCAATTGAGTCGTCAGTCATAACACCACCGGCAGTTAAGAACTCACGGTCGTTATTAAGGGCTTCCAAAGCTTGCTCTAATGAACTACACACTTGAGGAATAGCTGCGGCTTCTTCAGGAGGTAAATCATACAAGTCTTTGTCCATTGAATCGCCAGGGTGGATCTTGTTTTTGATCCCATCCAGACCAGCCATTAACAAAGCCGTGAATGCTAGATAAGGGTTACCTGTTGGGTCAGGGAAACGCACTTCAATACGACGAGCTCTATCGCTAGTAACGAAAGGAATACGAATAGAAGCAGAACGGTTACGTGCAGAATAAGCCAACATAACAGGTGCTTCGAAACCGGGAACTAAACGTTTGTACGAGTTAGTCGATGCGTTAGTGAAAGCGTTGATTGCGCGAGCATGTTTAATGATACCGCCAATGTAGAACAAGGCCTCTTCAGACATACCAGCATATTTGTCTCCAGCAAAGACATTTTTACCTTCCTTAGAAATTGATATGTGAACGTGCATACCAGAACCATTATCACCCACAATAGGCTTAGGCATAAAAGTAGCTGTTTGTCCGTAAGCATGTGCAACGTTATGTACCACATACTTATAGATTTGAACTTCATCAGCTTTTTTAACCAATGTATTGAAAAGACATGCAATTTCGTTTTGACCAGCGGTCGCTACTTCATGGTGATGCGCTTCAACAGTTAAGCCCATTTCTTCCATAACCATACACATAGCTGCGCGTGTATCGTGAGCTGAATCGACTGGTGGAACCGGAAAATAGCCACCTTTAACACCAGGACGGTGAGCCATATTGCCTTCTGCAAACTCAGCGCCTGAATTCCACTTGGCTTCACTAGAATCAATTTTGAAGAAAGAACCAGCCATATCGGTATGGAAACGAACATCGTCAAACAAGAAAAATTCTGGCTCAGGTCCGACTAATACTTTGTCCCCAATACCTGTTGACTTCAAATATTCTTCTGCGCGACGAGCAATAGAACGAGGATCACGGTCATAACCCTGCATGGTCATTGGTTCTAAAATATCACAACGAATATTAATTTGAGTTTCTTCAGCAAAGGGGTCAAGTACAGCCGTTTCGCCATCAGGCATCAAGATCATGTCTGATTCGTTAATCCCCTTCCAACCTAGGATAGAAGAACCGTCAAACATTTTGCCTTCTTCGAAGAAGTCTTCAGTCACTTGATGAGTCGGGATAGAAACATGTTGTTCCTTGCCTTTGGTATCAGTAAAGCGTAAATCAACAAATTTAGCTTCGGTTTCTTTAATAAGGTCTAAGGCCTTTTGTGCTGACATGGTGTCCTCCAGATTAAAAGTATAAATGTATTATTGGGAGTCAAATACCCCAAATACAAAAGTGTGCCTACATGAAGCGATAATCATGCCACATACCTAAGTGATTGGAATGCCTTTTGTTTATGTTTTTTTAGCATAGCGTAAACGAAAATGACAGCATTGAACGCACCAACCCGGTGCAGTAAAGCACCATATTAGGTCACTCTGATTTTAAAACTCCAAATTATTATTAATATGTTAATGCAAGGTTAATAAACTGGGTGTCTTTTCTTTATTAACAGCGATATGCATTTGAAGTTCGCTAAATGGAGGATAAAACTGTACAATCCGCGCCCATAAAATTTCAGTAAATTTAGCCGTGTATTACTTTAGAAAATGTGACTTTAAAAATTAATAATCATCTTTGACACAATATCTGGCCCTAAATAGAGACAAAACAATGAGTTCATCAAACACCTCAATCCAAAATTTGAGGAACATAGCTATTATAGCCCACGTTGACCACGGCAAAACCACCCTAGTTGATAAGTTATTACAACAGTCTGGCACATTAGAAGCTAGCCGCGGCGAAGCCGAAGAACGTGTGATGGACTCAAACGACATCGAAAAAGAGCGTGGTATCACTATTCTTGCGAAAAACACCGCAATCAAATGGAATGAATACCGCATCAATATTGTAGACACTCCTGGTCACGCCGATTTCGGTGGTGAAGTAGAGCGTGTTATGTCTATGGCCGATTCAGTATTGTTGTTGGTAGATGCACAAGAAGGGCCTATGCCACAAACGCGCTTTGTAACACAAAAAGCGTTTGCTCAAGGTTTGAAGCCAATCGTTGTTATCAACAAAATTGATAAGCCAGGCGCACGTCCTGATTGGGTAATAGACCAAGTATTTGATTTATTCGATAACTTAGGCGCGACTGACGATCAGCTAGATTTTCAAGTGGTTTACGCATCAGCCATAAATGGTTGGGCTACCACCGATTTAGATGTGCCTAGCGATAACATGACGCCTTTGTTTGAAACTATCATCAAACATGTTAAGCCACCCGTTGCCGATATCAATGGCCCATTACAAATGCAAATATCGCAATTGGATCACAACTCTTATGTGGGTGTAATAGGTATAGGGCGTATCACTAGTGGTTCGGTTAAGACTAACCAAGCAGTCACTGTTATTGGCGCAGATGGTAAAACTCGTAACGGTAAAATTGGTCAGGTGCAAGGCTATTTAGGGCTACAGCGCCTCGAAGTGGAATCTGGTGATGCAGGTGATATTGTTGCTATAACAGGTGTGGGCGAACTTAAAATCTCCGATACTGTTTGTGATCCAAGTGCAGTTGTCGCCTTACCGCCTCTATCTGTGGATGAACCTACAGTCACCATGACATTCCAAGTCAATAACTCTCCTTTTGCTGGCCAAGAAGGTAAATTCGTTACTTCACGTAATATTCTTGAGCGTCTGCAACACGAGTTAATCCACAACGTGGCGCTTAAAGTAGAAGAAATACCAACTGATCCGGATAAATTCCGCGTATCTGGTCGTGGTGAACTTCACTTGGGTATATTGATTGAAAACATGCGCCGTGAAGGTTACGAGTTAGCCGTTTCGCGTCCAGAAGTTATTTTGAAACAAGTTGATGGCGTGACTCACGAACCTTACGAATCAGTTACAATTGATGTTGAAGAGCAACATCAAGGTTCTATCATGGAACAGCTAGGAACACGTAAAGGTGAGCTAACCAACATGGCTCCAGATGGTAAAGGTCGTATCCGTATGGATTTCATGATCCCTAGTCGTGGTTTGATTGGTTTCCAAACTGACTTTATGACCATGACATCAGGCTCTGGTTTGATGTACCACACGTTCGATCATTACGGACCTCATAAAGGCGGCATAATCGGTCAGCGTAAGAGTGGTGTATTGATTGCCAACGCAACGGGTAAAGCATTGACTAACGCATTGTTTAACTTGCAAAGCCGCGGACGTTTATTTATCGGTCACGGTCTTGAAGTATACGAAGGCATGGTGATTGGTATTCACGCTCGTGAAAATGACCTGACTGTTAACGCCCTTAAAGGTAAGCAGTTAACTAACGTACGTTCATCAGGTACCGACGAAGCGCAAAGCTTAGTGCCACCGATTGTTATGTCGTTAGAGCAAGCACTTGAGTTCATTGACAATGATGAATTGGTCGAAGTGACACCTATCAGCACGCGTATTCGTAAGAAGTTGTTGACTGAGAACTTGCGTAAGCAAGCTGGACGTCCTGCTAAAGGGTAAACTCTCGAGTTACGAGCTTTTAAAAGATTAAATTGAAACCGGCGAAAGCCGGTTTTTTATTGGCTACGTTAAAGTTACCAGAATCACTTTAAGCTCTTAGCCTATGATTTATATGCTAATTATTTAATGAAGGAATCACTATTAACAATAGTTACCTAGCAGGAAACTGTAAGCTTTATAAAGTATCCTAACTATTGATGAACAACTTATATGAACTAACATGTGAACCAACATGGACAGCCATGATAACTTACAGTGAAGTTACTATGAGTGGACGGTAAAAATTTTATATCGATGAATATTCAAAAGACTTGTCCCCTTTACTATTTTAAACTGTATAATCCGCGCGCAAAATTTAAACAATCTAGCTACGTATAACTTTAACAAGTAGATAGTCATTCAAGACGAATACGTGGCCCTAACAGAGAAAAAACAATGAGTTCATCAAACACCTCAATCGAATATTTGAGGAATATAGCTATCATAGCCCACGTTGACCACGGTAAAACCACCCTAGTTGATAAGTTACTACAACAGTCTGGCACTTTAGAGAGCCGCGGCGTAGCCGAAGAACGTGTGATGGACTCAAACGATATTGAAAAAGAGCGTGGTATTACCATTCTTGCGAAGAACACCGCCATTAAATGGAACGAATACCGCATCAATATAGTGGATACTCCTGGACACGCCGATTTCGGTGGTGAAGTAGAGCGTGTAATGTCTATGGCCGATTCAGTATTGTTGTTGGTAGATGCACAAGAAGGCCCCATGCCACAAACGCGTTTTGTGACACAAAAAGCATTTGCGCAAGGTCTGAAGCCGATTGTTGTTATTAACAAAATTGATAAACCTGGCGCTCGTCCGGGTTGGGTAATAGATCAGGTATTTGATTTGTTCGACAACTTAGGTGCAACTGACGACCAATTAGATTTTGAAGTGGTTTACGCATCAGCCATAAATGGTTGGGCAACCAACGATCTAGATGTGCCAAGCGATAACATGACGCCTTTGTTTGAAACTATCATCAAACATGTTAAGCCACCCGTTGCCGATATCAATGGCCCATTACAAATGCAAATGTCGCAACTTGATTACAACTCTTATGTGGGTGTAATTGGTATAGGGCGTATTACCCGTGGTTCGGTTAAGCCTAATCAACAAGTGACTATCATTGGTGCTGACGGCAAAACCCGCAATGCTAAAGTTGGTCAGGTACAAGGTTATTTAGGGCTACAGCGCCTCGAAGTCAGTTCTGGTGACGCAGGTGACATTGTTGCTGTAACAGGTGTAGGTGAACTTAAAATCTCTGATACCATATGTGATCCAACTTCAGTTGACCCATTACCACCACTGTCTGTTGATGAGCCAACGGTGACCATGACATTCCAAGTCAATAATTCACCGTTCTGTGGTAAAGAAGGTAAATACGTCACATCACGTAACATCTTTGAACGGTTGCAAACCGAATTGATCCACAACGTGGCACTTAAAGTGGAAGAAACCCAAGATCCAGATAAGTTCCGTGTATCAGGTCGTGGTGAACTTCATTTGGGTATATTGATTGAAAACATGCGCCGTGAAGGTTATGAGCTAGCCGTTTCTCGTCCTGAAGTTATTTTGAAACAAGTTGATGGTGTGACCCACGAACCTTTCGAAACAGTGACCATAGATGTTGAAGAAAAACATCAAGGTTCTATTATGGAACAAATTGGTACACGTAAAGGTGAGTTAACCAATATGTCACCTGACGGTAAAGGCCGTGTGCGTATGGACTTCATGATCCCTAGCCGTGGCTTAATTGGTTTTCAAACTGACTTTATGACCATGACATCAGGCTCTGGTTTGATTTACCACACGTTCGATCATTACGGCCCTCATAAAGGCGGCGTAATCGGTAAGCGTAAGAGTGGTGTATTGATAGCCAACGCAACCGGTAAAGCACTGACTAACGCATTGTTTAACTTACAAAGTCGCGGACGTTTATTTATCGGCCACGGTGTTGAAGTATACGAAGGCATGGTGATTGGTATTCACGCTCGTGAAAATGACCTGACAGTTAACGCCCTTAAAGGTAAGCAGCTAACTAACGTTCGTGCATCAGGAACCGACGAAGCACAAAGTTTAGTGCCGCCGATTATTATGTCATTAGAACAAGCACTTGAGTTCATCGATAACGATGAATTGGTTGAAGTGACACCATTAAGCACACGAATTCGTAAGAAGTTGTTGACTGAGAACTTGCGGAAGCAAGCTGGACGACCCGCTAAGGGTTAAGTTTTGAGCTATGAGATTTTAAGCGTATAAAATTGAAACCGGCGAAAGCCGGTTTTTTTTGGCTGTAACAAAGCTCAATGAAATAAACAGCAAGTACTGGCACTATGAAGAAGCTTTTTTCTCAGGCCTGTATGTCATACGTTAACGTCTCTTCTCTTCTCTTCTCTTCCCGCTTACGTCAACGCCCTGAAAAACTGTAAACTCTCAGCATTGGAGACAGATCATATAGATGGCGACTACTAGCCGAGCTCAGCCAGCGAAACTGCATAAGTGAGCGGTTATCCTCATCTCACTTACCTATGGGAAAAGTGCAACATCTGCCGGTTAACATCAGCTTCTTTACGGCGCATTAAGTGAAGGTATACCCATTGAAGCGGCTTACGATGATGAATAACTCTGCTAAGCCAGAGTCAGCCAAGGCGCTTATTTATAGGCCTTCCAGAATTGGGCCATGCCTTCTATGTTTTTCCAGGCCGGGGCGCTAAACACATTGTCGTCATACACCTGTTGCCACTTGGGGGCTTGAGGCTCGACCTTGTTACGAATAATATGCAAGTCTTTAAAACCATAGACCGCATCGTCTTCATGGGTGACTTGCTCTACGTGGTTAAAATCGTGTTGATGACGTGGTTGGCCTAAAAAATCATAAATGCCAGCTAGGGTGTCATCTGGTGAGCGAGTCAGCGCGTCATACTCAACAAAATGCATATTGTCACGCCAGCCACGGGTTATGGCATCACGAATGGCGTTAAAAGCCCGGCCCACGGGTTGGGTATCATCTGCAAAGACTTCCACTCGCCCCCGGGCTGTTTTAAACTTCATGGCCATGCTGTTTTCCTGAGGCAGTTGACCTAGGCCGGATGTATTGCGATACAGCTGCTCAAAGGAGGCCAGCACATCACGCAAGTCCCGCACGGTGACGATCACTTTGACTTTGTCACGACCGCCTACTAGGGCCCCAGCCATTTCCAGAAATTCACACCAGAAGCGGTTTTTATCGATACAGATGGGCTGTGGTGCGTGAGCAAAATAGCTCTGTAACATGTCCTGCATGACTCTTTGTTTGATTTGCTCACTAAGGCCACGGTCCATGGCTTTAAAGGCCTGATTCTGATCCCAGTGGTTGCGCACGTTCACCAGCATGTCGATGATCCCCGAGGTAGGGGTGGTGTAACAAGCTGGGTTTTGCGCCAGTATATTGGTTAATAAGGTGGAGCCACTGCGGGGTAAGCCGGCAATAAAATAGATAGTTTTAGGGGCACTGCTAGTAGGCATGGGGTGTTCCTGTTTAAAGGGAAAAAACGCATCGGCGATGGTTATCATCATTCAGCTATCAATAGTACTGATATAAATCACTATCGCCAGAAAAAAGCAGGGCTCGTTTAAGAGCCCTGATATTGCTGTTGTTTAGATTTTAGGGTGATTTAGGCAGTCCGCGACCGCAGCTTAGAACGGCGGCGACCGCCCCAGCCAATTAGCGTCAAGGCTAAACCAAATAAGCCTACAGTAGCAGGAGCCGACACCGCATTGGGATAAGAGTCATCCGCAAGGATATTTAATGACAGATAACTTGGGGTTGGGGTCTGTGCCTGTGGATCGAAGTTGTCAGTATAGGATACTGACCAACCAAAGCCCGCGGCTAAATTAGTGACACTAAAATTAGTTGGATTAAACCAGTCGTCAAAGTTATTAAATGAGCCAAAGTCAAAGGTGAAGGCCGATAAAAAGTCGAAAGAATCCCCATCTACCGCCATATAGCTGTCGTCAAACAAAAAATCAAAAGCGCTGGTATCTGAAAAAGTGACGTTACCCTGCACCTCAAGCACATCATAACCACCAATAGTGCTGCTAGCAATCTCGGTTTGCAGGGTACCCAAAAGTTCCAAATCACTTATCATGATCAAGGTGCCGGGAGAATTACCCGGTTTTACCGTGGCGTCTTCGCCTATGGTCATACTTTCTGCTTCAATAGTGCCCGAGCCGCTTAGGCTGCCGCCCTTAATGTCCATCGTCCCGCCATAAATGCTACCGTTAACTATGGTACTGCCGGCGGTTTGGGTAAAGGTGCCATAGTTAGTCATTACTCCGTTAGTGGTAATGTCAAAAGTGCCGCTATTGGTGATGCTTGCGTTGTTATAAATATAACCGTTATTGGTCACAGTGCCCGAGTTGTTTAGAGTACTGGTGGCGCTATCGTAACTTACATTATACAAATCACCATTGTTGGTCAGGATTGCTCCCGCCTTGTTGGTGAGGGTGCTAGTACTGTAATAGTCACTGGAATTACTCAACAAACCATCATTTTTCAGTTCCGCGCCAGCTTCATTGTTCAGGCTGCTCTCGCCGCCATAGTAACTATCATTAATCAGATCGCCCGTGTTGGTAAGAGTGCCCGAGTTGGTAAGGGTGCTTTTACTACCTTCGCCATAACTACTATTGTATAAACCTCCGTAGGTATCTATCTCGTTAACGCTGTCGTAGGTAGAGGTGCCCGAATTTGTCAGGTTGCCGGAGTTAGTCAGGGTGCTCGTGCCGCCATCGTAACTGCCATTAACTATAAGGCCCGTGTTTTTAATCTCCGCGCCAGCGGCGTTGGTAAGGCTGCTCGTACTACCTATACCAGCACTACTATTGTATAAACCTCCATAGGTATCTATCTCGTTAACGTTATCGTAGGTAGAGGTGCCCGAATTAGTCAGGGTGCCGGAGTTGGTCAGGGTGCTGGCGCCGCCATCGTTACTATAATTATCAATGAGGCCCGTGTTTTCCATCTCCGCGCCAGCGTGGTTGGTAATGGTACTGTTACTGCCATATCCCGAAGTCTGATTATATAACTCACCATTGTTGGTCAGCACTGCACCGGTCTCATTCGTGAGGGTGCTGATACCGTTAACGCCTGAATTTAGGAGATAACCATTATTGACCAAGGAACCGGCGTTGTTTAACTCAC
>Ga0307492_10000334_pt1 | contig 20224 bp, 15 predicted proteins | sample SI3LmetaG_FD_202365 | JGI IMG/M metagenome (GOLD analysis project Ga0307492, IMG submission 202365) | Sea-ice brine microbial communities from Beaufort Sea near Barrow, Alaska, United States - SI3L | ecosystem: Environmental > Aquatic > Marine > Coastal | place: USA: Alaska | collected 2017-05-06 | reverse complement strand
AGCCAATAACACCATTGCCACAGCCTAAATCAATAACCCGTGTACCAGATTTAACTTCTGGAAGATTCTTCATGAAATGCCGAGCACCAATATCAAGCTTTTCACGGGCATAAACCCCTGAATGATTGCTAATAGTAAATGGTGTGTTTTCTAATGGCCAAATCGTTGGGAAAGGCGTAGATAATACTAGTTTATTATCTAATTGAGAAAAGACTAAACGTGCTTTTTTGACAGCTAAAGACGTTTTCGTTGTGCCTAGATACTTTTCAAACAGTTTTAGTGTCGAGCTATGAATATCTTTCGTTTTATCAGCAGCAATAAAAATAAGCTTATGATTATATTGAGCTTTAATCGCTAAAAGTTGGTCAATCATTAATGACTTACTTTTAGGTATTTTGTATAAAACTACCGTAATATTTTCTGGCAGTTTATCTAAGCTAGATAATTGAGTAATATTTTCGCGTGATAAACCGTTTTGCTCAATATTATATTGTAATCCCTTTTGGCTGATCCAAGAATCTGAAATGGTAGTGACATTTGACTGGGTAAAATTAGCGGTGATCGCACCAAAACTATCGTTAAAAATCAAAATATTGTGCTGGTTTGTTGCTAAGTTATGTTCATTTGCATAGTTGATCAAATATTCGTCGGATGAGTCCCAAGCAACTAGCGCTCGGTTAACTTGACCTACAGGATAGCGATCTAAAAAAAGGTTCTTGTCGTAAACACCATCGGCGTTAACAATAAAAGGGCTGATCATAATGAAGAGGTTCGATTTTCACCTAGAAGAATGTTGTCTATTGTGACAAAATATATGTAATTGAGCTAGTGATAGTTGCTTTGTGTTGTTAAAATTATTTAATAAACAGATGAAGCTTTTTTCTCAATAAAGCCAATGTTTACCAACAAATATTGTAAGTATCGTTCATATAGCCATCGAGACTGATGGTACAATTAGCCTAGCAAACTAAAATCACTCTACTCAGAAGTACAACGTCAGGAATTTAATAATGACCATTGAAGCTGTTATCGAACAAAAACTTCTTTCCGCATTTTCTCCAATACACCTAGATGTGATTAACGAAAGCCACCAACATAATGTTGCGCCGGGCAGTGAGTCTCATTTTAAAGTCATTATAGTTTCTGATTCTTTTGTGGGGGAACGTTTAATAAAACGTCATCGTGCAATCAATACCTTACTTTCAACAGAGCTCGCTGAAAATATACATGCATTAGCACTTCATACATACACCAAAGATGAGTGGGATAAGTATTATGCGGAAAATACACCACTTTCACCTAAATGCTTAGGTGGTGGTAAAAAGTCCGTATAATGTTATCGAATATCTTACTATTCGAACGCTAATTCAGAATAATTAGCGTTTTATACATTTATAATAAGTAACACTTCATAATTGTGTTCACTTCTTGTTAAATACCTGTTATTTATTCTTACCCATTAACAAACTAAAAACGAATAATGTTGGAAACAGGTATGTTGCTCAATTGCTTAGCTTATGTAACGGACTTTATAGATAGGGTCACCGATAACACCGGAAAAATTATCTCATGGCTTACACTCTTCATGGTTTTACTCACTTTTCTCATTGTCGTGCTGCGATACGGCTTTAATCTTGGTTGGATTGCTATGCAAGAATCAGTATTATATTTTCATGGTACCGTATTTATGCTCGGCGCAGCTTATACCTTAAAAGCTGACGGTCATGTAAGAGTTGATATTTTCTATCAGCACTTTTCAAATAAAGGTAAAGCGCTAGTCAACCTTTTAGGTTCTTTATTTCTCTTACTCCCTGTTTGTATCTTTATTTTTTATATCAGTTTTGATTATGTAGCCACTTCATGGCGAATTATGGAAAAATCTTCAGAAGCAGGTGGTTTACCGTTTGTTTATCTCAGTAAAAGCTTGCTTCTTCTTCTGGCAATAACTTTATCATTGCAAGGAATTTCAGAAGTTTGTCGCAATTTACAAACGCTTTTATTTAAGCGTGATCTCTCCTCATCACACAAAGACGTAGCTGAATAATGGAATACCTTGCGTTAGTTATGTTTGCTGTTGTTTGTTTGGTCCTTCTGCTTGGTTACCCTGTCGCATTATCTTTAGCGGGAACGGCATTACTATTTGCAGGGATCGGTATTGGCGTTGGTGTATTTGACTCTGCATTTCTTGGCGCTTTACCCAATCGATTATTTGGTGTTATTAATAATCAAACGTTACTCGCCGTACCATTATTTGTATTTATGGGGTCGATGTTAGAGCGGTCAAAAATTGCTGAAAATTTATTAGATGCTATGACCATGCTATTTGGTAAGTATCGTGGTGGCTTAGGTATTTCAGTTATTTTAGTAGGAATGCTACTCGCTGCTAGTACGGGAATTGTTGGGGCGACTGTCGTGACTATGGGGCTTCTATCACTACCTACCATGTTAAAACGTGGTTATGACGTTAAGTTTTCAACCGGCATTATTTGCGCTACGGGTACACTCGGACAGATTATTCCTCCTTCAATTGCTTTAGTTTTATTGGGTGATGTTTTGTCGAGTGCTTATCAAAAAGCACAACTAGATATGGGGGTTTTTAGCCCAGAAACAGTCTCGGTTGGAGACTTGTTTGCGGGCGCTGTTATTCCTGGTTTTATCTTGGTTTTACTCTATATGTCTTACTGTATTGGAATTGCTATTTTTAAACCTGAAATGGTACCCAGCATAAAAGCTGATGATGTGGATAAAATTTCTGGCGGTAGAACAAAAATTCAAGTGGTATTTAGCGCGTTAATTCCTCCATTATTATTAATGTTTGCTGTATTAGGCTCTATTCTTTTTGGCGTTGCTACGCCAACTGAAGCTGCAGGTGTCGGTGCTATGGGGGCTACAGTGTTGGCCCTTTGGCAAAAACAACTCACGTTAGTAAATTTAACATCGGTTATGCAAAACACACTAAAAATAACTTCAATGGTTTTTTTAATTCTCATCGGGGCATCATTGTTTTCTTTAGTTTTTCGAGGCTTTGGAGGGGAAGAGTTGATTCAAGGGTTCTTTTCCGAAATGCCAGGGGGGCTTCTAGGCGCTACGCTCATTGTAATGCTTGTGATATTTTTACTTGGTTTTATCCTTGATTTTATTGAAATCACATTTGTGGTTGTGCCAATAGTAGCGCCAATTTTATTAGCGATGGGACTCGATCCTATTTGGCTGGGTATAATGATTGCGATTAATTTACAAACCTCATTTTTAACACCACCCTTTGGCTTTGCCTTGTTTTATTTACGGGGTGTTGCAGATAAAGCGGTAAAGACTGCCGATATTTATCGTGGTGTTATTCCGTTTATTATAATACAAATATTTTTGTTGTTAATACTGGCTCTATGGCCTGAGTTAATAACATGGTTACCTCATATTATTTATGGATAAGGAAGTACTGAAAGTGAATATAACAAATAGCTTCAAAAGACTAACGATAACGATTTTTACCAGTGTGTTTTTATTGAATGCTTGCGAAGAGGGGAAAAGCGCAGAACCGGCTATTGTTAAAGATAAAGTTGTAAAAACATACCATTGGAAAATGGTCACCTCTTGGCCGAAGAACTTCCCTGGGTTGGGTATGGGGCCTGAAAAATTCTCTCAATATGTTGATGAAATGAGTAACGGAAGATTAACCGTGAAAGTTTATGGTTCGGGTGAATTAGTCCCAGGCTTTGAGGTCTTTGACGCCGTATCGCAAGGTACCGTACAAATGGGACATAGTGGCGCCTATTATTGGAAAGGAAAAATCCCTGCATCACCTATTTTTAGCGCAATTCCTTTTGGTATGACGGCAACTGAATTAAATGCATGGTTGCACTATGGTGGTGGTTTAGCACTTTGGAAAGAACTGTATCAACCGTTTGGTATTGTTCCAATGGCTGGCGGTAATTCTGGCGCTCAGTTTGCGGGTTGGTTTAAAAAAGAAATCAACTCAATGGAAGATTTGAAAGGTTTGAAAATGCGTATTCCTGGTCTTGGTGGCGAAGTGCTTAAACGTGCAGGAGGAGTACCCGTCACTTTAACCGGCGGTGAAATATTCTCTTCATTACAAAGCGGCGCTATTGATGCCTCTGAATGGGTAGGTCCTTATAATGACTTAGCTTTTGGTTTTCACCAAGCAGCAGAATATTATTATTCGTCTGTTTGGCATGAAACGGGTACTAATTTAGAGTTTTTAGTCAATGCAAAGGCACTCGCTGATTTGCCAAAAGATTTACAGAAAATTGTTGAGGTCGCAGCACGCGCCGTAAATCAAGATATGCTTGATGAGTATAATGCTCGGAATAATATTGCTTTGAAAACGTTAGTTGAAAAGCATCAAGTTAAATTACGTGAATTTCCACCTGAAGTTATGATCGCGTTAAAAAAATATACCCATGAAGTGTTAGCTGAGCAGGTTGCCAATGATGCGGGTTTTGCCAAAGTATGGAAGTCGTATAGCGCGTTTTTAACGTCAATGCGTGAGTACAATGACTTAACATTAAAAGCATATTATCAAAATAGATAATAGCTTTAAAAATAGATATATGAGGTAAATACCTGCTGGTCATACCTCATATTTTTTAAAGCAGCGTAAACTATGCGTCAATTTATCAATTTATGTCGCAATGAATATTGAATAATGATTAGGTTGCCAAGTTGTTTGGCGATATAAAATAGTATTAATTAAAAGGTCTTCTTATGGTTATTAAACCTAAAATTCGTGGTTTTATTTGTACAAATGCACATCCTGATGGTTGTGAAGCTCATGTGCATGAACAAATCTCTTATGTGAAATTACATCAACAGTCAGACACTAAACCAAAGAATGTTTTGGTTATTGGTTCTTCTACCGGTTATGGCTTATCTTCACGTATAACTGCAGCATTTGGTAACGGTGCTAAGACATTAGGCATTTTCTTTGAAAAACCGCCTACAGAAAGAAAAACGGCAAGTGCGGGTTGGTACAATACCTCTGCTTTTCAAAATGCAGCTGACGAAGCTGGCCTTTGGTCAAAAAATATTAATGGTGATGCTTTTTCTCATGACATTAAAGCAAAAGCTATTGAAACGATTAAAGCTGAATTAGGTGAAATAGACTTAATCGTTTATTCATTAGCTTCTCCTCGTCGCACAGACCCAGATACAGGTGAAGTTTACGCTTCAACGTTAAAGCCTATTGGTCAAAGTGTAACGACTAAAAATTTAAATACCTCTAAACGAGTTATTGATGAGATTTCTGTTGAAGCAGCTAATGAAGCCGAGATACAAGGCACTATAGATGTTATGGGTGGCGCTGACTGGGAATTGTGGATTAAGGCATTGAATAATGCAGGTGTTCTCTCTAAGGGCTTTAAATCAGTTGCTTATACTTATATCGGTAAAGAATTAACTTGGCCAATATATGGAAAAGCTACCATAGGTAAAGCTAAAGAAGATTTAGACCGCGCAGCAACGGCCATTAATGATTTAACCGCTAACTTAAATGGTGAAGCGCACGTAACTTCACTAAATGCTGTAGTTACACAAGCAAGTTCAGCAATACCTATTATGCCACTTTATATTTCTGCCATGTTTAAAGTGATGAAGGCTGACGGCACCTACGAAGGTTGTATTGAGCAAATTCAAAACCTTTTTGTTGATAATATCTATAGTGAAACACCGCGTTTAGATGATAAGAATCGTTACCGTCAAAATCATAAAGAACTTGAAGAGAGTGTTCAAAAAAGAGTGACGGATATTTGGAATACAGTAGGTTCAGATAATATTGATGAGTTAACGGATTATGTTGGTTATCATCAGGAATTTTTAAAGTTATTTGGCTTTGGTATGAAAGGTGTTGATTACGAAACAGATGTAAACCCACTGACAGAGATTAACCATCTTCTCTAGAAGTTAACGTTGAGTATTAATAATAACGATAAAAAAACCGACATTAATTGTCGGTTTTTTTATGTCTTATTCTTTATTTGCATGATAAATGAGCGAAATTTGGGGTATTCAGCTAAATTGTAATTTAAAGTAACAGAGATCGTAGATAGATTTAGAGTTTTTGTGTTAAAATCGCGCCAGAAATTTTAACTTAGAGCCAGTGGGTCTTTTTTTGTAACTAACTTTTAAGGTTAGTGATAAAAATAAAGCAACCTTACTGAAATACACTGAAATCGATAATTTATTCTACCTAGCGAGTTTTTCTGAAAAGAGATTTTTTGAAGCTTAGTTAAGTAAGTGAATAATTGATTTTGATACTCCCATCAAAAGTAGTGTTTATGATTACAATAAAAAAAGGTCTGGATGTTCCTGTCGTTGGTTCTCCCCAGCAGGTAATCCATGATGGCAACGCCATCAAAACCGTTGCAACATTAGGTGAAGAGTTTGTGGGTATGCGACCAACCATGTTTGTTAAAGTGGATGATCGTGTTAAAAAAGGCCAGATTATTTTTGAAGACAAAAAGAATCCAGGCGTTAAATTCACAGCTCATGCTGCCGGTGTTGTTAAAGAAATCAACCGTGGTGAAAAACGTATTTTACAATCAGTCGTTATAGAAGTTGACGGCGATGAACAAGAAACGTTTACTTCATACTCCACAAATGAACTGAGCTCAATAAATCGTGAAGATGCTGTTTCTAACCTTGTTAATTCAGGTTTATGGACAGCGTTACGTACACGTCCATTTAGTAAAGTTCCAGCTATTGATTCAACTCCTACCGCAATTTTTGTTAGTGCTATGGATACCAATCCTTTAGCGGCTGATCCTGAAGTGATTATTAATGAACAAAGTGAAGCCTTCAAAAATGGCTTAACGATTCTTTCTCGTTTAACCGACGGTGAAGTATTTGTTAGTAAAGCACCTGGTGCCAATATTCCGGTTGAAACTAATGTGCAAGTCAATGAGTTTGCTGGTAAACATCCTGCAGGTTTAGTTGGCACACATATGCATTTCTTAAAGCCAGTTAGTGCTGATAAGTCTGCATGGAACTTAGGTTATCAAGACGTTATCGCTTTTGGTCAACTGTTTGTGACGGGTGAGCTAAATAATACACGTGTTATTTCACTTGCAGGTCCTGCGGCTAAGAACCCTCGTTTAGTACGTACCGTTTTGGGTGCTAATACAAATGAATTACTCGCGGGCGAAAGTGCCGACGGTGAATTACGTGTTGTATCAGGTTCTTTACTTTCAGGTGCAAGCGCTAAAGGTGTTCATGCCTATTTAGGTCGTTACCATGTGCAAATTTCGTTGATTTTAGAAGGTCGAGAAAAAGAGTTTATTGGTTACATGTACCCAGGTCCTAATAAGTTCTCTGTAACACGTGCATATATGTCTCATTTCTTTCCTAAGAAATTATTCAATATGACCACAACAACTAACGGTAGTCCCCGTGCCATGGTGCCAATTGGTAACTTTGAGCGTGTGATGCCATTAGATATTCTCCCAACAATGTTATTGCGTGATTTATGTGCCGGTGATACCGATGGCGCGCAGCAACTTGGTGCTTTAGAGCTTGACGAAGAAGATTTAGCCTTATGTACATTTGTTTGCCCAGGCAAAACAGATTACGGCGTTATTCTTCGTGAATGCCTAACCACAATAGAGAAGGAAGGTTAGTCATGGGCTTGAAAAAGTACATTGAAGATATAGAACCGCAATTTGAAAAAGGCGGTAAGCTAGAAACGTGGTACGCATTATACGAAGCGGTAGCCACTGGTTTATTTACTCCTGGTCAAGTGAACAAAGGTGCTACTCACGTTCGCGATAGTATTGACTTAAAACGTATTATGATCACTGTATGGTTAGCTGTTTTCCCTGCAATGTTTTTTGGTATGTACAACATTGGCTTTCAAGCAACTGAAGCATTAGCTGCAGGTTATGCTCTACCAGATAGCTGGCAAGTAGGTCTGTTCGAATTTGTTGGAGGTAGCTTATCGGCTGAATCTGGCATTTTTAGTATGATGCTGTACGGCGCAATGTTCTTCTTACCTATTTATGCAACTACCTTTATTGTGGGTGGCTTTTGGGAAGTTTTATTTGCTTCGGTACGTAAGCATGAAGTTAACGAAGGTTTCTTTGTTAGCTCAATTTTATTTGCTTTGATTCTTCCTGCAACTATCCCTTTATGGCAAGTCGCTATCGGTATTACTTTTGGTATTGTTATTGCTAAAGAGATATTTGGTGGAACAGGTAAAAACTTTTTGAACCCAGCGTTAGCGGGTCGAGCATTTTTATTCTTCGCTTATCCTGGTGAAATTTCAGGTGATGCAGTTTGGGTTGCCGTTGACGGTTACTCTGGCGCAACAGTATTAAGTGCAGCAGCAGCAGCAGTGCCTGGTTCAATTGACTTCGCTATGAATGCTAACTGGTGGAATGCATTCTGGGGCTTTATTCCTGGGTCAGTCGGTGAAGTATCTACCGCAGCAATCTTCCTTGGTGGTGCATACATTCTTTATAAAGGTATTGCTTCATGGCGTATCGTGTTAAGTGTGTTTGCTGGCATGGCGTTTACTTCATTACTGTTTAACTATATTGGTAGTGATACTAACGCGATGTTTGCTATGCCATGGTATTGGCATTTGGTAACAGGTGGTTTTGCTTTCGGTATGATGTTTATGGCTACAGATCCTGTAACAATGTCATTTACCAACACAGGTAAATACTGGTTTGGTGCATTAGTTGGTGTGATGGTTGTACTCGTACGTGTTGTTAACCCCGCATTCCCAGAAGGTATGATGTTAGCTATTTTATTCGCTAATTTATTTGCCCCTCTTTTCGACTATTTTGTTGTTCAAGGGAATATCAAACGGAGGCTTGCTCGCAATGTCTAGTAAAAAAGAAACTCCACTTAAAACAATTGGCTTTGTATTTTTAGTTTGTTTGGTTTGTGCTGCTTTAGTCTCTATTGCTGCTAGCGGTTTAAAACCTTTACAACAAGCTAATAAACTACTTGATAAGCAAACTAAAATTCTTGAAGCTTCTGGCTTATTAGAAATTGCTGGTACTGATATTGTTGGTACCTATAATCAGTTTGTCGTTGCGAAAATGATCGACTTAGATACAGGAATGATTTTACCAAACGCTTCGGTAGAAGAGATTAATTTATTTGACGAACGTGTAGATTCTCGTAACGTAGCTAAAAGCTCAAAACCTGAAAATGATATAGCGGGTATTAACCGTCGTGCTAATCATGCCGTTGTTTACTTAGTTAACAATGAACAAGGCCAATTAAATACTCTGGTTTTACCAATTGTTGGTTTAGGTTTATGGGATTTAATGTACGGTTTTGTTGGTCTAGAACCAGACTTGAATACTGTTCGTAGCGTTATTTATTCTGACTTAAAGGAAACTCCTGGTTTAGGCGCTGAAGTGCTTAATCCTAGGTGGAAGGCTTTATGGCCAGGTAAAAAAATGTTTAACGATAAAGGTGAAATAGCGATTAAAGTTATTAAGGGTGGTGCTAAAATAGGTGATGTTCACGGTGTTGATGCATTGTCAGGTGCTACATTAACCAGCAATGGCGTGCAGCATACTTTACATTTTTGGTTAGGTGATGAAGGCTATGGGCCATTTATTACTAAATTCCGCAGTGTTGCTAGTGAAGGAGAATTGAACTAATGTCTTCAGATACAAAAAAGGTTCTATTTGGACCTGTTGTTGATAACAACCCTATCGCGTTGCAAGTACTCGGTGTGTGTTCTGCTTTAGCGGTAACAAGTTCACTTGCAAATGCTTTGGTTATGACCATAGCAGTAATGCTAGTAACTGGGTTCTCTAACTTATTTATCTCACTGATCCGTAATCATATACCGTCAAGCGTACGTATTATTGTGCAAATGGCAATAATTGCGTCTTTGGTTATTGTGGTTGATCAAGTATTAAAAGCATTCTCTTACCAATTATCGAAAGAGCTTTCGGTTTTCATTGGTTTGATCATTACTAACTGTATTGTAATGGGCCGAGCAGAAGCTTTTGCGATGAAAGAAAAGCCAGGCGTAAGCTTTTTAGATGGCATTGGTAACGGTTTAGGTTACGGTGCAGTCTTGATGGTTGTTGCTTTTTTCCGTGAATTATTTGGTTTTGGTGAAATTTTCGGTATTGAAGTATTTAAACTAGTTCAAAACGATGGTTGGTACCAAGGTAATGGCTTATTAGTTTTACCCTTTAGCTCATTCTTCATTATTGGTTTAATCATCTGGGCTATTCGTCAGTGGAAACCAGAACAAGTAGAGAAGGATTAGCTTCATGGAACATTATTTAAGTATTTTTGTTAAAACCATATTTATTGAAAATTTAGCATTAACCTTTTTCCTTGGTATGTGTACATTCTTAGCTGTTTCTAAGAAAGTAAGCACAGCGATAGGTCTAGGTGTTGCCGTTGTTGTTGTATTAGGTATCGCAGTTCCTGTTAACCAAATTATCTATCAAGCTATTTTAGCGCCAGGTGCTTTAGATAGCATGATGGGTATTACAGAACAGAAGGATTCAATTGATTTGAGCTTTTTGTCTTTTATTACCTTTATTGGTGTAATTGCTGCGTTGGTACAAATACTGGAAATGATTTTAGATAAATATTTCCCAGTTTTGTACCAAGCCTTAGGTATATTTTTACCGTTAATTACCGTTAATTGTGCGATTTTTGGTGCAGTATCTTTCATGGTAGCTAAAAACTTAACCTTAGGAGAAAGTGTTGTTTACGGCATTGGCTCTGGTGTAGGTTGGATGCTTGCTATTGTATTGATGGCTGCTATACGTGAGAAAATGAAATACTCTGACGTGCCAGACGGATTAAAAGGTTTAGGAATTACATTTATCTCTGCAGGATTGATGGCTTTTGGCTTTCTTTCTTTTGGTGGTATTTCACTTTAGGCAAATATCGGTCTAGCAACAGATTACGAAAAGTAATTTGAGTTCAGGCCCTAGATAATTTAAGGAAAAGTCGATGGAAATAATTCTCGGCATATCGATGTTTACCGCGATAGTATTAGCGTTAGTTTTAGTTATTTTATTTGCTAAATCTAAGTTAGTGTCTTCAGGTGACGTAACGATTAGTATAAATGGCGATCCAGAAAAATCAGTGGTAACTGCTGCTGGTGGAAAGCTTCTTGGCGCATTAGCAGATCAAGGGATATTTATTCCTTCTGCTTGTGGTGGTGGCGGTACTTGTGGTCAATGTCGTGTTGACGTGCATTCAGGTGGTGGTGATATTTTACCAACTGAAACCGGACACATCACTAAGCGGGAAGCGAAAACAGGTTGTCGTTTAGCCTGTCAGGTTGCTGTTAAGCAAGACATGGTTATTGAAGTTGAAGATGAAATCTTCGGTGTTCAACAATGGGAATGCGAAGTTATCTCTAACGATAACCAAGCTACTTTCATTAAAGAGCTTAAGCTTAGAATACCAAATGGCGAATCTGTACCGTTTAAAGCGGGTGGTTATATTCAAATTGAAGCGCCAGCGCATCATGTTAAATATAGCGACTTTGATATTGATGATCAGTACAAAGGCGATTGGAATCATTTTGGCTTTTTTGATGTTGAATCAAAAGTTGATGAACCCACGTTACGTGCCTATTCAATGGCAAACTACCCAGAGGAAGCTGGCATTATTATGCTTAACGTGCGTATTGCTACGCCGCCTCCAGGACGTTTACATTTACCAGCAGGTAAAATGTCATCGTATATTTTCAGCCTTAAAGCAGGCGATAAAGTGACTATTTCTGGCCCGTTTGGTGAGTTCTTCGCTAAAGAAACCGATGCGGAAATGGTCTTTATTGGTGGTGGAGCTGGCATGGCGCCAATGCGTTCGCACTTATTTGATCAACTTAAACGTCTTAAGTCTAAGCGTAAAATTAGTTTTTGGTATGGTGCGCGTTCGAAACGTGAAATGTTCTATGAAGACGATTATAACGGCTTAGCGGCTGAAAATGATAACTTCCAATGGCATGTTGCGCTTTCTGATCCACAGAAAGAAGATAACTGGGAAGGTATGACAGGTTTTATTCATAATGTACTTCATGAAAACTACTTGAAAGATCATGAAGCACCAGAAGATTGCGAATACTACATGTGTGGTCCTCCAATGATGAATGCAGCCGTTATTCATATGCTTAAAGATTTAGGTGTAGAAGATGAAAACATCATGCTAGATGATTTCGGTGGCTAAATTAAACTTAATTTATTGGTACTTCATCTTATAACGGCATCTAAGGTGTGCAAAGACTAGCGTCTGTTCTGCGCCCTCTCTTTTTGCTAAAGTGAATTAGCTTAAAATTACAGCTTAAGTTGAATAAAGACACCATTATGTTACCTATAAAGTAGCATAGTGTGTGTCTTTTTTATCGGTTACTTTCTAATATACTATTTGACTATGTTCTAGCAAAATTAATTTTTATAATGTTATATTTTATATATAAGCGCTAATTTGAATGATAGCATCAATGTGAATTATCAATTTTTTTACAAAGTATATTTAAGTTAATTGATTATAAACAAAGGTAAATAATCAATTAAAATACACGTAAACAAGTAACACTATATCTACTTTATACTCTGAAATTAACCTGTTACAGAGCATATTTTATTGATAACTTGCATTGAAAGTAATTTAGCAGTTAATGATGATTACAATGTAAACATTAAAAGCGCCAATCCGTGAAAATAGGCTTCTTACTTTCATTCATAAACCATAGTGCGGCAACTAAACCCTTAGTATCATTGGTAACCGTAATAACGGCCTCGTAATTAATTTCACTTAACGAGGTTCTGAGTAAGCAGCTTTCATAATTAATACTATAGCTCCCATTACTATGCTGCTTATAATCACTGCATAACGATAAATACGCTGCTTGGTTATCATCCTCAGATCGATTAATTCTTAAGTTAAACGAGCGCTCACTATTAAGTGAAAAATTATCAGGTACGACTATCTCATGGCTAGTTTGTGCTGTACTTTCTATAGCAGCCCCAGCCTCTAAAGGTGAGCTCTCCACCAAGCTAAATTCAGTTACCACGAGTTGGTTTTGATTTGCTTCTATTACAATATCAACTGGCTGGCTTTCATCGACTGCTGGAACAGGCGTGCTATTTTCTGAACCTCCACCTCCACAAGCTGATAAAAAAATACTTAATAATAATAATCTGTATAGATTGTCCATATATCACCTCTTTAATTAGAAAAAGTATTTGTTATGTTGGCATTATCCAGAATGTACCAGTCGGCATCCACCAGCCCTTGATTTACAATGAAGCTTGAAAATAATGGATATGAATAAATTACATCCATATACTCCAAAGAATATTTCCATTCAACTCCAACATTGATTGCCCACGGCATGCCATTCTCACTCACAAAATAACGTTCGTTTTCTGGATCACTTCTATCTTGCCCCCGATTAAAGAAGTCTGTTCTAAAGGCTTCTGTAGGTGGTTTATCTGGTAGATGTATTTCGTATGCTCTTCCAGGGGGTAAACCAAATGCTAAACTATGATCGTAACCCTCACTCGCAAATAAGAACGGGTTGTAAGGGAACTCTGGCATCTGTAAATTAGGAATGGGAACTATTATTGGTAATGTCATTATGAAACGCATTTGAATGTTAGAGCCACAACCCGCTTCAGTACGATGATACTTGCAATTTTCAGCAACACTGACATAGTCCCATACATCATTAGCAACAATCGTTATTGCCTCAACACGTCCTGACTCTAAGGGTGAGGTGGTTTGCGGCACATCATTAATGGTGTACCGGATAGCATTTTCATCAATGTTATCTCGTAATATTCCCGGTAAATGAAATGCAAAGCCATTATGATATAACGCACCAACCGCTGCTATTTGTCCTTCAAGCTTAATGCGAATTACCTCTCCATCGAGTTTATATTCACTGATACGATAATTCATCACTAGGTCATTAAAATCGTAATCACCTATTGATGGCCAGTTATCTTCAAATGCAATAGTTGCCCACGCTGATGCACTAGGATAATACTCTATACTGACATTAAGTTCCGTAATATCAATGGGGTAATCTTCAACCTCTCCATCACTAGCCCCTCCATTTGGACCTAATCCAACAATACTACTGATCCTAAAACGCGCCCAAGTGCTACCCGCACTAGCCCAATCAGGTACGTCATAAAGTATCGTGTTGCTACCTTGTATTACCGGTTTGGCATCACTGATTCTTTCATCAGATCCAAACACACCATTACCGTCAAAATCTATCCAAGCATCGACAAATGCTGATGTTGAAGCCACAATTTCTAGTACTGCGGCATTACCCACTTCTATACCCGTGACAAAAGCTACACCGTCCTCATCATCATTACCGTCTGTCACATCATCACTCAGAGGAAATTGATAACTATCAAATTCAGCATCAACGACAGTTCCCATAAAAATCGTACTATTTTCTGTGCTATGACGAGCACCATTATCAATAGCAAGGCTACCGTATGATGCGGGAGCGTCACCAAAATCAATCGTTGCTATTTCTGCAGTAATAACAGGAGCTAATGCACAACGAGCTCCATCGTTATTGCTAGAACTTAGACCATAAGCAAATAAATCAGTCGTTGAACTGGCGTCATTAGTATTTACTCTAAATATATTTCCATCGTTATTACGGATAATATAAAGATTTCCATCAATATCAAAATACATTGCTCCAAAAGTCCCCGTCACGCCGATATTATTAATCAATATGGCACTGCCATCATTAACATTAATACGATAAAGATCACCCTGGGTATCAACACTGTATGCAAAACCATTAGCGGGGTGGAATGCCATATCAAAGATATCTAGATTCAAACTACTACCATCAATAATAAGGTTCGCTGTTAAATAATCTAGAGACGATGGATCCAATGGAATACCATATAATCCGAAAGATGCTCCCGACTTGTAGACGTAATATACATTGCTATCGATCGCAATATCACCGACATCAAATGATCCATTCGGTAATCCTGATATAGTCAATGGTGTTACTTGATAGTCATTATTAATGCGAACGGGTTGCCCGAACTCATCACTCCAAGCATAAAGATATTGGTCATGAATATTAAAGCCCATCGCATTAAGTTCATTAGTCGTTCCCATCGTATTTGATAATTGCAGATATTGCCCCGTCGCTAATTGAACGCTATATAATGTAGCCACGGTATCTTGTACTAAAAAAGCCTCTGCTGGACAAACAGCAAAAGGTTGCCCAGCGATAGTTTGGCTCACTGACAAGGTCATCCCGTTAGTGCAACCGGTCTGTCCTATTATGCTATCTGCACCAAATTCAATGAAATTTGTTGCTGAAAAAGCGCCTCCACAATCATTACCTATGCCTTCTATCACTGTATTAGCGCCTGTCTGGACGAAACCCTTGGCAAGAATATAGCCTGTGGTTTCAGCACCTGCTCCTAGTTGTGTATAACCGGCTGAACCAACTTTGTCGCCCAATACATTCCAGATAATCTTGCTGTTATCTGTAACATTTAACAATATTACTTTCGCGTCAATAGCAAAGCTCAGGTAGTTAGCAATGTTAAAAATCCATGTGCCGTCAACACCTTTACCATCAAGTGTTAGGGTTTTACCTCCAGTAATGGTCAAATAATCTAATGTACTATAAATGCCCGCCTCAAGCGTTTCATTGTTTACGCCAAAAGTAGTAGAAACCAATTCTGTGCCTGTTCCTAAAGCTTTAAGTTCTATTTGCCATGATGTAACTAACGCTTCTTGATTCGTGACTAAAGGTGGGGGGGGAGGAACAAGCAAAGAATTTGCAGTTAGGACACCATCAATTTGAACACCAGCACCGATGGTTGTGGTAGTGCCTGCATCCACATTACCATGAAAAATTGAACCAGCACCAATAGTTACTGTAGTTCCAGCTAAAACATCACCTGTGACTTCTACCGTTGCATCAATCGTTACAGTGGTCCCGCCGATGAGATCCCCCTTGACAATAGCATCAGCACCTATGGTTGCAGTTGTCCCAGCCAGAATAGAGCTATCAACAATTGCAGCTACTCCTAGTGTCACTGTAGTCCCTGCATCAATGTAGCCAACAACGCCTGCATCAGCACCAAGGGTTGCAGCGGCACCTGCTTCCACATTTCCCTCAACAATCGCATTTGCGGCAAGCGTTATTGCTGTAGCACTTTGAATATTACCCCCAACTGTTGTTCGTGCCCCCATCGTTATGTAACCACTAGCATAGAGCGACTGGTTATTTAGGTCAGAATCTAGCAAAGGTTGGATACTTGTATCCGCATTAGACACCATCGAAAATAAGCATATAAAGAGAAGTGAATTTTTCTTTTTAGTTAACTGATTAATATGGTTAACGGTATAACTAATAATGTTTTTTGGTAATAAGGCAATATCAAAATTTTCAAAGTCGTAATTAGAAATATAAGGATTGAACTTTTTCATTTTGCTTTCCTCAGATTATGAATGAAATTTTCTTCACTTCCGTAGACTGAAGTATTGCAAGTAGTGCACCAAAACTATAAAGCTTAAGTCGTTGATTGTTATGCTTTTTAAGAAAATGACTTCGGTTGGCTGTATTCCTGTTTTGCAAACTTTTTGCATTTTGCATTAATAATTATAGTAATGGCTCCACAGGGCGGAACATTGAGTCCCATTTCTTACTTCAATCTAGGCATAATAAAATCTGCATTTTAAAGCCGTTTTATATAGAGATAAAATTGTGTCACGGCTAACTTTTTTGATTGTGCGATGTCATGGAGGTTTGTTATAATTATAGGCTGTATTATTAGACGACAACTTCGGTCGTCTTTATTGTTTATATAAGTAGTGTTTATGTTCAGGATGAACGGTATGTCACGGCATCATGGATGGGAATGATTGACAATAGCCTATTTATATAAATAATAAACTTGAGAGCCCTTATGAATAAAATCAAAACAATACTACTGTGTGCTGTGTTTATAGTCTTATCAGCATGTTCTGATAGCAATCAAACGAATCAGCCCCATGAAGTGTTATTTCAAGGCATGACCATGGGAACTGTTGCTTATAATGTAAAAGTGATTGTTAAACCTGATAGCCTACCAGGTTCTAAATTTGATCAACAACAAACACATAAAGACATAGATGATATTTTACAGCAGCTTCTTCAAGACATGTCTAATTGGGAGCCCAACTCTGAGTTAACTCTATTTAATAAATCCACATCTTTAACGCCAATAGAAATATCAGAAGGATTACGTCGCGTTCTCGCCGAATCGATTCGTTTAGGCAATTTAAGTGAGGGCAAGTTAGATGTGACTATTGGCCCTTTAATAAACTTATGGGGATTTGGCCCTGAATATCGCCCGGAAAAAGTGCCTTCTGATGCCGAACTAATAGCTGCTCAAACACGTACTGGTTTAATATACTTAACACTTAATGGCAATAAGTTATCAAAAAAAACTCCTGATTTATATATTGATCTTTCTACTATCGCGAAAGGTTATGCAGTAGATTTAATTGCTGAATATTTTGAAAGTAAAGGGTTTCATAACTTCCTTATTGAAATAGGTGGCGAAATGCGATTGAAGGGCTTTAAACATACTGGTGAGCTTTGGCATGTTGCAATAGAAAAACCGTTATCTGAAGAACGGGCTGTTCACCAAATTATCATTCCTAAAGATAATGCTTTAGCTACTTCAGGTGATTATCGAAAATACTTTGAGGCTAATGGACAGCGTTTTTCTCATATTATTGACCCTGATTCAGGTAAACCAATCAATCATAAGTTAGTCTCTGTCACTGTCATACACCCGTCGTCAATGACAGCCGACGGTCTGTCTACTGCCATGATGGTAATGGGGGAAGTGAAAGCTATAGCTTTTGCAGAAAAAAATGATTTAGCCGCTTATATGATCATTAAAACTGATCATGGCTTTATAGAACAAAGCACGGTAAAATTCATGCAGTATTTAAAGTAATTGGCAATAGCGATTTTCGGTCGCATATTTTAAATTTATCAAGAAAAGTAGTAGGTTAATTATATGATGATTTTTTTAATCACCTTAGGTTTTTTTCTCGTTATTTCAGCTGCCATGGCAGTAGGGTACATCTTCCAACAAAAAAGTTTAGCGGGTAGCTGTGGCGGTTTGGCGTCAGTGGGTATTGATAAGTCTTGTAATTGTGACAACCCGTGTGAAAAACGGCAGGAGCGAGAAAGACTTACAGCCGCTAAAGAAAGTATGATTGACATAAAACTCATATAATGCTCAACCTATGATCTGTGAAAAAGTGATAAAAATTATCGCTTTTTTGTTTTCAACGAAACCACTTTAATATAACCAATCAAATAACGTTTAAAACTCGACATAACCTTTACACCCTTAACTTTCATACCGAAGAATTTCATTCTTAGGGAGAATGCTAAAAATAAAACTGTTTATTTGCCATGCTTTGCATTCATTAAGTTGGCCTATCGAACTAAGCTATTCGGAATCTTAAAATGTAAACACATCACTTGATTTACTTTATGGTATTAATCACCTTTTACAGGCATAAATATTGCTTAATTATTTCAATTATACTTAAGTATATAGATAATCAATAACTTTCAAGTATATTTATGATTATCTTTGCCGATTTCATATTATTATAAATAAAGATATAGTAGATTTACTTTACGTAAAGTGCATACTTATCACTTTCATTTTACTGCAAATAATTAAGTCTTACTAAAAAGAACTAAAAGCATAAATGACTACAGATATTTCAAAGTACCAAAAAATAGTTGAGCAGTTTCGTGGAAATGTTTTAAAGAATGATTTTGAAACACATTTTACTGCTATGACTCAGCATATTCCAAAAACAGAACGTTTTTTATTGAAAATGGAGCTTAAGCGCTTAGCTGGGGCCTGTACGCGCTTAATAGATTTACGCGGGCATGTTGATGGAGAGTGCCGGCCTTTTGAAAATGATGGACGACGCCACTACCTTGATGATAATGCCATTAAGGTTTATGAAGAAAATATAATAGCATATCGAAACTATACTTTTGGGGTATATGAAGCAGTGATGAGTACCGAAAATAATTTTCGTGTCATTTATCAGAAAGAAAAAAATAGCCTTGGAAAACCTTTACCGACCGAGTCAACTAAGGTTTATGAAAAAACGCAATACCCAGCCAGTTTATTCACCTTTGGTCCTTATCATAACCGTGCTGAAGAACGGATGAATTTTGCCATTTCCATTGATGTTTTTTTAGATGACGGTGAAGAAGAATATGAGTGTACGAGTTCAGATATCAGTGTTGAAGGTTGCCGATTTCGCTTTCATTACCCTAATAAAATTTCGATTGGGCAGCTTATAAAAATTCGATTTCGTGGCTTGGAAGGCGAGTTTGAGTTTGGTAAAGAAAAGTGCTTTAATTTTGAAGTACGAAATATTCAAAAAGTAGATAGAGTTCAAATGATTGGGTGTTCAAGAGCTTATTCAAATGAAAAGTTAATGGACGGTTTTCAATCATTTTTGCATGGATTTATTCAAGGAAATAAACGCCGATATAAAATAAATTTAGATAACACGATCAATGCAATTCAATCTCGTAATTTTGAGCAGTATGCTTTGCCTAAATCGAATGAATTACCCATATTTGTAGAAGACAGTAAAGGTCATGTTTTACCTCGATACGCGCTTACCTGTCATAATAACCAATCAATTTATCAATATTGGCAAGATGAGAGTCGTCACTCAACTTTATACTGTTTAGTAACTCCTGAACGTATACTCCGCATTAGAAAAGCACACGCATTAGGTAAGTCCTTATTAGTTTATAGCTTCATCCATAAAAGTCAGGGAAAGAGTTTTTTTTACACGGCTGATGTTCAGCAATTAAATGATGATAGTGATTTTAAAAAACAATTTTTAGGTTTTGCGGCGTCTAAACCGAGTTTTGCTATTACACAATTATCAATTATAGACATTGACGTAGATAAAGCTCATTCCCCTTTAACAGTATCTAATACACTAACGAAAAAGAATGAATACCTAAATTTTCCTATTCCAAATGATGCTATTGATACGCTTCATAGTTTGTCTTGTATTGTGGTAGCAAACGAACTTACAAATGAATTAAATGTTGGGCAATATCAGCAACTCCCATTCGAACAAATTGAAATGAGTCGTTTGAAGAACTTTGGTCATAAACGTTTAATGTCGCCATTGCCGATGGATGAAGTGGGTA
>Ga0307492_10000333_pt1 | contig 20236 bp, 28 predicted proteins | sample SI3LmetaG_FD_202365 | JGI IMG/M metagenome (GOLD analysis project Ga0307492, IMG submission 202365) | Sea-ice brine microbial communities from Beaufort Sea near Barrow, Alaska, United States - SI3L | ecosystem: Environmental > Aquatic > Marine > Coastal | place: USA: Alaska | collected 2017-05-06 | reverse complement strand
GTGTTATAGTCATTTCAAGTTAACAATTGAGCAAGGGTGTAAAGATGCTAAAAGTTCATTATGAAGTTCATCAATTTGGGAGCTTGGGCGCTAGAATGACATGGGAGCATGAAAAATTAATTCCTGATAAAGTAAAGTTTTGTGATGGCTTGATGCTCAGCGAAGGAAGGGAACTTGATTTTACCAGCAAAACTGATGACGTCGATTGTAAAAAATGTCAAAAGAAAATAGAAGTTTGGTGTAAAAATAGATTTGATTTACCATATTAACAAAAGGAATAACCATGTTACTTAAAGAGTTTGAGCAATCGTTTGATAGAATAATAGGTCACGAAGGCGGCTTTCAGAATTGTCAGGTGATCGAGGAAACTGGACAGGCGGCAAGGTTGGCGTCGGATCGCAAAAGGGTACAAAGTTTGGCATTTCTGCAATGAGCTATCCTGGGACTGATATCGAAAACTTAACGGTCGAAGTTGCTAAAATAATTTATTATAAAGATTGGTGGATACCGCTTCAAATGCATCAGTTTGCGCCAGCGATGCAATACCAAATGTTTGACGCTGCTATAAATCATGGCAGAGTTAGCGCAACTAAAATAATTCAACGTGCAATCGGGGTTAATGATGACGGCATTATTGGACCAAAAACATTAAAAGAAAAATACAAAATGGATGCTAATGATTTGATATTATTATTCATAGCTGAGCGCATAGCATTTTTTACACAAATAAAAACATTCAATTTGTACGGTAAAGGTTGGATGAACCGAATGAGCGAAAACTTAAAACTAGCAAGTAAGGATAATTAGCATGATAGTAATGACACTAATTGTGGTGATAGCTTCTGCGCTTTTAGCTGTAGGGGTGTATTTTATATACAAGGCATCTTACTGGTTTGGTTATAAATATATAGGGCCAGCAATTGGTAAAATTTTAAACTTAAAAAATAAGAGTAATTAGCATGAAAATAACAATGACACCAATAAAATCAAGCAACATTCAAGCGATTGGCTATGACAAAAAAGAGCTTCAGCTTTTAGTGGAATTTAAAGGCGGTAAAACGTTTGGCTATAAATACGTTAGCCAAGACGAACTAAAATTATTGCTTAGTGCTGATTCTGTAGGTAAACATTTCAATCAATTCATTAAGTCGGTAAAGGTTGCACAAGAAATTGTTGAGACAAAAGAGCCCGTACTAGATGAGTTAACCGCGCTAAAAGCTGAATATAAAGAGCTGCGCGAATACATGCTAATGATTGAAAAGATAGCCTTTGTGGCACCTGTTAACCATGAAATATTAGCAGTTGCACAAAAAGCACTGAGCCACTCACAAGGAGAAGACAATGTTTAGAGTAATAAAAGCTTCGGGCTTTAACCGATATAAAGTACAAAAAAGATTTTTACGGGTTTTTTGGCGTGACGTTAAACGCGCTAGGTTTACCAGTAAAGGGGAAGCACATTTAGCCATGTCCATAATGAAAGCTTAACAACCAATAAAACAACCCACTAATCAAGTGGGTTTTTTTTGCTCTTAAATAAGTGGTATACTAATTTTACACACATACAGGGTTACGCCAATGTCAGCAAATAACGCAATAAAAAATATACCAAGAAATTACGGGCCAGCAAATGAAGTAAAAGTTAAAGACGATTATGACCCATATTCAGGCGAAATGCTTGGGTTGGGTCTTGATGCTGCGCGTAAAGATTACATTCAAAAGAATGTAATACAAGTAGAAGCGCCGGTAGCTAAAAGCGCGACTGGTACGGCTATGGATTCGTCATGCGCTAGTCTTAATTACAGCGGTGAATTTAACTTTGTAAATAGACAAGTGCTTTCTTATTTCGTGGCCTCTGCTTCATTCATTGGCTACTATGCCATGGCCGTTGTTGCTCAAAACAAAATCGTTCAAATGGGCTGCTCGTCTGCTGCTAAAGATGCAATGCGAAACGGCTACAAATTAGTTGAAGAAAGTGGTGACGAGCTAAAGCGCAAAGAGCAGAGAGAAATTTCTAAGCTAGATAAAAAATACAAACTTAGTCAAAATATTATTGAAGCGGAAACTTTTAATAATGTTTTTGGCGTTCGTCATGTTTTATTCAAACATACCGATCCTGATTTTGATTATACAGAGCCATTCAATGCCGACGCGTTCAAAGGCGGTAAATATGCGGGTATATCTCAAATTGACCCGTACTGGATCACACCCGTTTTAGCAGATAACGACATTACGGATCCGACTGCAATTGATTATTATCAGCCCACCTTTTGGATCATCAATGGTAAGCGATATCACAAAAGTCATTTAATTGTTTTAAGCGGTGATCCTGTTGCTGATTATCTTAAGCCGACTTATCGATATGGTGGCATAAGTAAAGCACAACAAGTTTATGAGCGTGTTTATGCTGGTGAACGCACCGCAAATGAAATACCGCAATTAGTTATGACTAAACGCATGAACGTGCGTAAAACTGACTTAGCCAAAGCACAGGCCAATAAAGCTAAGTTTATCGAAACGCTTAATGCGGCTTCAGAGTTTCGTGATAATTATGGCACGCAAGTCATTGGCAAAGATGAAGAGTCGACACAGCTTGAAACTTCGCTCGCTGACTTGGATAATTCCATGTGGGCCAACTATCATTTGGTTGCTGCAATCTTTCAACGTCCTGTCAGTAAGCTTTTTGGCACTGGTCATGGCGGTATGGGTACGGGTGAAGTTGATGAGGACTATGATATTGCCATGCTTGAAACTTTGCAGTCGGGTAATCTTGAAGACGTTGCTTATGCACATTATGAGCGATTAATGATGTCCGAGTTTGGCAAAGAGATGGAGCTCGATATTATTTGGAATCCTCTCAAAGTTATGAGCGCGAAAGAGCAAGCAGATATCAACTATATTAAATCACAGACAGCAATGAATTTAGCTGGAATTGGTGCCATTGGTGACGTTGACGAACGTGAAAGGTTATCGGCTGACAAGTTAAGCGGCTATTCTGGTATTGATGTTGTAATTGAAGAACCAATTGACGAAGACGAAGACGATGACAGTGCCATGGATGAAAAAGAATTCAACGAAGACGAATGCCTATCACAAATGACAAGTGATACTTACGACGAAGAATACCAAGGCAAAAAGGTCACACTGAATAAACCTTTTAGCGATACGGGCAAAAAAAAATACGGCGTATATGTTAAGAGTGACAGCGGAAACGTTATAAAGGTTGGTTTCGGCGATCCAGATATGGAAATCAGGCGCGATAATGATGCAGCTAGAAAAAGTTTTAGGGCTCGTCATGATTGCGAGAATAAAAACGATAAGACTACGGCTGGCTATTGGTCATGTAAGTTCTGGTCTACAAAGTCTGTTTCTGAGTTGCTTTCATAATGCCTGTCAAGCATAGAAAGCTAAAGCTAAGCGGTCAGCGAACCAAGTGGCTAAAGGGCAGGGATACCACCTTGCGCGGTACGCCTACGCGCATAAATCCACAGACGGTTAATTTACTGGCTGGGGAAGTGGTCAAAATGGTTGACAAAATGAATTTAGATGTTAGCAGCCAATTGACTAAATTGTTTGCATCTCCAACGGCTAAAAATTCCATTCAAAAAACCGACAAGGTTGATAGCCTTGTTGATGCTGGCATGGTATCTGGTAGTGCAATGGATGCGTCAATCAGTTCGCGCGCTATTGCCTTGACTGACAAACTCGTTAGCAAATGGTCAGAGCGGTTCAATTCGTTTGGTGAAAACTGGACAAAGCGAATGATTAATAAATCAGAAAAGCAAAGTGCCAAAGATTTAGGAAAAAGCCTAAAAAAAATTAGCGGTGGCCTTACAATTGACACTAGCCAGATCAGTGACAATACGCGAAATAAAATATTGGCAAGCGCTGATCAAGCTTCAAGCCTGATTAAATCTATTGGGCCACAATACACTGTTGCAGTTAAAGAAGCTGTTGCCCGATCTATTACTGAATCATCCAGTAGTTTTGAAGAATTGCAAAGCAATATTCAAGCGATGTTAAAAGACAAGTACAAGAAGCAAAAAAACAAAGCGTTTAATGTTGCCAAAGATCAGGTCAAAAAAGCGTATACGGGGATCACGGCTAGTCGTATGCAAGAACTTGGATCTGGTGAATACATTTGGCGGCATGCTGGCGGTAGTCAAAATCCTAGAGACTACCACCGCGACGTGTTGAATGGGCAAACATTTAGTTTAGATAACCCGCCCATCATTGATAAAAAGACGGGTGAACGCGGAAAGCCTGGCGATGCTTATTTTTGCAATTGCTATATGGAGCCAGTTATTAATTTTGATAATAAGGGTTAGTTATTTGGTCGCACCTTTGCATCAAGCATCAATCTACAATATACTAGCTAAAACACAGGCGGTTACTAATAAAATATGAAGTACATAGAAGATGAAAACGGCTATATCACTATACCGAAAAACCCTATTTCTAAATCGGGCATCTTTCAATACTTGGGTAAAAGTATCAGCCCTGAGTTAGAGCCAGAAAAAGTATATAATGTATGGCGTCCTGAAGAAGAACTTAATAATCCTGAAACCATAGAATCATTCAAATTAACTCCTTGGATACCTGAACACGTAATGTTAGGTGAAGGCTTTACCCCTGCCGAGTCGGTTGGCGTTCAGGGTGTTACGGGCGAGACTGTTGAATTCTTGGGTGATACACTTTATTCTAAGTTAAAGCTTTTCGGTGAAGACCTTAAGAAGCTAATTAAAGCTGGGCTAAAAGAGTTGTCATGTGGCTTTCGTTGTCAATGGGTTATTCAAGCCGGAGTGTTTCAAGGTCAGCCTTACGACGTTATACAAAGACAAATTCGAGGAAACCATTTGGCTAGCGTGGAAAATGCACGCATGGGCTCAGATGTTCGGGTAGCAATGGATCGGGCAATTTTTGCGCTTGATTCAATAGATTTTAAACTAAAACCAAATGGTGAAATTATGGATCCTAAAGAAGTGGCGAAAGCTATCGCTCTTGCATTGACCCCAATGCAGACAGCCATGGATGAAATGTCGAAAGGCATGGAAAACATGAAAAAAGAAAAAGCCGAAGATATGGAAGTAAAAGAAAAGTCCATGGATGCAATGACCAAAGCGGTCAAAGCTGGCGATATGTACAAAGACGGCATGAACGAAAAAGCGGTCAAAGATGCTTACGACAAAATTATGAAAGCTAAAGACGAAGACAAAGACAAAAAGTCTGACGCTATGGATTCTGCTATCGCATCATTGCAAGACGAAGTGAAAACGCTTAAGTCGACAGCAATGGACGGCAACGCAGTCATGAAAGCGTTTGCTGAAAAGCAAGACTTGGCAGCCAAAGCTTCTCAAATTGTTGGCGCGTTTGATCATGCTGATTTAGATGCTCAAGGCGTTGCTAAATATGCACTTGAAAAAATGGGCGTTGCTTGCGATTCAGGCCAAGAACTTTCCATGTTCAAAGGTGTTTTACACGCACGTCAAACACCAACATTCACGGTAGATCATGGCATTGCTAAAGATAGTCAAGATCCTACTACATCTGAAACTCTTGATAAGATGGGATTATAATCATGCAATCTTCAGTTACTAATAAATTTCAATCAACTGGCATCCCTGGCGAATTCTCTCGATCTGCTAATCAAGAGTCTCGCGGTGCTGTAATCAATTCAGCCACAGAAGCTAACAATGTTGTTGGTCGTGTTGTTAATACCTTTGATGGTGCTGATAACAACGTTGGTGTTGCTGCAAATGGTAATTTTGCGGGTATTTTGTCTAGTCCTAAAACGTCAATTCGTCCGTCGCTTGCTGCACAAGCTTTTTTACCCAATGCGAGTCAAGTCGAAGTTGCAGAGCGTGGTTACATGTTTATCACTTTGCCTGCTGCCGCTGCGAATGGTGACTTTGTTTATTACAGTGACACCACTGGTATTTTAGCAACTGCGCCACCGGCTACGACTGCGCCGGCTGGACACACTCGCTTACCAGGTGGTTTAGTCAAGGGTAGCAATGCTACTGTTGCTGGAACTGGTGAAATTTACTTTGATATGGCTGGTTCTACAGCTGAAACGGCATAAGGGGAATAATCCATGTCCACACAATTAAGATATAAATTCCCTTCACAGGGTATCGCTATGGATACTAACGATGCTAAGGCATTGGCTTCGCGTCCTGCATCTTTGGAAAAACTAGGGATCTCAGTTAGTTCTGAATTCTCACGTAGTTTCAACCGTAATGCGATCAGCATTGCACTAGATGCTGGTATTACTCAGCCAGTAACTACTCCGTCTAACGGGACGCCTGTTCAGTTCTTGCAAGAGTTCTTGCCAGGTGTTGTTAATGTACTTACGGTTGTTCGTAAAGCCGATCAAGTTGCGCCTGTTGTTACTGCTGGTGAATGGCATTTTGAAGAAATCGTCCTTAAAACAATGGAGCATACTTCTGATGCTCAACTGTATTCGGATCACGGTGGCGTGCCATTAGTTTCTTTTAACGAAACTTATGAACGTCGTCAAGTTGTTCGTTTTGAATTGGGTGTTCAACAAAACCCATTAGCTGACGCTCGCGCGGCTGCTACAGGAACGGTACCACAAAACGAAAAGCGTGTTGCTCTTGCTGAAGGTTTTGAAATCTTGCGTAATGACATCGCTTTTAATGGCTTTAATTCTGGCACCGGTAAAACTTACGGTATTTTGAACGATCCAAACTTACCAGCTTACGTCACTGTTGCTGCGGGTGCGGGTGGTAACACAACTTTCGCTAGTAAAACAACTGTTGAAATTATCAATGATATCTCAACAGCTTTACGCGCTTTAGAAATTCAAGCAGGTGGCAACATTGATCCAACAATGAACGCTATTAGCCTTGAAATTCCACTAGCTTTCAATCACTTCTTGACTCGTTCAGATGGTTCGTTTAACAACGGCATGACGGCAATGGAATGGCTAAATAAAAACTACCCGACAGTTAAAGTCGTTACAGTTCCACAGTTTAATTTAGCTAACGCAGGTGAAAACGTGTTTTATCTTAAAGCTGTTTCTGTTGACAACTCTGGCACTGACGGCGGTGAGTCGATGATTCAAGTTGTACCAGCTAAAATGCGTGCTATGGGTACTGTACAAAATGAAAAAGGCGGCACGACTGAGGGTTATACCTCTGCGTATGCTGGCGTTTTTGTTAAGCGACCTTATGCTGTTGTTCGTTACACTGATATTTAATCGGTATTCAGTAGTATAAAAAAAGGAGCTTAACGGCTCCTTTTTTATTGCCTAAATTTCAATAAATAGATTTTAATTGTGATAGGGTGTAAACTAAAGGCTAGATAAATATTTTTCAATAAAACTAAAGGTGCAGAACAATGGCTAAGCAAGAAACAAAATCAGAATTAATGACAAAAATTTATTCGCAAGCGTCTAACGATGTTGTGATCCCTCATTACGAAAAGAAAAAAGACCCTAAAGAACAAAGCAACAATGTAATCGAAAGTGCGATCATCATTAAAGGTGGTGCTAATGTCGCTTTCAGTGCTTCAAACAAAACGCAACGTGACACCAAATGGGTGATCACTGAAGTTAGCGCCGAAGAACTTAAAACATTAAAGGATCACATGGGGTTTATGCGCCGCGTTAAAGCTGGATTTATTACTGTTGGTGAAGAGCCAGAAGAATTAAAAACTGATAAATCTGCGCAAATGACGGAAAAGCAACTACAGGCTAAATCTAAAGCCAAAGCTAAAACCGGCCCAATTGACGAGTAAATAAACAATGGCTTTAATTGTTCTTAATATAACGGCATTTCGCGTTAACTTTCCGCTTTATTCGGATGAAGTTAATTATACTGATACTTTGCTGAATGCACAGTATGAGATAGGCAAGTGTTACATTGCTGATAACGACTGTACCATGGCAGTAACTTGTCGAGAGTACGCGCTTCAGTCCATGCTTGCTCATTTGCTTTATATTCGAGATCAGGTTAACGCTGGTAATAATGTTGGCGTGATAACTTCGGCTAGCGAGGGTGACGTAAACGTTTCTCTTGCTCAGCCTGTTGTCGATGACGAATGGCATCATTGGTTTAATTCATCACCATTTGGCCGTGAATTAATCGCGTTACTTGGCGGTCAAGCTGTCGGCGGTTTTTATGCTGGTGGCGTCAATGAGCGTGCGTCATTTAGAAAAGGTGGCGGGATATTTTAAGTGTCTAGCGTAACTGTTGATCTGTCGGCATTAAAAAAGCTAAAGGAAGCATTAGCAGAAGCGCACGCTGAAAAATTACAGGTCGGTTGGTTTTCCTCTGCTAATTACAACGACTCATTGCCAGTGGCACAAGTAGCTTTTTGGCAAGAGTTTGGTACAAAAATGGCACCGCCCCGACCATTCTTTCGCCCTGCAGTAGCAGACAATAAGACCAAATGGGCTTCACTAGTAGATAGCGGAGCCAATGCGGTGATTGAAGGTCGTGCAACGATGAGTGATGTATTTAATGGTTTGGGTTTGACCGCTCAAGCTGATGTTAAGAATGCTATTAATGGCCAGCATCAAGCTTTATCACCTGTCACGCTGGCGCTAAGAAAACTTAAAAATGATGGTAAAGAAATAAATGGTACAGTAGTTGGCGCTGTAGCTGCAGCCATTGAGCGCGGTGAAACTGGTGCGGGCCAATTAGGCGAACCATTCTCAAATACTACGCCGCTGCAAGACTCTGGCATAATGTTGGCAACAATAACTTACAACGTAGGCGAATCCGAGCAATGAGAAATTTCCCAATAAATCTATTGGCAACGACACAAACTGTCATTGGAAAACAAGATTATCAACTAAGACAATATGAAAGTCGCACGCGAAATACTGCAGGTTATTATGTAAGCGCTTTTGGCTTACCAGTGCTGATGTCAGGAAGTGTTCAGCCAATTAAAGCCACCCAATATAAAAGCATGGGTCTAGACTTTAAAAAAGCTTACATAAAAATTTATGACGTTAATTTAATAAAAGTAATTTCACGCGAGACAAATTCAGATCAGGTTATTTATGATGGTTACTTGTGGCACGTTGCCGAAGATACTGCTTGGTTTTTGTCGGGTGGCTGGAATTATGTGATGTGTGTGCGCATGGAGAAATATGTATCATGATTTACTAAAGCAATTGGCTGCTGACTTCAACAGCCCCACTAGAAAAGCATTACAAGGAATTAACCTTGCTCTAAGGGGTATGACTTGACCAACTGCTTTAGTAAAGTAAAACAATAACACAAAACCGAAGCAATGCAAATATTTTAGGTAAACAAAATGACCGACAACCAAATGATGATATACATAATTGCTGAAATTGAGCGCCAATTGACCTTGGTTGGCATTACTGGTTTTGAAGTTGGGCGAAGTCAACAACCGACTAATCAATATACTGGTGGCAGTCAAGACGACCCGATAAAAACTCGAGTTTTTTTGTATGCTGTCACCAAAGGCAGTGACGGACATGGTCGATCTTATACTGCGGAGGCGGGCGGTGAGCCATTCAAGCGCACTGATTTTCAGCAAAAAAATAAAGCGATACAAATTAGTGTTGCTCATTATTTTGACGAAGCAGATATCAATGCACGAACGCCTGAAGACATGAGTGACTTGATTCATGACTTGCTTGATAGTCCTGACGCTGTGGCAGCTTTGCGAGTTAATAAAATATTTATGCAGGAAGTTAGTGATGTTAGACCGGTGTTTTTTACTAACGATAAAGACCGCTTCGAGTCATTACCAAACTTTGACTTGCAAGTCAACTACTCTAGTTCTATTACTAAAGTAGCTGATTATGTTGATGTTAGCGTGGGTGTTGTTGAGCGGGTTTAGGCTTTATCCGCCCTATCTTGCGCTTGTTGGTCGGTATATTTACCCATTTTATATCGAGCATTGTCAGACGTTAATAGTTTATCTATGTTGCTTTCAAGCGTTTCATGTCTAGTTATATGTAACTCTTGACGCAAGCCTTCAATATAAAATTCTAGATCGCCTAATTCTTCGATTACATTCTTGCGATCTATGGGTTTGTTGTAGATTACGGCTTTCTTAATTGCATCCAATAGTTCGCCTGACTCCCCGCTTATGCCTACCGCCATATGGAGTAAGTTAGCTTTGCTTGCTGTAAGAGATTCGATAATATCTTGACCAGGCTTAAACAAGGCTGTAACCATGTTGGCGTGTTCTGTTACTGTTTCGATTGTTGTCATTGTTATTCCGGTTAGTTGTCGATTAATTCCAAAGAAACAATAACACAATACCGCACGCCCGCAACCGTTAAATTCTATTTTTTGCTAAAAAAACTTATCGGCTGTACAATAAAGAAGGTTAACCAACCTTCTTTATAAAGGAACAAATTAATGTCTATATCAAGTAATAGATATGTCAATGTAATTAGCGCGGTAGGTGGCGGCGATGCTGTCCCAACGCGTGAATTATTGCTACGACTATTCACAACTAACGAGCGAGTACCTACGGGCGCTGTGCTTAACTATTCATCAAGTACGCTTGAAACTTCACTGCGCGAATATTTTGGTTCGACGAGTGAAGAATACAAACGTGCGGCTTACTACTTTGGCTTTATTTCCAAGGTTGCTACGTCACCAAAAAACATTCAGTTTTCACGCTTTGCCGATACCGCAACAAGCGCACAAGTCTTTGGTTCTAAATTGCCATTACTTAGCGTTTTAAATGCAGTTACCGCTGGCGCGTTTGATGTTGTCCTTGCGGGCGTTACGTTTAACGTTACAGCTTTGGATTTTTCAGCTGATACAACTTATGCCGAAGTAGCAAGCGCACTGCAAACAGCAGTACAAGCAACAGGCGGCACAATGGCTGCAACGACTGTAACCTTTGACTCGTCGCGCACAACGTTTGATTTTGACACCAACGGCTCAGCTGATGGCGAAATCTCATTTACTCTTGTCACGGCTGGCTTGCTTGACTCGTTAGGCTTTGGCGAAAATGCTACATTTAGCAATGGTGTTGCTATCCAAACGGTTACTGAGGCGCTTAGCACTTCAACGTCGTTAAATAATAATTACGGTTCGTTTGATTTTATACCGCCTTCGACGCCGTTAACCAACGATCAGATTGTTGAGCGTGCCACTTTTGCCAACGGTCGCAATGTTGAGTATATGAACTTACAGCGCGTGCTAACAACTAACCGATCTGCAATTGCCACATTAGTTAGCGGTTTTGCTTCAACTGGTTTAGTACTTGCACCGCTTGCAACTCAATATCCTGAATTGTTACCCGCTGCAATATTGGCCTCGTTGGACTATAACAGTCCAGCAGCTAGTGCAAACTTTATGTATTACACTGACAGCCGATTAACTCCGTCCGTCTTAACTGATGCTGAAGCTGATACCAATGATGCTTTAGAGGTTAATTATTACGGTCAAACTCAAGAAGCTGGCGTTAACTTGTCATTCTTTCAAAAAGGCCGATTAACAGGTGGCGCAACCGCTCCGAAAGCCATGGGCGTTCATGCTAACGAGCAATGGCTTAAGTCATACTTAAAATCACAGTTCTTAAGTATGTTCTTGGCACTGCAACAAGTATCCGCTGACTTAGTTGGTCAAAGTACGGGCATGAGTTATTTAGATGCTGGCATTACATTAGCTCTGTCTAATGGCTCTATTGCTGTTGGCAAAACATTAACAACCACTCAAATAAACTACATCACCCAATTAACGGGTAATAGTAAAGCTTATTTAGAAGTGCAATCTCGCGGTTACTGGTACAACGTTACAACAAACGCCACTAACAACACTATGGATTATTTACTAGTTTATGCTAAGCGTGATAGCGTTGACAAAGTTAATGGTCGTCACAGCTTAATTTAAGGAGCTATAGCATGGCTGATACTTCCCATAACGGCGCGATATACACTATCAGCGCCTCAAAAACTTTTGCGAATGTGCCAATTCCAATCACGGCATTTCCAAAAGATACAGATCCCTTTGACGTACCAAATACTGATATTGCGGATCTAGAACTTGGCACCAACGGCGATCCAATTTCGTGGTCAGTGCAAAACCCTGTTGAATCATCATTAGCGATTATCCCCGCCACTGATGATCACGAGATTTTGCAAACTATCTTTAATGCAAACCGCAGCGAGAAAGGTTCACCAAGTGCTAATGACCAAATCACACTTGTTAGAATTTTGCCGAACGGCGAAACTACTACGATGAAAGGCAAATTAACAAGTGGACCGGCAACGACTTCACTTGCTTCATCTGGTAAGATTAAAACCCCTGTTTATATGTTTAAGTGGTATAAGGTATTTCGTACCCCTGCATTAAATATTGAAGCGGGTTTTTAAATAAAGTAGCAAATCGATAATTGGCTAGGTATATATAGCCGAAAAGGGTGCACCTCCCCTGCCAATTATCCCCCTTTTAAAGTGCTAATAGATGGGTGGATCTATGTTAAAAAAACCAAAAGAAATAACGCTGAAAAGTAATGTCAACGGCGAGTTGGAAGAACGAATATATAATATTGGTCGGTATGACGGCTATACCGGTTTATACATGATCGGGCTTGGTGCTGAGTTAATCGATTCCGCAGCACGTAAAAAAATGTTAGCAACAGATAAGATTTTCGCTAAAAAATTACAGGACATGCTTAAAGAGCAAGGCAAGTATATTGAGCTAGTGACCGACGACGGGACGGCTTCTCTTGAAACTGTCAGCATGTTAAAAACTGCAATACCTGATCCAGACATAGCATTAAAGTTAATGCGTGAAGTTCACGATTATAATACTGCGCTTTTCAGCAGCGCAAACCTCTTGAATCGCTCCCAGAAGTGGATGGCGAAGGCCCAAGAGTTAGGCAAGAAAATATTGGGCCAATTGTCGGATTCATCCTCGGAGAAAAAGCCGCGACGATCAAAGAGTTAAGGGAAGATTACGATGTTGAGGATATGCTAAATATTTGGGAAGCTTTAATGGTTAAGGAAGCAAACAAGTATTGGGCATATAAAGATTCAATGAAGCCAAAAAATTAAAGGTAGCAAAAAAAGCAAACAACGTGTATAGTTATTTTGATGTTGTTTTATTATTTTATTGTTCTCCTTGCTGTTCAAAGCCCTATTTGCTGATAGGGCTTTTTTTTGGTTTAAGTGTTTGTTCTGGTGTTCCATCTTTTAATTAGCATTTTTTGATCGCTACCACCTGTTATTCCTGCTTCGCATCTTGGGCAATGAACACTATAAATAGAATAGTAACTACCTTCTTCTATTTCTTCTGTATACTTATGCAAATTTATTGCTTCGCCACCACAGAACGGGCATGGCTTTAATTCACTCACTAGCTTAACTCCAATTCATCACGAATCGCTTTCTCATCCTTGCGACGTTCAATTTCACGCCTGACATGACAGGTACGTTGATTTTCTTCACTTATTTTTTTTTTGGTTTTGCTTTCTTTAATGACTTTTTTAGGGGCATATGCCGGCGTGTTTAGTTCTTGGTTATTTTGGCTAATTTCACCATAGCCACCATTATTTTCTAGCATATTATTTACCTTTTAGTTAGTTACCTGCAAGCAATATAACAAAACCGCTTTATTGTGTCAACGCTATTTTTAATCATAGTAGATACAAACCACCGTTTGTAATATAATAATTATCAATACATTATTTTAATACATTACATCGAGCTTTATAAATGTCATTACTTAGCACGTTTGCGATATTATTTGAAACTGACGCCAAAAAAGCGACCAAAGAAACTGAAGAGTTATCTGATGCGCTAGACGATGTTGAAAAAGGCGCGGAAGGTGCCGCTGATAGTGTTGATGATGCAACCAAATCATACAATGATAACTCATCAAGTGCAGGTGTATTAACTAAATCAATGGTTGGCTTGATAGCAACTTTCGTGACTTTCGATGCTATAGCCTCAAAGGTTTTTGATACTGCATCCGGAGTTGATACACTTGGCAAGTTATCGCAAACCATTGGGCTTAATATTGTCGATCTTGATGCCTGGGGTGTTGCCGCTGCTAGAAATGGTGGCAGCGCTGAAGCTTTTCGCGGCACTGTTGAGTCATTACAAAATTCATTGCAAGACATAAGTATCACGGGCGGCGGTGAGATAATTAACACATTGGCTATGATCGGTGTTCAAGCTACAACTTCAGCCGGTAAAATTAAAAGCGCCTTTGACGTACTGCCAGAGATTGCGGAAGCGTTTAGAGGTATGAGTACAGAGCAATCATTTGCTTTTGGTAAAAGGCTTGGATTAGATCAGGGCACAATACTAACATTACAACAATCACGCTATGAAATAGATAAATTAGTCGAGCGTCAAAAAATGCTGGGCGGTGTAACTAAAGAAGGTTATGAAGCCGCGGCCAAATTTAATGATCAATGGGACGACTCAAAACGCTCCTTTAATGCATTGTGGTTAAGTGCTAATAGTACAATATTGCCGATGCTTTCCAATATACTGAAAGGCCTTGAAACGATGGTAACATGGGTCAAAAATAACAGCGAGCTAGTAGAGGGGTTTTTCCTTGGCGTGGGTGGTGTTATAACTGCCGTTTATCTTCCTGCTATTAGTGCAGCCGCAGCCGCAACACTTATCGCAATTGCCCCGTTTTTGGCAATTGGTGCCGCCATTGTTGCCGTTGGTGTTGCTGTCGGTGTACTTTACGAAGACATAACTGCATGGGTGGACGGTAGTAAGTCAGCCATTGGTGAGATTGTTGGATCGTTTGAAAATATGAAAGCAAAAGTTACTGGGATTTTTGACGATATAATTCAAAAATGGAAAGATGTCACAGGCTTTTTTGTGGGTGTTGGCACTGGTATTAGAAACAGTTTTATTGGTGGCGATACGTTACCAAATAACGACGCGGCTAGTAATACCATAGCTAGTTACTCATCAACAAATTTAAACCATGGAGGCAGTACAGTTAACCAGCGCACGCAACAAAACAACATTACTGTTGGTGGCTCTACAGTTGACGCGAGAGGCATGTCAGGTTCACAAGCTAAAAACGTTATTAATGCTAGCATGAAAGAAAGTGTCGAGATGGCACTAGGTCAACTGGCTGACGGAGTAGAAAGATAATGCCTATATTTTTTGAGAATGAAAAAGAGCCAGTGACGGCTTTGTTTGATGAGGACGGCAATCAACTACTTGAAACAGTTGGTATCCTTGAAATGTCAACATCACCTTCAAATACATATGCAGAGCATAAACTGGAAGATGGCAAAGTTATTATCGATAATAAAATCATTAACAGGGTGCAAATTAGTGTTACAGCTATTTTATCACCCGATGATTTTAAGCAAGTATATGCAAAAATAAAAGAAGCTGATAAAAATAACACGAAATTTACAATACAAAACAGAGTCGATACTTTTAACAGTATGTATATCGATTCTTACCCGTACAATGAAAACGCCAGCATTGCCAACACTATTGCTATAACTATTAATTTTACTGAGCAACAGATTGTTTCCGTTAAAACAACAAGTTTACCGCCAGCAAAAGTAAAAAACCAAACTGATGCGGATACCGTTGACAGCGGTCAAAAACTACCGACAGAGCAGTCAACGACGCTCTTAGATCTTTTGAATTCAACAGGTGTTTTGTAATGGAATCTATTGCTATTGACGTACTGTCAAGTCAACGTTTTACGTTTACGGCGGGCGGGAATAATTACAAGTTAAAAATTTATTCTATTGATGGTCATATGTCCTATGACTTATTTATCAATAGCATTGAAATTGTTGCAGGCTTTAAAATAGTCAATGATATTCCGTTGCTTCCATATCCACATCAAGAAGTAAACGGCAATATTTTATTGCAAATACCCGAAGACGAGATACCCGATTATACGAGGTTCGGACTTTCACAATTTTTGTATTATTTAACAGAAGATGAAACCACAGCATATAGATTGGCAGCTAACTTATGAGCGGTGAACTTGACCAGCGCATTGTTACCGTCACGCTTATTTCTGATGGTGTAGCTACTACTTACGAAGGTCTTAGCATTGAAGCTAAGGGCATCAAAACATCAGAAACAGTTATGGCTCAGTGTGATGTCACTATCCTCAATTTATCGCGTGAGGATAGAGAGCGCATACTACAAGAAACAAACCCATTTTTCAGGACGGGTCCAAGAATATCAATTATTGTCGAAGCAGGCCGCGTGAGTTATGGCACCACTTTACTTTATAAAGGTAGCTTATTTAGATCTAGTGCTACGCCAAAGCCTAACCTTGGCGTTTTATTAAAATGCATTCAAGGTTTTGACAATCGAGCGAAAATTGTTTCTCGTAGTGCCACAGAAATAACCGACCTTTCATCGATAGCGCGGTGGGTAGCAGAAGATAACGGCTATAATTTATCTTTTGAAATAACCGACAAAAAAATCGCGCGTTACTCTTTCACTGGATCGGCTCAGGCGGCATTATCTCAGTTAGAAGCTTTGGCTGATGGTGCCAATGTTTACGTTGATAATGATACGCTGTATATTAAAGAAACAAACAAGCCAGCCAACGGTTTACCCGTTCGTATTTTAGACAAAACCACAGGTCTATTATCTGCAGAAGGTACTGAGTATGGTGCAAAAATTAAAATGCTTTTTGACTCGGTCACAAAAATTGGCGGCCAAATAGATTTAACATCTGAGATAAACCCGTCACTAAACGGGTCTTATGTTGTGAGAAAATTACCGTTCCACATCACTAGCCGTGATCAGCCTTTTTATTATGTAGCAGAATGCAACCGGATTGACAGAACACGATGAGTGATGAAATTGACGAGTACGAAAACCTATTACCTGATCTGACTAGGGAAATAATTACGGCAACTAAGCGAGCGCTTGAAGTTTCGATCCCTTGCATTATTACAAAAGTAATCAGTCGCACTAAAGTTGACGTTAGGCCGCTAATAAAAATAGTACTTAAAAATGGGACGTCAAGAGATCGCGCTATCATTGAAGGCTTGCCAGTTTTTACGGGTGGTGCGGGTGATAAGTTTATTTCATTCCCTGTTGCCGTTGGTGATATTGGATGGTTAGATGCTTGTGATAGAGACATTAGTTTATTTTTTCAATCCTACGGCAATGTAGAGCCACCAACTAACCGCATGCATAGTTTTAGTGATGCGCGCTTTGTGCCTGATATAATGACCAACATAACGGTTTCCGCAGAAGATGCGACAGCCATGGTTATTCAAACCCGTGACGGTGTGGTAAAAATAGCGGTTGACGATAACGAGATCAGAATAAAAAACGATGCTGTTAGTTTGGTTTTAACTGGCAGTGCTGTCACAGGCGTTGCACCAGGTGGCTTTAATCTAAACGGCTTTACCATTGACGCAAGCGGCGCGGCTGCAAGTCCTGTCTCGTTATCAGCACCAAGCGTGTTGGCTGACGGCAAAGAATTAACTGATCATACGCATGCAGGTCCAGCGACTGCGCCAACTGGCCCAATTGCACCAACAGGGACAAATAATTAATGAGAGCAATAAAAATAGACATAAACAGAAACCCAGTGATTATCAATGGCAGCTTTGTTTTTGTTGTTGATGTTGATGCAGTCGCACAAAATTGCGAACAGGCAATGAGGCAACAGCTTGGTGAATTAAATTATGATGCAGGTAAAGGCATTCAATATCTTGATAATATATTTACAGGAAACCCGAATTTTCAGCGTTTTGAATCTCAAGCGAGGAGCGCGTTATCTGCCGTCAATGGTGTAACTGGCATTGTTAGTTTTAATTTTGAATTCAAAGACAACGTTTTAAGTTACAATACAGTTATTAGTACGATTTACGGATCAACAACGGTGGCAAGTCAGATATGAGTTATAACTATATTGTAAGTAATGGCGTCATAGTGCCAAACACTTCGACGATAAAAACAGAGGTTGAGGCAGAGTGGCGTTTAATTGCTGGCGAAGATGCAACCATTGATTCATCATCGTTTGAGGGTCGATTAATTGATGCTACAACAACCGAGCGCATAAGCGTAGCACGTAACAATTCAGATTTAGCCAACCAGTTAAACCCTGATATGGCTAACGGCTCTTTTATTGATGCTCACTTGTCTTTAGTAGGTGGTGCGCGTGATGGTCAAGAGCAATCAACAGTTGAGTTAATCCTTACTGGTATTGTCGGTACTAATATTTTGCTTGGTGCTTTTGTTGAAGATAACAATCAACAGCTTTGGTATTTAGTATCTACTGCACAAATTGGCGCAGGTAATACGGTTACCGCTTCATTTAGGTCTGTAAATTATGGCGCTATACCTGCCGCCATTGGCGAGATAACAAAAATTATTTCTGGTGTTGTTGGTTGGGAAACCGTCAATAATGCCGTCGCAGCTGTAAATGGAAAGTTAGCACAAAATGACGTTTCAGCAAAACGCCAAAGAAGATCTGAACTGGGCGCAAACACTCGATCTGTTTCTTCTTCCGTGATTGCTGCAGTGTTTAAGCTTGAAGGTGTTGCCGGCATTCAATTTAGAGAAAACAACACTAGTGCAACAGCCGTGATTGATGGTGTTACGTTGGTGGCTAGGTCATCATGGCTTTGTGTGGACGGTGGGGTTACCTCTGAAATAGTGCCACTTTATTATACTAATAGATGGGGCACTGAATTTAACGGATCTGTCTCATATCCCTATACAGATCCAGACTCAGGACAGCAAAAAGATGTATTAATTGAGCGACCGACAGAAAAAGCAATTAAATGCACTATCGAGGCAAGGGTTACTAACTCGCAAAACGCAATTGCAGATGTAACACAAGCTATTTTGGATTATGCCAATGGACTTGTTGAAGGTGAGCCGGGCTTTGCGCTTGGCCTTGATGCTTCACCTTTTGAAGTTGCTAGTGCTGTGAATGCTCAGTTACCTAATGTTTTTGTAAAAAAATGCCAGCTTGGGTTGATAGGTGGTGCTTTTAGTACGGATACTATTCTCAATGAAATATACGAAAAAGCTACAATTGTGACTGGTGAAATTACCGTCGTAATTGTAACTTAGGGGCGGCAAAATGAGCGATCTGTATACGTGCAAAATAAACTTACTGAGCGCATTAGATTGGCAACGTTCTGGCGCTGACATTGCTAAAAAATTTATTGAAAACGAACAAGCGTGGCTTGATATTAATCATTGCGGTTTTTGGAATGACTGGAAAACAGACGTTTTTACTCTATCGACTGCGAATGATTTTGGGTTGGCTGTTTGGTCTATAATTCTTGACGAGGACGTTTTTGGATATCAAGCCTCATCACCTGAAAATTATCCAAACTGGGGCTTTAGTGTTGATGATGAGAATTTTTTTGATGGGTCTTTTGCTAGCGAAAACGCGATCACTTACGAATTCACTACGGAGCAAAAAAGAATATTGTTGCAGCTAAAAGCTTTTAAAGTTTTGGCTATGGGTGGCCCGATAATACAGACTAACAAAGCAATGGCTAATATTTTCGGTGATGGTGTTATACTTGCTTTTGACAACTTTGATATGTCTTATGTTTACCAATTGCTTGACTCTACTTTTTCTAACTTTATTGTTGAAGTGAATAAACGAGACTTATTACCAAGACCGATTGGCATCGAAATATCAGAGATAAGAATAACCACAGTGTCTACATTTGGCTTTGCTGAATTTGATGAGAACTTTAACAATGGAAACTTTTTTGCGGGCGCTCTTTAGTTTTTAAATAATTTAATACAAGGGTAAAAAAATGGCTAATGAAAATAGATACTATAAAACCCCGTTCGCAGAGAGCGGAAATAAAACAGAGGTGCCGAACGTTAGCGTAAGCGGGGCTGTTGGTTACGACACTGGCTTTGGTCCCGATTATGAGTTACCACAAGGATCAGTGAATAGAAAACGAATTGAGCGCGACATGTACAATGGCGTTTTGAATGGTGTAACTAAAAATATAAAACAATGGCAAGAGGAATTATATCCTACTTGGATTGAAGATGATGGCACCGGAGTTGCTTATTCTTATCCTGTTGGGATGGTTGTTGCTCATGCAGCGCAAAACTGGTTATCTCTTGAAGCTGCAAACCAAGAAGAACCTGGCACTGGTAGCAAATGGATTGTTCGGGTTTCTGATATAAGCGACCTGTCAAAAACAATGAATTTTGGGCTAGTATCATCTTATAAGAGCTTTTTAGGCGCGCTACCTGTTGGTAAGGTGGTGTATATACTTGAGCGCAACGCGTACTTTACCGTAATAGCAGGGA
>Ga0307492_10000332_pt1 | contig 20271 bp, 17 predicted proteins | sample SI3LmetaG_FD_202365 | JGI IMG/M metagenome (GOLD analysis project Ga0307492, IMG submission 202365) | Sea-ice brine microbial communities from Beaufort Sea near Barrow, Alaska, United States - SI3L | ecosystem: Environmental > Aquatic > Marine > Coastal | place: USA: Alaska | collected 2017-05-06 | reverse complement strand
GCAAGTATTCAAGATACTGAAAAAGCGATTAAATCAGGAATGACAGATTATATGACCAAGCCTATTAAGCAAGAAACAGTATTTTTTATGATGTCAAAATATCTCCTTTAATGACTTACATTACTTTTGACCTATTATGAAACCTATCTATTAGCGCTTGACCTAAGGTAATCATTGTATGGTATTTAAAACACTTTACTGCAACTGAACTTATTACTGTAGAACTTATTACTGTAGAATTGATTTAAGTGATATTGTTACCTCGCCTCACTTTTTCTTAGTGCTTAGATTATATGAGCAGATGGTTAAAGTGCGCGTAAATCAAAGGCAAAAAACATATTAAATCAATAGAATTCATCGTTAAAAATGACAAGTCAGTTACAAAAAACAATATAAACAAGATCGTCAGAGAACTATTTTACCAATGAATATCACTAAAAATAAAGAAATAGATTTATCACAACACACCCCTATGATGCGTCAGTATCTAACAATAAAAGCAGAATTTCCTAACATTCTTATTTTCTATCGAATGGGAGATTTTTATGAGTTGTTTTTTGATGATGCTAAAAAAGCAGCTGACTTACTTGATATTTCATTAACAGCTCGTGGTAAAACAGGAGGTAATGCTATTCCTATGGCAGGTGTGCCTTATCATGCCGCTGACACTTATTTGGCTAAGTTAGTTAAACTTGGTGAGTCGGTGGCAATATGTGAACAAATTGGCGATCCAGCAACCAGTAAAGGCCCTGTTGAACGAAAAGTGGTTCGTGTAGTCACACCGGGTACCGTTAGTGATGAGGCCTTATTAGTTGATAGACAAGATAATTTAATTGTCGCCATTTTTTCAACTTCGACTAATCACGATATAAAAGGATTTGGTCTAGCTTATTTAGACATGACTAGTGGTCGCTTTGTTTTGAGTGAACCACAAACCGAAGAGCAACTCTTAGCTGAATTACAGCGCTTAACACCTGCTGAGTTATTATATCCTGAGTCATTTAAGCCGTTTAATTTGATTAAAAGCTATAAAGGATTACGCCGCAGGTCTGACTGGGAGTTTGATTTAGACACGGCAAAGAATTTACTTAATCAACAATTTGGCACAAAAGAGTTATCAGGATTTGGTGTCGATGATAAAGTGTTAGGGCTAGCTGCAGCAGGTTGTTTATTTCAATATGTCAAAGAGTGTCAACGAAGTTCCCTGCCACATATTAGAAATATACTTTGTGAATCATCAACTACCGCTGTCATTTTAGATGCAGCAACTCGAAGAAATTTAGAGTTAACCGTCAACTTACATGGCAGCAATGAAAACACCTTATCTGCAGTATTAGATAAGTCAGCTACACCTATGGGGTCAAGGTTATTAAAACGTTGGATTCATTTTCCATTAAGAGATATTGAGGTATTAACCAACAGAAATAATGCTATTGATGATATTTTAACGGCAGACCTGCACGTAGATTTATTCTCTTTGTTAAAAAAAATTGGTGATATTGAACGTATAGTTTCCCGTGTTGCCCTTCGTTCAGCTCGGCCCAGAGATTTTGCTAGATTACGTAATGCGCTTCAACAACTGCCCGAATTACAAGGTTTATTAAAGCAATACGCGTCCGGATATTTACAGGTATTAGCAAGTCACAGTAAACCAATTCCAAGTATTCAAGTATTATTAGAAGAGGCTATTGTTGACAACCCACCGGTACTTATCCGCGATGGCGGTGTGATTGCACCAGGTTACCATGAAGAATTAGATGTGCTTCGAGATTTAAGTGATGGTGCTACCGATTTTCTAGCCCAGCTTGAGATAAAGGAAAAAAAGCGTACAGGCATTCAATCATTAAAAGTTGGTTATAATAGAGTTCATGGGTTTTTCATTGAAATTAGTCGTAGCGCCGCCAGAGATGTTCCTGATGATTATATACGACGACAAACGTTAAAAAATAACGAACGTTTTATCACTGAAGAGTTAAAGCAGCATGAAATTACGGTATTAAGTGCTCAAAGTAAATTCTTAGCATTAGAAAAAAATCTCTATGAGGAAATTTTTGATCAAGTATTGCCTGAGTTAGAAAGTCTTCAACAACTATCCCAAGCGATTGCAGCACTAGATGTAATTAATACCTTTGCAGAACGCAGTGAAACACTCAATTATACTAAACCCTCATTATTTATTGAGCCGGGTATAAATATTGATGCTGGCCGTCATCCTGTTGTTGAACAAATGACTAAAGATGCCTTTATTGCAAATCCAGTTGCCTTAACAGATCAACGAAAAATGTTAATCATCACTGGGCCAAACATGGGAGGTAAATCAACCTATATGCGTCAAACAGCCTTGATTGTTTTATTAGCCCATATTGGCTGTTTTGTGCCAGCAACTTCAGCAAAAATAGGTATGGTAGACCGAATATTCACTCGTATTGGCGCATCCGATGATCTTGCTAGTGGCCGCTCGACCTTTATGGTGGAAATGAGCGAAACAGCGAATATACTGCACAATGCCACTGAGAAAAGTTTGGTTTTACTTGATGAGATAGGTCGAGGCACCAGCACGTATGACGGTTTATCTTTAGCTTGGTCATGTGCAGAAATGTTAGCACTGCAAACTAAATCTTTTACTTTATTTGCCAGTCACTACTTTGAGTTAACTGCCTTAGCAGAACAAATTGATATTGTGGCCAATATACATTTAGATGCGGTTGAACATAATGATAACATTATATTCATGCATGCTGTGCAAGATGGCTCAGCAAGTAAGAGTTTTGGATTACAAGTAGCACAATTAGCAGGAGTGCCTAAGGCTGTGATTCACAGAGCCAAGCAGCGCTTAGCTGAACTAGAAAAAAAACAAACACCTTCTGTTTTACCTAATAATAGCCAAGCTTTCGAGCAATTATCGCCGATTGAACAAAGGCATCCTGTTGTCGATATTTTACAAGAAACTGATGTCGACGATTTAAGTCCTAGACAAGCATTGGCGTTATTATTTAAGCTCAAAGATAATATTTAAAGAATTAACCGCTCTTTTTCATTATTTTAGTCGCTTAACACCATCTTCTTTAACATAAAAAACCAGCATGCGAGGCTGGTTTTTTTTACGTTGTTATCACTATTAATCAGTGGTTAATAGAAAAGTGAATGCCATTTAATTAGTGTTAAAAATGGCTTCTATCGACAAGTTTTGTTGACTTAAAATATCCCTTAAGCGCTTCAAAGCTTCGACTTGAATTTGACGAACACGTTCCCGCGTTAGACCAATTTCACTGCCAACATCTTCTAATGTTGCAGCTTCATATCCCATTAAACCAAAGCGCCTTGCTAACACTTCCCGCTGTTTAGTATTAAGCTCATTTAACCAATAAATAATGTTATTACTCATATCCAATGATTGTAAATCTTCTTCCGGGCCCTTACTTTTTTCATCGGGGAGAACATCAAGTAATACTTTATCTGAATCACCACCAAATGGTGTATCCACTGAAGTGATACGCTCATTCAATTTCAGCATTTTTGTTACATCAGCAACGGGCTTATCTAAAGCTTCAGCAATATCTTCGGCTGTTGGTTCATGATCTAATTTTTGTATCAACTCTTTTGAGGTGCGTAAATAAATATTAAGTTCTTTAACTACATGTATAGGAAGGCGAATAGTGCGAGTTTGGTTCATAATGGCACGTTCAATCGTTTGACGAATCCACCATGTCGCGTACGTTGAAAATCTAAAGCCGCGTTCAGGGTCAAATTTTTCAACAGCTCGAATTAAACCTAAGTTACCTTCTTCAATTAAGTCTAATAGCGGTAAGCCTCGATTATTATAACGACGTGCAATTTTCACCACTAAACGTAAGTTACTTTCAATCATACGTTTGCGAGAGGGCTCATCGCCCTTAAGTGAAAGGCGAGAGAAATAAACTTCTTCCTCTGCGGTTAACAACGGAGAAAAACCAATTTCCCCTAAATACAGTTGTGTTGCATCTAGGCTTGACGACGAAACCCCATCCTTAGTATTTTTAGTCACTTCCTTGACTCCTTTTCTAGCTTCTTGTGAAAAAATTGTTTTTTCTTTATTTCCTATAATTGTTATACCCATACTATATCTCCCAATAAAGTAGTTTAACTAGTAATTTTTTTTATATTGACTCACTCCAAAGTTATAATTATAAGTTTTATTTTTTTGGTAAATACTTCATAGGATTAACCGATTTACCACGAAATCGAACTTCAAAATGAAGCATAACTCTTTGCGCGTCTGTATCTCCCATTTTAGCAATAGCATCGCCAGCGATGACTTGCTGCTTTTCTTTGACCAGTATTTTATCGTTATGTGCATAAGCGCTAAGGTAATCATCATTGTGTTTAACAATCACTAATTGTCCATAACCTCTTAATGCATTTCCCGCATAAACCACTTTGCCATCAGCTGCAGATCTCACTTTGTCGCCACGACGACCTACAATATCAATACCTTTATTACCTTGTTGTGCTGTGGAAAATGTTGCAATCACTTTTCCACTGGCTGGCCACTGCCATTCTCTTATCTTTTCAGAGAGGTTCAAACCTTGTGAAGTGGCTTTTTCGCTTACTTTATGATCACTTACATTTTTACCATACTCCTGCTTTTTATTCGGCGCAACAGTTTTTTTAATGGTTTTTTGACTATTTTTACTTGAGTTTCTATTCGTACTTTTAATGTAACTCTTATTACCAAGAGCTTGGAGGGAGTTGCCGCTTTGTTTCTTGAGTAGAATTAATTTTTGCCCTGGGATGATTTTATAGGGGGACGAAAGATTATTCAGCTTGGCTATATTTCTGATATCTGAATTTGCACGCCAAGCTATTGAATAGAGAGTTTCTCCTTTGCGCACAGTATAGTAAGTAGACTTAATACTATTTTTAAATCGATCTTTTAGGCCAGTATAGCCATAAGAGTTTAACACCGGAGCAGGAGTATCTCGAGTTGAACAAGCCATCAAGAAGAGTGTCGCCACAATAAAGGACAACCAATAACAGCTGATTTTTTTTATCCTTACATCCTTCATTAAAATTGCGGCAAAACCTTTGTGTTGATTAGTTATTTATATATTAAGTGGTAACAAACACTTACAGCGTCATCCTGACAGCAATGCAATTAAATATGCTGATCGACTGAGTAAATGAGTTTAACGAGTCAATATGTAAACAATAATGATAAGTCCAATTACGCCCCAGCCTAAAATATCAATGTATTGTCTCAACTTTTTTTCCATTGGTGCTCCTCCCCATTGAATAAGACCGGCAACTAAGAAAAATCTCATGCCTCTTCCTATTGCTGAAACAAATAAAAAGGGTATAAATGCCATTTGTAAAAAACCAGCGCTAACAGTAAATAATTTATAGGGTATGGGCGAGAACCCAGCAAGGAAAACCACCCAAATACCCCACTCAGCAAACCATAACATAATTTTATCAAATTGTGCTTGATAACCCAGCTCAACAATAACAGGTTGGATCCATGGTTCAAACATTAAATAACCTAATAAGTAACCAACAACACCACCCAACACAGACGCTACTGTCGTTAAACTTGCCAGCTTCCATGCGTTTTTTGGCTTAGCTAATACCATAGGTGCTAACAATACATCAGGAGGGATAGGAAAAAAAACCGACTCAGCAAAAGTTAATATGGCTAATATGGTAGGTGCAAATTTATGCTCTGCCCAACGAAGGGTCCATTGGTATAGTGCTGAAAATATTTTCACAGGAGGTTAACTCGACATAAAATAATAGGAGATAAAAAAAATTGTTCATCGCTTATTTTCATAATAATTCACCTGGCACTAAAGGAACAAAGCGCACAGCTTCAACTTGCTGCTCATTAAAAATATTATTTGTTCGTGTAATCACTTTGAGTATTTGATGATCATCACCAACAGGAATAACTAAACGACCACCTTCGGCTAATTGCTCTAATAGTGCTTGCGGCACAGAGGTCGGTGCAGCAGTCACTATAATAGCATCAAACGGAGCTTTACTTGCCCAACCTTGCCAACCGTCACCGTGTTTCATTGAAACGTTGTGTAAGTCCATTGAATTTAATCGACGTTTTGCTTGCCATTGCAGGGCTTTAATACGCTCAACAGAAAATACTTTAGAGACCAGCTGAGCCAATATAGCTGTTTGATAGCCGGAGCCCGTACCTATTTCTAAAATAGTATCAGGCACTGCCTCTTTTAATAACAATTCAGACATTTTAGCCACTATATAGGGCTGAGAAATAGTTTGCCCTTGTCCAATAGGCAATGCAGTATTATCATAAGCCTTGTGTGCAAGTATTTCAGGTACAAAATTGTGCCTAGGCGTAATGGCAATAGCTTGTAATACTTGCTGATTTTTAATACCTTCCGTTTGGAGTTTTCGTGCTAAAATCTCACCGCTACGGGTAGACTTTCCACCACTATTCTTAGCTATTTTGATAGTCATAGTACTGCTCTTTTCTACTTAAGTTATTCGTTATTTTACTTAATGGTAATTTTTATAATAAAAGGTCTTCTAACCAATCTGACATTGTCGATAAACTTTGATGAGCAGTCATGTCTACAGTTAATGGCGTAATAGAGGCGTAACCGTTAGCAACAGCATGAAAATCTGTGCCTTCACCACCATCTTGCTCTTGTCCTAATGAGCCATACCAATAGATATCACGATGCCATGGGTCTTGCATTTTTTTCATCGTTTCTGCTTTATGTCGATGCCCCAGACGCGTTACTTTAACACCTTTTAACTGTGATAAAGGAAGATCTGGTACATTTATATTCAAGATTTGATCGGCCCCTAAAGGATGTTCTTTTAATCGTGATATTATTTTCGCAGCGACCACTGCAGCAGTTTGATAGTGCTGTTCATTTTTCCCAACCAAAGATACCGCAACAGCAGGCATCCCCATGTGTCGACCTTCAGTCGCAGCGGCGACAGTACCCGAATATAAAGTGTCGTCTCCAAGGTTGGCACCGTTATTGATTCCCGCCACCACTAAATCGGGCAAAGGGAGCATCAACTGGCTTATGCCTAAATGAACAGCATCTGTAGGTGTGCCATTGACAGAAATATAACCATTATCCAACGTTTGTGCACGCAGAGGGTTTAATAAAGTAAGAGAGTTACTAGCACCACTGCAATTTCGATCAGGAGCAACAACTGTTACTTTAGCTAGTTTGATTAATTCTTGATGCAATATTTTTATGCCTAAAGCATTCACACCGTCATCATTACTGAGTAATATATTCATATTATGATTTAACTTGTAGTTGTTAGTTATTAGTTATTAGTTATGTAAATTGACATCTTTATAATCAATTAGCTCTCTTAAAATTGTTGTTGCATAGCAACCTGCTGGCAAGAAAAACTTCAAAATAACGGTACTTTGATTGTCACTTTCATGATGAACAATAATAGAGGGAGTTTTTAAATTTAAACGAATCCGTCGGCGCTCTTGTTTTAAACCAAACTTAGGCAAACCTTTTGATATTGCATCGTGGCACTGAGCAACTTGTTGTTCAAAGACCCGGGATTGACCTTGGGTCATTAACTCACCCGCGCCCCACATTGGCCCAGTAATATCTATGTTTTTATCGATTAAACGCTCATGTAATACTTGATCAACATCCTCAGCTAAAAATACCGACTGTGTGCCTGCTAACATGCACACATCACCAACCGATAAGGTATTAAAATAACCATGTTCAATACGCCTACTGACCACATCATTGAATAGGTATGAACGGGCTGCTGATAGATAAAAGCCTCGCTTCTTTTTATCTTTTACTTTCATTGCATTAGCAAATAACTTTATCGCTTTATCAATATTACCACCATCAATGCCGAAACGTTGTTCGCCAAAATAATTGGGTACGCCATTGGCTATTATTTTTAACCAAGCTTGTTGCAACGCGTTGATATCTGATACTTCACGCAGCGTTAATTCAAAATAATTACCAGTTAGTGCACCAATACGCAGCTTTTTATTGTGCCGAGCATAAGATAGCACCTCAACACCGTCAATATTCATATCACTAAGGTCATATTCATCTTTACCTGGCAAATGAACACCAAACCATTGCTCAGTTATCGCAAAACGATCTTTTAACCCAGCATAGGAGACAAACTTATCGTTAACTTTAAAGTACCTCGCTAAAGCACGGGCAATATCTAATGTGTTTTGGCCGGTTTTTCTTATATGTATTAGTAGGTGCTCACCTTCTGAACATGGCTCAAAAGATAGTTGTTCAAAAACTTTAAAATCTGTAATGCAAGCACGTAATAACCCGGTAGCTTTTGGTTTGCCATGCAAATAAGCGAGTACTGGTAACATCTTTAATTAACCTTCAGGTGTTAATGAAATCGGTTCACAAGGAATAATAGCCGGTTTCAATAAAGTAACACAATGCACTGCTACTCCTTCTTTTCGACCGGTATAGCCTAGTTTTTCTGTCGTAGTCGCTTTCACATTAACTTGATCCACCAGGCAAAGTAAATCTTCGGCTAAACAAGTCCTCATCGCTAATAAGTATGGTGCGATTTTTGGTGCTTGTGCAACTATCGTTATATCCACATTGCCTATTTCATAGTCTTTGGCTGCCATTAGACTGACGACCTGTTTTAATAATACTCGACTAGAAATATTCTCATAACTCGCATCAGTATCTGGAAAATGATTGCCTATATCACCAAGTGCTAATGCACCAAGAATTGCATCACATAGAGCATGAATAGCAACATCACCATCAGAATGCGCAATAAAGCCAAATTCGAAAGGTACTTTTATTCCTGCTAACGTTAATGGTCCTTCACCACCAAATTTATGGACATCAAAACCATGACCTATTCGCACACATACTCCTTGGTAAATTTTGCGAGATAATACACCGCCAAGGTTAAATCCTCAGGGTGCGTTATTTTTATATTTTGACTACTGCCTTGTACTAATAAACTAGGTAATCCTGCACGCTCAATCGCTGAAGACTCGTCAGTTATCACTGCGTGATCAACCATGGCCTTCTCAATTGCATTAATGAGTAAATGGGTTTGATACATTTGTGGTGTCAGTGCATGCCATAAGATAGAACGTTCCACGGTAGCGACTACTTGTCGGTTTGAACCCGAGCGTTTCATTGTATCTTGTACAGGTGTCGCTAATAAACCGCCATGATAAGTTGTACGGCAACTATTTATCAGGGCATCAATATCTTTATGTTCAATACAAGGCCGCGCGGCATCATGAACCAATACCCAAGGATTATTTGTTTGATCAATAATTTTTAACCCAGCGAGCACAGAGTCAACACGTTCATTACCACCATCTACTTTGATAACATCAGGATGAGTGTATAAAGAAGTCTCTTTAAAATATTCATCTCCTGCACTTATAGCTAGAATAACTTGAGCAATATTGGGGTGAGATAAAAGCTTTAATACGGTATGTTCTATAATGGTTAAATCGTCTATCTTGAGATATTGCTTCGGGCAATTCGCTTTCATACGCTTACCAACACCAGCAGCAGGAACGACAACAATCAGAGAGTCAAAATGATTAACATTAACCATCAGTTATCCTTGATTTTTTTACAGGAGTTGCAGCGCGATTGGATTGACTATTTTGAGAGCTATGTGCGGGAACTATGCGAAAAAAAATTTCACCTTCTTTAATCATCCCCAATTCATTTCGGGCTCGCTCTTCGATTGCCTCTACACCTAATTTTAAATCATCGGTGTCAGCGTAAAGCAATTTATTACGTTGTTTAAGTTTTTCGTTATCGAGTTGTTGTCTAACCACTTCACTTTGAAGAGAGAGATAATCTGGCACACTATTTTTACCAAACCAAAGGCGATACTGTAAAAGCAGAAAAAAAATAACAAGCCCGGCAGTGATCAAACGCATAAAAAATTAACACCAAATCCAGTAACGATAAAATTAAAGAGTAAGACCATTATAAATAGTTGATAGTCACTGTAAATACAATTGAGTAGTTAAATATGTAAAGGTTGCTTAAAGTTTTTCCAATTAATGGAACATGACAGTAATAATTCCCTTAACGTAAGGATCATAGGACGAATTTTATTGCGCCCTTGCCAACAATGTCCTGTGCATGCAGCACGCATCACTTGTTTATTAGGTTTGAGCAGTTTAACTTTATTATATTTTTGTTTTTCAATATCGGACAAATAAAACCAACCGGCAACATTGGTTCTAATGCGTTGCTGGTCATTATCTATCCTATCAATACAATCAAGAAAAATATAACCTTCAGCCAATACAGGAACAATGAGACCAAGAGATAACGGTATTGATAAATACCAAGTATTCACCTGTTCGATTTCTTGACCATTAAGCGGTATTTTACTACTTTGTTTGGCTTGCCATCCAGCATTTTGAACGTCTAGCTCAAGAGGTGAGTTCGCTTGTGTCATTAACAGTGCGGTGCGATTGATATAATAAGATAGACTTTTTAATCGGTCTTGAACAGCATGAACTGTCGCCAAATCAATATTAGCAAGCAAACGCAATTCACGCTCATAAAGTGCGTTGCACAATTCAGCGTAAATTTCCGACTGTGGTTTCTCTTGCCAAAGTGACGTCTGGGTCATGGTTTTTAAAAATCAATAGGTAACTGCTTATTGTTTAAGCATACTTGATTGTTGCGAAAAGATAAAATTTACCCTATAAAAACCGATACGTTGGTATCGGTTTTTATATAAAGACTCTCTCGCAGCAAATTAGCATAGCGTAATGCGTTCGGGCGCTGTTGACTATAAGCCATGAGCATCAACAAATTAGCTTTTGGCTTAATTAGAAAACAGGGATCTTATTGGCCTTTCACTTCACTTAAACCATTAAATATTGCTTTGTCGCCTAAATACTCTTCGATACGTAATAATTGATTGTATTTAGCAACACGGTCAGAGCGGCATAAAGAGCCTGTTTTAATTTGACCCGCTGCCGTACCAACAGCTAAATCAGCGATGGTTGCATCTTCAGTCTCACCACTACGGTGTGAGATAACCGCAGTAAAACCAGCATTCTTAGCCATTTTAATTGCCGCTAAAGTTTCTGTTAAGGTACCAATCTGGTTAAATTTGATCAATATTGAGTTACCAATACCTTGCTCAATGCCACGAGCTAATATTTTTGTATTAGTTACAAACAAATCATCACCAACAATTTGTACTTTATCACCAAGTAATTTAGTTTGATAAGCAAAACCATCCCAGTCTGATTCATCTAAACCGTCTTCAATAGAAACAATGGGGTATTGTTCACAAAGTGTCGCCAAGAAATCTGAAAATTCATTGGCCGTAAATTGCTTGCCTTCACCTTTGAGATCATAAATATTTTTGTCGGCATCATAAAATTCTGAGGCCGCACAATCCATGGCTAATGTTATGTCTTTACCTAACTCATAACCTGCAGCAGCTACCGCTTCTTTAATGACCGCTAATGCATCAGCATTTGATTCAAGGTTAGGTGCAAAACCACCTTCATCACCTACAGCAGTGTTCATACCTTTTGTAGATAATACTTTTTTCAATGCATGAAATATTTCAGCACCCATACGTAAGGCTTCACGAAAACTTTTAGCGCCTACAGGCTGAACCATAAACTCTTGAATATCAACATTATTATCGGCATGTTCGCCACCGTTGATAATATTCATCATAGGTAAAGGTAATGAATATTGACCCGGAGTCCCATTTAAATCAGCTATGTGTTCAAACAATTGTACTTTTTTGTCCATAGCTGCAGCTTTTGCTACCGCTAAAGAAACAGCAAGAATAGCATTGGCGCCAAACTTTTCTTTATTTTCAGTACCATCTAAATCAATCATAATTTGATCGATTTTTGCTTGTTCTAAGGCATTATTGCCTATAAGTGCTGTTTGAATGTGTTCATTGATTGCGGCAACTGCTCTTAACACCCCTTTACCTAAATAACGTGATTGATCACCGTCACGTAATTCTAACGCTTCACGAGAACCTGTTGATGCCCCCGATGGTGCAGCAGCACGTCCCCAGGCACCTGACTCAAGATAAACGTCAGCTTCAACCGTTGGGTTACCACGCGAGTCCATGATTTCACGGGCAATAATTTTACTAATATTTGACATTTTCATTCCTACTCATATAAGTGTTGTTCTTCAATTGAACAATAAAAATTAAAAACTAAAATTGTCTCTACTTATAAAGCAAAACCGCAGCACATGGCTACGGTTTTAATTCAGTTGTTGGTTACCTCAATTGCAGTTTTTGATGCTCAAAGGATGCAGCAATAAAACTTTTAAATAATGGATGTCCATCACGTGGAGTTGAATTAAACTCAGGATGGAACTGCCCTGCAATAAACCAAGGGTGATTTGGTATTTCAATCACCTCAACTAATGTTTTATCCGTAGATAATCCCGAGAATACTAAACCAGCTTTGCTTAATTGTTCACGGTAGTTATTATTTACCTCATAACGGTGACGGTGTCTTTCATAAATTGTTTCACTGCCATAGACGTTATAAGCACTGGTACCTTTCATAAGATGACACAATTGAGAGCCTAAACGCATAGTACCTCCCAAATCAGAACCTTCATGGCGATATTCAATTTGCCCTTCTTCGTCTAACCATTCATTGATTAAACCAATGACAGCATGTGGTGTTTCAGCATTAAATTCTGTACTGTGAGCACCTGTTAAACCGGCAACGTTACGGGCAAAATCTATTAATGCCACTTGCATACCTAAACAGATACCTAAATAAGGTACTTTATTTTCACGCGCATATTGCGCCGTTAAAATTTTACCCTCTACACCACGTTCACCAAAACCACCAGGGACGAGTATTGCATCCAAATCAGCTAAAACGTCGGTTCCCTTTGCTTCAATATCTTGTGAATCTATATGGTGAATTTTCACTTTAACTTGATTTTTAATACCTGCATGTTTTAACGCTTCGTTAACCGACTTATAGGCATCGGGTAATTCAGTATATTTACCAACCATACCAATAGTGACTTCGCCTACTGGATTGGCTTCTTGATATAACACTTGCTCCCATTCACTTAAATCAGCTTCAGGTACATCTAAACCAAAACGCTTGACTACTAATTCATCAGCACCTTGAGATTTTAATATTGCAGGTACTTTATAAATACTGTCAACGTCTCGCAATGCAATAACCGCTTTTTCTTCAACGTTAGTAAATAATGAAATTTTAGCGCGCTCGTTTGCTGGAATAGGACGTTCACTGCGGCAAACTAAAATGTCAGGAAAAATACCAATAGAGCGCAATTCTTTGACTGAATGCTGAGTTGGTTTGGTTTTGATTTCGCCTGCTGCTGCAATATAGGGTACAAGTGTTAAATGCATGAACATTGCACGTTCACGCCCTAATTCAACACCCAGTTGACGGATAGCTTCTAAGAACGGTTGAGACTCTATATCACCTACCGTACCACCAATTTCAACCATGGCGACATCGTAGCCTTCAGCACCTTCGATGACACGGCGTTTAATATCATTAGTAATATGAGGAATCACTTGGATAGTTGCGCCTAAAAACTCACCTTTACGTTCGCGCGCAAGAATATCTTGATAAATACGACCGGTGGTAAAGTTATTACGCTTGGTCATTTTGGTACGAATAAATCGTTCGTAATGACCTAAATCAAGATCGGTTTCAGCACCATCTTCGGTGACAAATACTTCACCATGTTGAATCGGGCTCATGGTCCCGGGATCAACATTAATATAGGGATCAAGTTTTAGCATGGTGACTTTTAAGCCCCGCGCTTCAAGAATTGCGGCAAGAGAGGCTGCTGCAATACCTTTACCAAGAGACGATACAACGCCACCAGTTACAAAAATATATCGAGTTGTCATGTGATACCAAAAAGTCAGGATGAACGGATTATATTCAAATAGCTGTAAACTATTACTATTGTTATTGCTAAAAGTTTAATAAACCATCTATATCGACAATCTAAAAGAGATAATGTAGATATAATTACTGTTGAAAAAATTTTAGCAGGACGGGGTAGCATTATACTTAAAAGCTGGGTTAACAACAATATCAACAGTGAATCTACTGGTAAAAAATAATAGTTTACTAACTAAAATAAGACTAAAACTGTTAAGCTTAGCCATGTTAAATTTTTCTTTTAGGCAATAACTATGAATAATGTTCGCCTTGATGTGATTTTATCAGCCATTGATCTGATCAATAATGATGACCCTAATCAAATAACTTTTGATAATATAACTCACCCTAAAGAGTATATTTATGGCCATCAAATGACAAATATGCTTGATGAACATTACCCCCAAGCAAATGAGTTATTAAAAATAGCAGTAAGGGCACAACATATTAAACGTTGGAGCATTACCCGTGCCGAATTTGATTTAGGGAAAAAAGGCTATTTCCAATGGCGCATAGCGCTGGGTCAATTTCATGCTAATTTAACAACACAATTAATGCTAGACAATAGTTACAGCGAAGATGAAGCGCAACAAACAGCGGCGATTATCCGTAAAGAAAAATTAAAATCAAATGCAGATAGTCAAACATTAGAAGATATTGCCTGCTTAGTATTTTTACAGTTTTATTTTGATGATTTCTCAGCTAAACATAGTGAAGAAAAAATTATTCGAGTACTCCAAAAGACTTGGGGTAAAATGTCGGATCAAGGTCATAATATTGCTTTGACTTTAATATTACCTGACCATTTAGCGGCTTTAGTTGCTAAAGCTCTAGCCTAATATTAATCAAACTATCGCATTAAGGAAATGGTGGCAGCTGCTTACTCATCAGTATAAGTACTGATGAGCAATCACTAGAAAATCAAGATATGTCAGCTTATAATGTGACATCATTAAAATATCAATTTATCATGCTTTTGAGTATAAAAAACAATCAATTTATTTATTTTCAGCTAATTTAACTTGTTGCCAATACGCTTCTAATGCAGACAAATCATGTTGTTCAAATGCTTGCTTTGATTGTTCCACTCTTTGCTCAACACCATGAAAACGTGTAGTGAATTTTTTATTGGCTTGTCTGAGTAAAGTTTCGGGGTCTTGTTTAGCATGGCGGCATAAGTTGACCACAGCAAACATTAAATCGCCCAACTCTTCTGATAAAGCGTGTGATTTTCCATGGTGTAAATGATCAATTTCCACCCTAACTTCTTCCACCTCTTCCTTCACTTTATCAAGAACATGGTCAATATTATGCCAATCAAAACCAACATGAGCACAGCGCTTTTGAATTTTGATTGCTTGTGATAATGCGGGTAAATTTTTAGGAATATCTGCTAATATGCTGATGCGCTCAGTTTTATTTTTCTGTTGTCGCTCTTTGCCTTTTTCATTTTCCCAATTCGCTTTGATTTCTGCATCAGAAGTAAACTCGGCACCACCAAAAACATGGGGATGACGGCGCACTAGCTTTTCGCTAATGGCAGCAACAACCGAGTCAAAATTAAAAAGTTTTTGCTCTTGCCCTAACTGACTATAAAATATCACCTGAAAAAGTAAGTCACCGAGTTCTTTTTCTAATTCAATAAAGTCATTTTGTTCAATAGCATCGGCAACTTCATAAGCTTCTTCAATGGTGCAAGGAATGATTGATGCAAATGTTTGTTTGATGTCCCAAGGACAGCCAGTGTCGGGGTCACGTAATTGAGACATTATCCAACGGAGTTTACTGATTGACGGTTTATCATTTAACATTTAACACTACCCATTTTTATTATAATTAATCAAAGAAAACATACCATACTACATTAAGTATTTAACCTTCCATACTGTGAATTTGATTTGAGTGCCTTCGTCATATTTTTCACCATTATACAAATAACACTGTATCGGTCGATAGTTATAACGGTTGAATTTGAGCCATAATAGAGAAATTAATTTATACTCAATTTATGCTTGATAATAATCATCTTATAAAATCCTTGATAGGAAATCAAAATGATAAAAAGGCTGCTAGTTTTATCTTTATTATTCACTCATTCGTTATCCGCAACTGAAATTAATCATGCTATAGGCTTTGGTTTACAATATGCTGGGGTTGCAGGGTATCAAATATCGACCAAGAATGACGCTCATCGTTTTCGCGGCGGGCTAGGCTATTTGGGTATGGTTCAGTGTCGGCTATGTATTTTAGTTAGCCACTTTTTTAATAGCCTTACTATTTTTCTATTCTACAAGGAGAGATAAGCTTTCAACTATAATTTTAAATAATTGCCCTCGTAACTTATGTTCGGATTTATATTCAGTAATAATCTTAACGATTGATGCTTTGTCATTGAACCGTTATTCCTCGTGTTTACATTTGTTAAAGCCGCCTAACTTCACCCACATCTTCAAGCTGAAGAAGCTTACCAATGACTTTTGATAATGTATCACTATTGGGCGTTTCCATAGTGATTGACATCACCATGGTTTGTTTACTTGAGTCTGTATGACTCTCCATACCAACGATACTGACCCTTTCATTAGATATGATGGTCGAAACATCTCTAAGCAGTCCTTGCCGATCCATGGCAATAACTTTTACTTTAACTTGATAGAATGATTGGTTTTTATGATTTTGTAGACCCCATTGCACTTCAACTTCCCGTTCAGGTTGTTGATTTAGTGCATTAGATAGCTGTTCACAATCAAGACGATGTACTGAAATACCACGTCCTTGTGTAATAAACCCCATAATGTCATCACCGGGCACTGGATGACAACACTTTGCAATATGGGTCAATAAATTACCAACACCTGAAACGGTAATACCGTTACTGTCAGATGCTGACGTTGGTGTTGAGGTTTGTTTAACTAAACTTTGTGGATCAATTTCCTCAGGCGGTTTAAATTTATCACTTTGTTGTTGTAAAAAATTAGTAACTTGTTGTAAACGCGCATTGCCAGACCCTATAGCTGCATATAAATCATCAATCGTTTTCACGTTAAAGCGTGAGGTAGTTGAATTAAGATCTACTTTATCTAATTTTATTTTACTTAGTTCGTTCTCTAGTAGTTGTTTACCTTGGGTAATATGTTTGTCTCGGTCGAGCAATTTAAAAAAGTGCTGAACTTTTGCTCTGGCTCTTGATGTATGTAAATAATTTAGGCTCGGGTTTAGCCAGTCTCTGCTAGGGTTTGGCGTTTTAGCGGTTAATACTTCCACTTGATCGCCAGTTTCTAGTGGATGAGTAAAAGGGATGATTTTGCCAAAAACTTTGGCGCCAATACAACAATGTCCAACATTAGAGTGAATGTAATAAGCAAAATCTAAAGGCGTTGCGCCCACTGGTAAATCGACAACATCTCCATTAGGCGTAAAAACATAAATTCTATCTTCAAATACTTGGCTACGTAACTCGTCAATTAACTCACCGCTATCACTAACATCTTCTTGCCATTGGAGAATTTTTTTCAGCCAATTAACTTTTTCATCAAATCCAGATTTTTTATCACTGCCTTTAGCACCCGTATTGCCCTCTTTATAACGCCAATGTGCAGCAACCCCCATTTCAGCATCATCATGCATTTTTTTTGTACGTATTTGAATTTCTAGCGTTTTTCCTTCAGGACCCATGACAACCGTGTGGATTGATTGATAGCCATTAGGTTTAGGTGTCGCTATGTAATCATCAAATTCATTATGCAAGTGCTGCCAACGAGTATGAACTATGCCTAAAGCGCCATAACAATCTTGTAATTCATCAACAATAATTCGCACAGCTCTAACATCAAACAGTTGGTCAAAATCGAGCGACTTTTGCTGCATTTTTATCCAAATACTATAAATATGTTTTGGCCGGCCATAAACGGTTCCGCTAATATTTAACGCCTTGAGTTGAACAGATAAATTATTTACAAAGTCAAGCATATAACGCTCACGATCTAAACGTGTCTCATCAAGCTGTTTAGCTATTTTTTTATAAACATGAGGATGAAGGTAACGAAATGAAATGTCTTCAAGTTCCCATTTTAACTGTCCAATTCCTAAACGATTTGCTAATGGAGCGTATATATTTGCACTCTCTTTAGCGAGTAAAACACGTGTTTCTTCATCACTAGCTTTAACTAAGCGGAGATTGCAAAGACGTTCAGCTAATTTAATCACGACAGCTCGCACATCTTCTACCATTGCTAATAGCATTTTACGTATGTTATCTACTTGATTGGTAGAAATAGTATTAGCTAAATTTTTAGTTGAAGGATTAAGCTGTAAAGCTTTAATTGCTTCCATTTTTTCAACAGCTTGACAAAGCAACATGATTTTTTTATCAAAATGCGTTTCAATGTAAACCATATCTAAGCATTGATATTGAAGCAGTGGTGTTAAAAATGCCGCGCATAATGAATCACGATCAAGGTTTAATGGAGCAAGAATTTCTACCATTTCTAATGATTTAGCTTCACACTCAAGTTTATCTTCAAAAAAATGACTGACTTTCTCCCACAAAGATTCTAAAGACTGACACTTGCTCTCAGATATATCTAAAGAAGCTAACCATTGTTCAAAGCTAGTAACTGACATTTGATGTGATTTACGTACCGAAACCATCTTTTATCCCTTAGGTTATTTAACGCGAAAACAATACCATAGTTTCAACATGCTTTGTTTGAGAAAACATATCAATCAAGCCTATTTTTTCTATTTTGTATCCGTGTTTAGTTAAACATTGAGCATCTCTTGCAAGCGAAGTGGGATCGCAACTCACGTATAATATAGTGGGTATTGAGAGTGTGACTAATTGCTCTACTGCTTCTAATGCACCGGCTCTAGCAGGGTCTAATAATACTTTATCAAAATTAATGCTTGCCCAGTTTTTTGATAACCAATTAGCATTTAAATCTGCTTGATAAAACTGGCAATTAGTTATTTGATTGTTATTAGCATTTATTGTTGCGCGATCAACCATGGTTTGAATTCCCTCAATACCAACCACCTGCTTAACTTGTTGAGCTAAAGACAAACTAAAATTACCAAGGCCACAAAATAAATCAAGTACCACATCAGTTTCAGTCAAGGATAACCACGCTAGTGACTGCTGTACCATTTCAAGATTGATCTGATGATTAATTTGAATAAAGTCTTGAGGCGCAAAAGTCAGTTCCAGCTTGTTTAATAAAGTATAGGTCAATGGTTTTATATCTGTTAATGGCATGACCTTTTCACCATCATCAATAAAGAGCTGCCAGTGATTTATTTCTGCAGCACTTATCCAATGAAAAATGTCCGCTTTATTTAGTTTTTTAAGCTGCCTAATGACAATAGTTATTTGATTCGTTACAGTGACTTCAATATGCCCCACGGATCGACTAATAGACAACTCACTAATGACCTTTTTTAATGGGGTAAATATTGACGATATTTGTTCATCTAAAACAGGGCAATTTTTAATGGCGGTTAATTGATTAGTCGCTTTTTGCCTGAAACCTAAAGTGACTTGCCCTTGTTTGTCATATTGCACTCCAATTCTAGCTTTACGTCGATAATGCCAAGGCTCACTAACCATAGAATTTTGCCAAGGTAAGTTTTGAATATCATTACGTTCAAAGAGATCCGACACTTTATTTTGCTTAAAAACTAAATGCTCAGAAAAACTTAAATGCTGTAAATCACATCCACCGCACAAACGATAATGTCTACATTCAGGTTCAACTCTATTTTCACTCGCCTCAATTATTTCAATCACTTTGGCTCGTGAATATTTATTCTTTTGTTCAATAATTTTAATTGTTACCGACTCATTAGGTAATGTTTGGTCAATAAATACTGGTTTATTCTTCAAACGACTAACACCACACCCATTAAGGTCTAGTCGCTCTATTTTAACATTGACAACTTGACCTAAGCTTTGCTTTTTTTTATTTGCTTGAAAAATATTCGCCATCTTTATGATTACCAATGATTATATGGATAGTTTTGTGGGGGTGTGACATTATATAATCTACTTACGTTGGCTATATAAATCATTAATGATAATTTTAACCTGATTCAAATGGCTAGCAAACATATTTAAACTTATTTTCCAACTAAAGCTCAGTAATGAATGAATAAAATAAGCCTAAAGGATTGGGTCATATTACTGACCATAGTTCCGACTACTTTAATCAGTTTAACAATAGCAGGTTACTTTTCTTATAGCCGTTATTTGGAGCTAAATGAGTTTTTAACAATACGTTCTCAAAGTATTATTGAGCCAATAGCCATAGCTGGTGCAGAATTGCTAATAAAGAAAG
>Ga0307492_10000331_pt1 | contig 20307 bp, 17 predicted proteins | sample SI3LmetaG_FD_202365 | JGI IMG/M metagenome (GOLD analysis project Ga0307492, IMG submission 202365) | Sea-ice brine microbial communities from Beaufort Sea near Barrow, Alaska, United States - SI3L | ecosystem: Environmental > Aquatic > Marine > Coastal | place: USA: Alaska | collected 2017-05-06 | reverse complement strand
CTCAAATTCAACTTTGTATTGTTCATATGGTTCGTAATTCATTGAAGTTTGTTCCCTGGAAAGATTACAAAGAAGTCACTCGTGATTTAAAAGCAATCTATCAATCTGCTAACAATAATAGACACCCCGAATAAAAATAAAACGTACGAAATATACGTGAATCCTTAAAAAATATACGAATAATTGTCTAACAATTGAGAATTAATAAGAAACCATTTTTTTAAACTAATTAAGTACAAATTTAGTGTTATATGGACTAGTTTTAGACAGGCGAGAAGCTTAAAGCAATAATTGGCTGTTTTTCAGAATGAAGCGATTAAACTTGAATATAAAGTTTTTTAGATGCACTCAACCCCTTAATCCATTTTTTCTTAAGTGCTACCGCTTTATCTTGTAACTTAGCCAAACATCCGATTGAATGGAGTGAGCCTTTGTTAAAATTTTGGACTTGCGTTAACCAATTATCGGGTTGTAAATTCATGACGGATAATAACGTATTAATATGTGCGGGCATTTTGGCTTTGTTAGGGTGAACGATTGATTTCCCCGCCCATTCGACTAACTCAACATAATCCTGCAGCTTAATGTTCACTGCCCGACCTTCAACACTACCCGCCATCGATTGGATTGGCTGGGTTAATAATTGAGGTTTAAGCGGTAAATCATCCAAGCGTTTCCTAATTGAAGTATAAAGAGAAGTTTGTAAATCTTGTACTATTCCCGCACGGATAGGATTTAAATCCACATAAGCCATGCAGGATAAAACCGCACTTTCATCAAGTAGTGCCACCGAAGTATAACGCGATTTATTTACATGGATGTAATGTATGCAGTTTTTGCAGGACGCAAAAAACTGTCCCAGAATCGCCCTTTAGCAAAGTCTTCCGCATTACTCGTTTTAGCCAAAGGTTCATTCAAACGACTCATAAACCAAGAAAGACTACCTAATCGCTGACGATATTTTTGTAGCTTTTTCTTGTCAGCCATAATCGCCTGTTTCTTCAATTCCCTTCGAAGTTCAAAACCGGGCGTGTCTAAACGAACGGGGTATGTGAGCAACCATTTTTCGGCTATTTCGCTATCAGTCCACTTCAAAGGCGCTAATGGGTCAATATAAAGCACTAAATAATAATGATTGTTATGTCCATGTATGGAGGGTATGCCGATAATGCAGGTGAAATTATCGGTCCATGATTGCATAGGCATAAAGTTCAACTGAAAAAATAGATGCTAACTCTAACATTCGCTTCTCTAGCCAAGCTTTCCGATGGTCACAATTATGACTAGTGATTGGATCGTCACCAAATAGATAAGCGCGTCTAACACAACGAGAAATACAGTGATAAAAGCCAGGGGTTGAATCATCAACAAGATATTTACGGGGAATAGCCATTTTCAGTCCTTGAAAATTGAGATTGATAAATGGAGTTTACATAATGAAAGCGTTCAGTTAAACCCGTGAAAGATTTAAAAGGTTACGGCAAACGCTGATATAGATGTGAGATAATGACTATAATCGGGGTGTCTGGTTTTATTGGGTTTTATTGCTCTAGCCAAGCTTTACGATTGATCTTATTGTTATTGCTGGTTTTATTGGTTTTGTAGTCATGGTGTTGAGAATAATTTATTTCGTCTTGGTTGTCATTTAATGAGCGCTAAAAATTATAGAATCCTACTTAACAGAGCTTTTATTGAATGGGATAGGGTGATCTGTACCCAAAATTTAGCATAAGACAAAAATTGTTACCATTCTTAGTCTGAGTTTGGTAAGTTAACAATGTCTTTAATACAACTAGACTAATAGTAAGAGAATAACAATATGGCTCACTCCGTAAAGACTGCAAATTATCCACAGCCCAGTTTATCATTAGCTTTGACACCGGTTATATTAACGTTACTCGTTTTAGGCATGCAAATTTTCTATTTTGGTGTGTTTGAGCCTCATATTCCGCTGGCAATTGGTTTGGCTATTACTAGTTTAGTCGGTATTAAGTTAGGCTTACGCTGGACAGATCTTGAAAAAGGCGTTTTCCACGTGATTCATGTAGGTTTGCCTTCTGTTGCGGTATTGTTAACTGTGGGAATGATCATTGGTGTATGGATCGCTAGTGGTACCGTACCAAGTATTATTTACTATGGTTTGAAAGTGTTATCGCCCGAAATGTTTTTAGCAGCAGCAATGCTTATCTGTTCAATAGTTTCGATTTCTCTAGGGACGTCTTGGGGAACGGTTGGAACGGTTGGTTTAGCATTGATGGGAATCGGTGGGGGCTTTGATATACCAATGTACTGGACCGCTGGAGCAGTTGTCTCGGGCGCATTTTTTGGTGATAAGATCTCCCCACTTTCAGATACAACTAATCTAGCACCCGCGGTCACTGGTACTAATGTATTTGATCACATAAAGAACATGATGCCGACCACTATTCCTGCTATGTTAATTGCGTTGGTTATTTATTTAGTGGTTGGATTTTTTGTAATAGACACACAAAATATATCCTTCGAAAAAATAAACAACATAACAAACGCACTAGAGAATAACTTTAGTATTTCTATTTGGGTTCTCTTACCAGCGTTAATCGTTATGGGTTTAGCAATAAAGCAATTCCCGCCAATTCCATCGTTGTTTGCGGGAGTCGTTGTAGGTGGTATTACAGCTATGATTGCTCAAGGACAAAGTTTGGAATCAATCTTTTTGTTTGCTAATAATGGTTATTCGATTGAAACCGGTATTAAAGAAATAGATAGTCTACTTAATCGTGGTGGAATCCAGTCGATGATGTGGACTATATCATTAATTTTAATTGCGCTAGGATTTGGTGGAGCACTGGAAATAACGGGTTGTTTGCAATCAATCATTAATTCAATTAAGAGTAAAGTACATACTTTTGCTGGTACTCAAACGGCCGCAATAGGTACCGCTTTTACGACAAATTTAGTGGCTGGAGATCCCTACCTGTCTATTGCGTTGCCCGGCCGAATGTACTCTCCTGTCTATCGAGGTATGGGCTATTCAACACTTAATTTGTCGCGAGCAATTGAAGAGGGCGGAACTATGATGTCTCCGTTAATCCCGTGGAATGCTGGCGGAGCATTTGTAATAGCTGCTTTAGGCTTGGGGATTGCGGAAGGCAATTTAGATAATTTGCTTTATATTCCTCTGGCATTTGCCTGCTGGCTCTCTCCTGTTATTGGTATTTTTTATGCTTATACCGGTTGGTTTTCACCCAAAGCGACGGAACAGGAGATTCAACAATGGCAAGATAGTGGGGAAGCTATCACTAAATTTAATGGCACGCGTTTGCCAGTGACTAATGAGAGCTAGGCCAAATTTGGTTTGATTTCATTTTTGTAGAAATGCTATCTACAAATTAATCACTTGTCTTGAAAAAGCTCTAATACAGCACTAAACCTTGGTTTAGCGTGTCTTTCTAGATTGTAAATAAATCGATTATTTTCGGTGTCAATTGTTAATGTCCACACATTAGTTACCCCTTTAGGTACCATGATTTTTGTTTCCGCGTCGGCGGGGAAGCTCTGACTCACCGCCGAGCCTTTTCCGTTTGAATAACCACCGTACATTGTTAATTCATGAGGAGTTCCGTCTTCGTGCCTGTGATCGTGTTTGAACAATAGTTCTTGTTTTACTAGAGAGAGAATCCAAGTGCGCGATTTATCTTCACCAACTATGAAGGGGATATGAATTTCCTTATCGGTACACTTGCTGACTTTCATCACCAACAATTTCCCATGAAATGAGTCACTGGGATCGGTTGGGAAAGTGCTTTTTCCGTGTAGCGTTTTGCCACAATAGTGTTTTAGATTTTCAAAAAAACGTTCTTCATTAGATGACGCCAAAAGAGATGTTGTAAACAGGAGGGAAATAATTATCAGGGCATATTTCATATTGTGAATGCATTTGTTAAGGATTTCTTCAATGTTCTCACATATCACTGTTGCAAAACAATAATTAATCTGGCACATGTAAAAAACTACTTCTATAGTGCCTATGGATTTCCTGCTCGCTCAATAAGGGAGAGCTTCAGTTATTTATAAAAAGGGTGAACAATGATTGAACACTATAGACCTCGTTTATATTATTTTAAGATCTAATTTGACCATCGCCTAAAACAACAAATTTTTCGGTGGTTAATGATTCTGCACCCATTGGACCGTAGGCATGTAATTTACTGGTGGATATTCCAATTTCTGCGCCTAGACCTAACTGTCCACCATCAGAAAAACGAGATGACGCATTGACCATTACAACGGAGGATGTAATCGTTTTGACAAACTGATCTGCGTTCTTTTTATTTTCAGTAATGATCACTTCGGTATGGTTAGAGCTAAACTTTTGAATATGCGAAATAGCGTCGTCAAAACTATCGACTTGCTTTACGGCTATTTCTAAACATAAGTATTCTTTATCAAAATCTTCATCGGTTGCGGGTAATGCATCTTTAAAATGACTTATCGAATTTTTACAAGCATGGACTGTCACATTATTTTTTTGTAGGGCTTCAGCAATTTTATTTGAATATTGCATAAATATATTTTTATGGACGAGTAATGTTTCTAATGCGTTACAAACACCAGGTCGCTGAACTTTACCGTTCAGCAAAATACTAATCGCTTTGTCTATATCGGCTTCTTTATCAATGTAAAGATGGCAAACGCCTTTAAAATGTTGAATCACAGGAATGCGACTATTTTCACTAACGTAATGAATTAATCCTTCGCCGCCTCTGGGAATAATTAAATCGACTAGATCAGTCAAGGTTAAAAGTTCTGCCATATGTTTACGATCAGGATCAGATACAATGCCAATCGCACCCGCATCAATATTATTTTTTTCTAGAGCTTTGTGTAGTACTTTACCTATCGCAATATTTGAAAATAACGCTTCTTTGCCACCTTTAAGTAATATGGAGTTACCTGCCTTAAAACAAAGTGCAGCCGCATCTGCGGTTACATTTGGACGCGATTCATAGATCATCGCAATGACGCCTAATGGAATGCTCATTTTATTTATAACTAAACCATTTTCTAAAATTTTAGTCGATTTAATTGTGCCAACGGGATCTTTTTGTGTGGCAATCTGTTCTATAGCTAGTGCGATGTCTGCGATGCGTTCATTATTAAGCATTAGACGGTCAATCATTGCATCGTTTAAACCATTGTCTTTTGCATTGTCCAAATCTTTTTTATTTTCATTAATAATATCATCACTGTTTTCACGCAGTCCATCCGCCATGTCATTGAGTGCTTTCTTTTTCTCAGTGTCTGATAGATTCGCCACTTGATGTGCCGCTTTATTCGCTTTTATGGCTAATTTTTTTATCGAAAACATTATGTTTACCTAGTAGTATACTTTCTATTTATTTCTTCGTTTGTTTTATCTAATTATTTTTGATAGCTGAATAATTAATGGTTTATCATTAACACTAAATCATCTCTTTCTATAATAACATCACTGTCAAAATAACCTAGAATTGATTCAAACTGCTCACTGGGTTTACCTTTTATTTGTTTGATAGCATCGTGGCTATATTGAGTAATTCCTCTCGCAATTAAATTACCCGTTGATTGACAAATTAAATCAATGGCTTCGCCTTTACCAAAACGTCCGTCAACGGAGCAAACACCAATACTTAGTAAGGATGCACCAGACTTATTTATAGCATTAACTGCGCCTAAATCAATATGAACTTTACCTTTAGTATTAAGGGTATATTTTACCCAATGTTTTCTTGCGGATATTTTTTCCGCATCGGATTGAAAGCATGTGCCAATGGATTGTCCTTGGACAAAATTTTCAAAATTACTCGGATCGCTACCTTTAAATAATAAAGTTTCAATTCCTAAACTAGTCGCCTTAATAGCTGCGTCAATTTTTGTTTTCATTCCACCGGTTGCTAAATGGTTAGTTGTACCACCAGCTTTAGCAATTACTTCAGCTGTTATTTTTTTGACTATTGGCATATGTTTGGCGTCTGGATTTAAGTTTGGATCGCTTGAATAAAGTCCATTAACGTCGGATGCAATCATAAATAAATCGGCGCCACATAAGATGGCGACCATAGCCGCTAATCGGTCATTATCTCCGACTTTTAATTCTTCAGTTGCGACAGAGTCATTTTCGTTAACTATAGGTAAAATATTATTGTCTAAAAGCTCATTTAAGGTATTGCGAATATTGAGATATGACTCACGATTTTCTAAATCGGCATGGGTCATTAATATTTGAGCGCAAGGTTCATCAAAAAATCTGATCCAGTTACTCATCATCGCATTTTGACCGACAGCCGCCATTGCCTGTTTTTGCGCCATAGACGGTTTTCTATCGGTTAATTTAATATGTTGTCTGCCAGCAGCAACGCTGCCAGATGAAACTAATATAACCTGTTTACCATCTTGTCGGCATTTATGAATAAAGCGCGCGATTGGAAGAGTATATTGAGCACTGCATCCAACTCCAGATGGCGATATCAATGCAGAGCCAACTTTCAGTAGTATTCTTTTACTCTTACTATAATGCATGTTTTATGTTGTCCTAGCGTTTACTTACTTTTTTTGGACTTATCTTTATTGAAGTCTTGCCGCGCCATCAAGTCTAACTACGGAGCCATTAAGCATTTGATTATCAAAAATGTGTTCGACCATTTTCGCAAATTCATCACTTGTGCCAAATCGAGATGGAAATGGTATCCCTTTGTACAATTTTTCACGAATATCATCTGGTACGCTCGCGAGCATTGGCGTTTCAAACATTCCAGGAGCAATAGCCATACATCGAATCGCGGAACTAGCAAACTCTCTTGCAAGTGGTAACATCATGCCAACGATTGCCGATTTTGTAGCAGAATAAGCAACTTGGCCAAATTGACCTTCATAAGCTGCAATCGAGGCAGTATGAACAATCACACCTCTTTCTTGGTTGACTGTTTTGTCGTCTTTATCTGGTAGTTCGTTTAGTTGCATATGTTTTGCAGCGGCTCGAGTTAACAAAAAAGTACCCATTAAATTAATGTCCATTACCTTTTGAAAATAACCAGCTGGCATAGGACCTTTTTTGCTAATTATTTTACCGGCTCCAAGAATACCCGCACAACCTACAGCTAGATTAATTGCACCAAACGTTTTAACTGCGAGATCGACTGCATTATCAACATCTTCTTCTCGGCTGATGTCCGTTTTACAAAAGATGATTTGTTGAGGAAACTGAGATGCAATTGTTTGGCCTTGTTCTTGGTTAATGTCCAAAATGGCAGCTTTACCACCTTGCGCAACTATTCGCTCAACGACTCCTAATCCTAGGCCTGAGGCACCACCGCTAACAACGGCAAGAGTTTTTTTAAAAGACATAGGATATCCACATGATAGTGTTTAATATTAATACGTCTTATTGTATCAGGGGAAACTTTTGATTGTTAACCGATTTATAAATTAACTGAATATGCTTACGATGTGCTGTTTATCTGAAATTCGGTTATTGGTTGCGGAATGAGTATCTATATTCGCTGGACGAGTTCTTAGAAATATTTCATTAATGTCTGCAAGGGTGTCATCTAGTCGACAAACATCATGTTCTTTTAATGTGGTTAACATACTGTTTGCAATGTATTCATATTCTGTCGACCAAAAGTGTAGCGCACCTTCCTTTTTCATGCGTCGACCGATCCGTCCTAAAATACCGTAAAGTCTAGCTTGGTCCTTATGTTCTTTATCATTTTTAGTCCCTTCAAGTATGGCTTCGCGCATCAATTCATATTGAGACGGTGTGATTTCAATGGCTTCGTCAGTTTCAAATAAAGACTGCATTGATTTCAAAAATGTGGGTATTTGCTCTAGTAACATTAATTTAAACTCCGAAGAACAGAAAAGATACAAAAAGGCACAAAAATCAGTGACTGTTTAAAAGATAGACAATTATTTCAATAAAGTACAACTCAAAACAGGATAAATAGTCTTGTTAAATTATAGTTGTTATTGATATACCTGTAAGTTTGTGGTTTTATTGTTCTTTTAAGGGGGCTAGATAGTGGAGCTGTTTACTTTATGCTCAGAATAAACCTTCTTCATTGAAGGATTCGTTTCCCCCCAAAAATATAAATTATAAAAATAAAGGTGAAGTAAAATGTCAGTTGATAGAGATGGTTTTAGTTCTCGCATGGGTTTTATCTTAGCCGCGGCAGGTTCAGCTGTAGGTCTTGGTAATATTTGGAAATTCCCTTTTGAGGTCGGTAAAGGCGGTGGTGCCGCTTTTGTGGTTATGTATTTAGCCTTTTGTTTTATCCTTTGTTTTCCTGTGCTGGTGGCTGAAATTGCGATTGGTCGTAAAACTCAAAGAAATGCCGTAGGCGCATTTACTGCATTGGGTTACAAAAACTGGGCAATTGTTGGTTATTTAGGCCTTGCAAGTGGTGTATTGATCCTTTCCTTTTACAATGTGGTCGCGGCTTGGGCGTTTGGTTATTTCGTTGAAATGGTCATGGGTAATTTTAATATAGGTAACCAATTTAGTGATTTCACCAAAGATTGGGTAACCGTAGGTAGTTATGCCATTATTTTTATGATTGGTACCGCTTACGTGGTATCTAAAGGGGTATCTGGCGGAATAGAGAAAGCGGCTAAAATATTAATGCCGACGTTATTTGTGATGATAATGGCTTTGATTGTCTATGCTATGACTTTGCCTAACGCGATGGACGGCATTCGTTTCTATTTAGTGCCTGACTTTTCTCAAATTACCGGGCAAGTGGTTTATTCTGCACTAGGTCAGGCTTTTTTCAGTTTATCCTTAGGCATGGGAGCATTGATCACTTACGGCAGTTATGTATCTAAAAACGACAATATTGTTAGTGCCGCGGCTTCTATTACGTTGATGGACGTTGGTGTTGCAACCCTTGCTGGATTTATGATTTTTCCTTTTGTATTTTCTCAGGGAATTGAAACAGATGGTGGCGCTGGTTTAATCTTTGTAACCTTACCAGGCGTGTTCGAATCATTAGGAGCAACTTTTGGTGTTCTTATTGGTGCGTTGTTTTTCCTTTTATTATCTTTTGCTGCTTTCACTTCAACAGTTTCACTATTGGAAGTGCCAACCGCTTATATGATTGATGAAAAAAAAATGACTCGTAAGAAAGCAACTTGGATCGTTGCCGTGTTTATTTTCTTGGTTGGTGTACCTTCAATGTTATCAAATGGAGCCGTTGATTCCTTAACTTCTTTTATCACTTTACCTGGACCGGGCACGCTTGATTTCATGAGTTTTATTGGTTTGATTGCGAGTGACACATTTTTACCTTTAGGTGGCTTTATGATCGCAGTTTTTACGGCTTATATTTGGAAAAAAGAGAATTTCAATCTTGAAATGTCAAATGGTGATGCAGCTAGACAAGGAAGTATATTACAAAGATATGTTAACTTTGCCATCGGTTATATCTGTCCTGTATTGCTCGGTGTAATATTTATAGTGACAGTATTGGATAACTTTTTAGGGATAAAACTATTGAGTATTATTTTAGGCTAGCGTCTTACTTGGAAAAACTAAGAGGGGTCAAATTAAGAGGAGCAAAGTCGCCAAACAATAAGGTTATTTTAAAAGTAAATAACCTTATTGTTTAAGTCGTTACAATTTTTAGAGGTGGCGACTGCGACCGAATTTTATCAATATTTAAAGGAGCGTTACCTTTGGTAGCTACAAAATATTTAAGACTTTTTACTATACCGTTTTTGACAATCAATCTGTTTGCTTGCCAATCTGAAGAAACGAGTAAATCCGAACAGAAAAAACAAACCGAAGCTTTTCCTTCAACCTATAAACCTTTGCCGTCTGAAGCTTTTGTTATAGAACACGCGACCGTCTTGACGGGAACTGGTTTGGAGTATCAAGATGCTTCAATTTTAGTTGAAAATGGGATCATTAAGGCGGTAGGAAATAATTTTTTTATTCCTGCCGGTGTTGAAAAAATTGATGGCTCTGGAAAATGGTTGACTCCCGGTATTATAGATGTTCATTCGCACATGGGGGTTTATTCCTCGCCAAGTATAGAAAGCACACAGGATGGCAATGAAATGACCGCGCCTGTTACTGCGGAAGTTTGGGCTGAACATTCAGTGTGGACACAAGATCCTGCAATGCCGTTAGCTTTAGCTGGAGGTGTGACGACTTTTCAGGTCTTGCCAGGTTCAGGTAATTTAATTGGAGGAAGAGGTGTTACTTTAAAGAATGTAAACGCTAAAAATGTGCAGGCGATGAAATTTCCTGATGCGCCTCATTCATTAAAAATGGCCTGCGGCGAAAACCCCAAAAGAGTTTACGGCGGTAAAGGTCGACTACCATCAACTCGAATGGGGAATGTCGCTGGTTATCGAGCTGCTTGGATTAAAGCCGAAGAATATCGTGCAAAATGGGATAAATACGAAGAATTGTTAGGGACTAATAGTGAAAAAGACAAACCTGGACGAGATCTTCAGTTAGATACACTGGCAGAAGTTTTACGTGGAAATATAATGGTTCATAATCATTGTTATCGAGCAGAAGAAATGATGGTTATGATTGATATCGCAAAAGAGTTTGGATACAAAATTTCTACATTTCATCATGCGATAGAAGCCTACAAAATAGCCGATGTTTTAGCCAAGGAAAATATTTGTGCGGCCGTTTGGGCTGATTGGTGGGGATTTAAACATGAAGCTTACGATCATGTTAGAGAAAATGCCGCGATGATTCATAATGCTAAAGCTTGCGCTGTTATTCATTCGGACTCTTCTATTGATGTTCAACACCTCAATCAAGAAACCGCGAAAGCGATGGCGGCAGGGAACAAAAATGGATTGTCGATTGAAGTGAAAGATGCAATTGCTTGGATTACATCTAATGCAGCTAAAGCAATAGGTGTCGCGGATAAAACCGGCAGTTTAAAAGAAAACATGATGGCCGACATCGTCATTTGGTCACACAATCCGATGAGCGTTTACGCTAAAGCGGAAAAGGTCTTTATTGATGGCGTTTTAACTTATGACCGTTATGATAGCAAGTTTCAACCGGTGAGTGATTTTGATTTGGGGGTCATTGACCCGGAAGGAGTAAGACTATGAAGAATATTAAAGTAGCCTTTAAACTTACTATTGTATCTTTGTTTCTAGTTTCATTTGGTCATACAGCCATTGCAAAAGATTATTTAATAAAAAACGCTACAGTTCATACTGCAAGTGAAGTTGGCGTGTTAAATCGTGCGGATGTATTAATCAGCGATGGTTTTATTATGGAGCTTGGAAAAAACTTGCCTACAAATTCTGGTGTAGAAGTCATTGAGGCAAAAGGGATGCATCTTACTCCTGGGTTAATTAACGCCGTTACTCAATTAGGATTAGTCGAAATTGACGCTGCTTCAAGTACTGTAGACCACACAACCAAACAAAAAGGCGTAGGCGCTTCATTCAATATAGCACCAGCAATTAATTTTAGATCAACACTAATACCGCAAAACCGAATTAATGGTCTAACACGAGCGATTGTTGTTCCTGGTTTTGGAAACTCTATTTTTGCGGGAAGCAGTTCCGCGATTACATTGTTATCTAATATGACCGGAATGATATCTGAAAATGTGGCACAACATGCTGTTTATGGCGTTGCTGGTGCTGGATTTAATGGTGGATCGAGAGCCGCCGCTCATATGGCTTTAGATAAAGCATTAGAGGATGCTAATTATTTACGGCATAATCGAAGACGCTTTGAATCCGGTTTTGAGTCGCACTTTTCATTATCAATTGCCGATTTAGATGCGCTTAAACCTGTTTTGGAAAAGAAAATCCCTTTAATTATTAATGTTCATCGAAGTGACTCAATTATAAGAATGATTGCGTTGGCTAAAAAACATAATATAAAAGTTGTATTGCAAGGAGCTTCGGAAGCTTGGGTTGTTGCCAATGAAATTGCTCGCGCCAAGGTGCCAGTAATTATTGACCCAATCCTTAATTTACCGGGTTCTTTTTCTTCACTTTCAAGTCGAATAGATGCCGCCAGTATTTTACATAATGCCGGTGTTAAACTGGTGTTTACCGGTAAAGATTGGCAATCTACTCATAACGGATATTTGGTACGACAATCAGCAGGTAATGCGGTATCGCATGGGTTACCAGCAGAAGAAGCTTTAAAGGCAATGACAATTAATACTGCCGAAGTTTTTGGAATCAAAAATTACGGGCAAATAAAGGTGGGGATGGAAGCTGATGTAGTCATTTGGGATGGCGATCCAATGGAAGTTACGACTAATGCTGAACAAGTATTTATTAAAGGACAAAAGCAGCCAATGGTTTCTAGAGCGACTCGTTTGAGAGATCGTTTTTGGGATTTAAATGATAATAAAAATAAGGCCTATGTGAAATAATATGACTAACCAAGCTAATATAACCGAAAATATAAAGAAGCAAGCCAGTTTATTGGATGCATTGATACCGATAGTTATGTTGATGATTATGCTATCAACATCCGTTTATTATTATGAATCAGATTCTTCCTATGGAGCCAATCAGATAGCTCTGATTTTGGCTGCCGCAATTGCTAGCCTGATAGGTTTTAAAAATGGATATACATGGGACGAAATTGAAACGGGTATTAAAAATGGTGTTTCCACGGCTTATGGTGCAATTCTTATTCTTATGATGGTTGGTTCATTGATTGGAAGTTGGATTATTTCAGGGACAGTGCCAACCATGGTTTATTTTGGCCTACAAATTTTAGACCCTAGTATTTTTTATGTAGCCGCTTGCCTTATTTGTGCAATGGTATCTATTAGTATCGGAAGTTCATGGACTACTGCCGGTACAGTAGGTGTAGCGTTGGTTGGAATTGCCGCGGGTTTGGATATGTCGATGGGCATAACTGCAGGCGCTATTATATCGGGTGCTTATTTTGGTGATAAAATGTCACCACTTTCGGATACCACCAATCTAGCACCAGCGGTTGCAGGAACCGATTTATTTACTCATATTAAACATATGGCATGGACTACAGGGCCAAGTATTCTTCTTGCTTTAGTTCTATTCACGATTATCGGTTTTTCTCAGGATTATAGTGATGAACCGGCAAGTTTGGGTAATACCATTGCTATTTTAGATGAGCAATTTAATATATCGTTCATTGCGTTAATTCCTTTGTTTGTGGTTTTGTTATTGGCATTTAAAAAGGTACCGGCTTTTCTAACGTTATTAATAGGCTCTTTGCTAGGGTGCATTTTCGCGGTTATTTTCCAGCCACAAGTGATTGAGCGTAGTATTGAAGCATATAAATATGAATGTTCACCTGTAGTCGTTACAAACCAGTTTAGTAAATGCTCTGTTAAAGGTGTGGTAACTTTAGAGAAAGAAGGTTTCGATTTAGATGGTAGAATAAATACAAATAGCTACGTTTTGAAAGCAATGTTAAGCGGAGAATCTGACAGCCAACATTCTATAGTTACCGTTATTAAAGATCCGAAAATGGATGAAACTCTCAATTTAGCGATAGATGGTAAGGATTATGAGTTTACCTTTGAACCTCATTCCGATTTTCACAATACATTAGATGCCGTTTGGCGTGCAATGTATGGAGGTTATGCATCTGATTCTGGTGATGAGGGGGTTGATGATCTTCTATCTCGTGGTGGAATGTGGAGCATGATGAATACCATCTGGTTAATATTAACGGCATTAACTTTTGGCGCGGTTTTAGAAACAGTTGGTTTATTGCAGCGAATTGTTAATTCAATTCTTTCATTAGTGAGAGGCACTGGCTCTTTAATAACTGCAGTGGTTACAACTTGTATTGGCACGAACTTAATGGCTGGAGATCAATACATTGCGATTGTTTTACCTGGGAAAATGTATCGAGCAGAATTTGCGAGAAGAGGACTTGATGCTAAAAACCTTTCCAGAAGTTTGGAAGATAGTGCAACCATGACTTCTGTTCTTATTCCATGGAATACGTGTGGCGCTTATATGGCTGCAACCTTGGGTGTACCCACTTTAGTTTATTTACCTTTTTGCTTTTTTAATATTGCAAGCCCATTCGTTTCAATTGCATACGGAATAGCTAATTTCAAAATTGCAAAAATTGAGAATTCAGAAGCCGTTTCTTAGAGACGGTTTATTAGAGATGGTTTATTAGGTATGGTAACTGTCTAAAACATAGATTATAAAAAATAAATAAAATGAAAAAAACAATTAAGAAACTAACCTCGCTAAATGGCAATAGCCAGAAATTAGATGGTGGCGCGATGTTTGGTAACGCGCCAAAAGGTATGTGGCAAAAGTGGGTTGAAGTGGATGAGTTCAATCGAATTGAGCTGGCTTGTCGCTGTTTATTAGTTCAAGAAACGATGGAAGACGGACAAACAAGAAATATTCTCTTAGAAGTAGGGATCGGTGCTTTTTTTGAACCAAAAATGAAAGACCGTTTTGGTATCGTGGAATCGAATCATGTTTTGTTAGATTCTTTGGCAAATATTGGGCTGGCTCATCAAGATATAGATATTTTAATTCTGTCTCACTTACATTTTGATCATATTGGCGGTCTATTAAGCGAGTGGCAAGAGGGGGTTGAACCTGAATTATTATTTCCAAATGCAATAATTTTAGTCGGTAAAAAAGCATGGGAAAGGGCTTATGCTCCTCACTCTAGGGATAGAGCATCTTTTATTCCGGTTATCTTAGATAAGCTAAAAAAGAATCCAAACGTTGTAATCGTTGATTCTTCGCAATCAGTACTACTCGGAGATGATTATTCATTTCATTTAAGCGATGGTCATACGCCTGGCATGATGCTCGCTGAAGTAGCGATGCCTGATGGACCTATCGTATTTTGTGCTGATTTAATACCGGGCGAGCCTTGGGTTCATGTTCCTATCACCATGGGATACGACCGTTTTGCAGAACTTCTTATTGATGAAAAACAGGCTTTGTTAACTGATTTGATTGAAAGAAATGGCCGTTTGTTTTTTACTCATGATTCCAATGTCGCTATGGGAACCTTGAATAAGAATGAGCGTGGCAAATTTGGATTAAAACAAACCAAAGAAGAAATTATTAGCCTTTTAAAATAAATGGGAATAATATATTCCCACTCCTATTCCTGCTCGTAGGAGTACTAAACTCGTTTGCTTACCAAAGTTCGCCGAATGATTTAGTTTTCACCCAAATAAAGGTTTAAATTGTGCTAAATAGTAAAATTAGCAATCATTCAAACACCACGTCATTAATGGTTCGGGAAGCGCTTGAGTCTTCTCAGCGGATCCAAGTTCAAATTGAAACAAATCATTCAACCATGCTCAAGCTTGGAAGAGAATTAAGAAACTATACACCTAAAGCCGTTATGTTGATTGGAAGAGGTTCATCTGATCACGCTGGCAGTTTTGCAAAATATTTAATTGAAATTGAGATGCAAATTCCCACCTTTACTGCAGCACCTTCGGTTACAACGGTGTATGGAAAAAGACTAAAACTCGACGGCATTTTAGTTATTGTCATTTCGCAATCTGGCAAAAGTCCCGATATTATCGAGCAATCAAGACAGGCCAAAGAGGCTGGGGCATTTTGTATTGCGTTGGTTAATGAAAATGATTCTCCACTTGCCGATATTGTTGACTGTTTAATTCCTCTTTATGCGGGGGAGGAAAAATCTATTGCTGCAACAAAAAGTTTCATTGCTACGTTATCGGCTGTAATGCATTTAGTCGCCAGTTGGGCTGATTGTGATGAGTTAATGGAGGCGACTAAGCAAATACCAAGCGCCTTAAAAATAGCATGTGAATCAAAACCACAGCTGACCCATGCTCTTTTATCAGATGTTAATAATTTGGTAGTATTAGGGCGCGGTTTAGGTTTTGCAGCGAGTAAAGAAATAGCCCTAAAAATCAAAGAAGTTTGTGCCATTCATACAGAGAGTTTTAGTAGTGCTGAATTTTTTCATGGCCCTGTTAGCCTATTACAACAGTCGTTAAAACTAATTAATATTCAGGTGAATGATGAGTCTAAAGCAGTTCACGATATGCAAATCAAAAATTTATTAGGACGTGGAGCAAAAATTATTAACTTACACCAGTGCGATAATTGCCTACACCCTAGAGTGGCGCCTTTTGCCGTATTACAACGATTTTATTTAGATGTAGAACAAGTTGCAATCGCCAAGGGGTTAAATCCTGATGAACCAGTTGGTTTAAAGTAAGTGACTCAAACCATTTAACCAGAACCATTTAACTAGATCGGTTTTTACATATGCTCATCAAAAAAATTAATGTAGAGAAAATATTTAACGGCAAAGAATTTTTGTTTAATCAATCTGTTTTTATTGAAAATGAAAAAATAATTAACATAAAAAGTTGCTCACCTGAGTGTACTGTTGAAAAAGGACTATTGATTCCCGGTTATATTGATATACAAGTTAATGGCGGTGGTGGATTTTTATTTAATGAATCACCTACATTACAAACTATAAAAAAAATCGGTGAGGCACATCAACTATTTGGGACGACTGGATGGTTACCGACATTAATAACAGATTCTATTGATAAAATGCTACAGGCATCAGATGCAGTTGCAGAAGCTATTAGGACTAATTTACCTGGTGTTTTAGGTATTCATTTTGAAGGGCCTTTTTTGTCCAAGGAAAAAAAAGGCGTTCATTCTGAATCATATATTAGAAAAATATCTGCAGATGAATTAGCGATATTAAAAAGAAAAGATTTGGGAAAAGTGCTGGTCACTTTAGCACCAGAAAATGTCAGTACAGATAAAATTAAGAATTTAGTTGATAGTGGACTGATTGTTAGCTTAGGTCATAGTAATGCGACTTTTGATCAAGTAAACATTGCAATTGAAGCGGGCGCGACGGGGTTCACTCATTTGTTTAACGCCATGTCTGCGTTTACTTCAAGAGAACCTGGAATGGTAGGTGCTGCCATTTTAGCCAAAAATTGTTATTCGGGAATAATATTAGATGGCATTCATGTTAATCCCGAATCTGCTAGATTAGCTTATCATACAAACAAAAAATTGATGTTAGTAACCGATGCGATGCCACCTGTTGGAACAAATCAAACTAGTTTTAATTTGTTCGGTGGTAAAGTGATTAGAGATGGTTTAACGCTGACGGATTCAATAGGGCGTTTAGCTGGCTCGGCACTGGATATGCATTCAGCCGTTAGTAATGCTGAAAAAATGTTAAGAATAGAAAAAAGTGAGGCGGTGAATTTGGCATCTAAAAATCCTGCGGAATTTTTAGGGTTAGATCATCTATACGGAACTTTAGCTATAGGCTACAAAGCAAGTATGCTTTTACTAGATAACAATGGCCAAATACTCTCAAGTTGGATCGATGGGAAGCAAATTAGATAGATGACATCAACTGAAATATAAAAAATGATCAGGATTTAATTAGGATAAAAGTCTTATGAATAATAAAACCGCTATGGCTATTGTTGCAGGTCTTTTCTTTGTATTAGGTTTTGCAACTTGGATCAATGGCGCTTTGATGCCATATTTAAAGCAGATATTACAATTAACACCTTTTCAGGCATCTCTAATATTATTTTCATTTTATATAGCTGTGACGTTTGCTGCCATTCCTTCATCTTTAATTATTAGGAAAGTAGGATATAAAAATGGCATGGCTCTAGGTATGGGAGGCATGATGATCGCAGGTTTATTATTTATTCCAGCGGCCAAAACTCAGGTTTTTGCGTTATTTCTATTTGCGCAACTTGTTATGGGAGCCGGAATTACGCTATTGCAAACAGCGGTGAATCCTTATGTTGTCAGGATTGGTTCAGAGGAGTCTGCCGCGGCAAGAATTAGTATCATGGGCATCCTAAATAAAAGTGCTGGTGTGATTGCCCCATTGGTATTTGCGGCGTTAATTACGAGTGGTTTTAACGATGTTGGAGATGAGCTATCACAAACTAAAATTGATGAGATGGCAAATGGATTGATTTTTCCTTATTTAGGTATGGCTCTTTTTATTGGCATTTTAGCAATCTTAGTAAAAAAATCATCCTTACCTGAGTTAGACGATGAAACTAGTGAATCAAATGAAAAACAAGGTAGTATCAAGCAAGCGTTATCCCATCCAAATCTAGCGTTAGGCATATTAGCTATTTTCTTTTACGTTGCTGTTGAGGTGATAGCAGGCGACACCATTGGGTCATTTGCTCTGTCTTTAGGCGTAAAAAACTATACAGTCATGACTTCATATACAATGATTTGCATGGTTGTGGGTTACATCCTAGGGATTGTATTAATTCCCAAATTTATTTCACAACAAAATGCTCTCTTAGTTTCTGCTTGCTTAGGTATGGTACTAACGCTTGGCGTTGGTTTTGGTAGTAATAATTCCTTTATCATTGCCAACGCAATTTTAGTGCCTTTTGGTGGCGAGTTGCTACCTGATACTCTTTTGATGATTGCCCTGTTGGGTCTTGCTAACGCAATTGTTTGGCCAGCCGTTTTTCCATTGGCCTTGTCTGGAATGGGACAATTAACAAGTGTTGGTTCAGCTCTTTTAATTATGGGGATATCTGGAGGAGCTTTTGGTCCAGTTATTTGGAGTTTAGCTTCTTCTACTGAAATGGGAGAGCAAGGTGGTTATTTGGTGATGTTACCTTGTTATTTATTTATTCTATTTTATGCTGTTAAGGGGTATAAAATGAAGTCTTGGTAAAATTGTGGCTAGAATTCAACAATTTTCGGTTAACAAGTATTATGGACTAAATTAAAAGATGGTAAAATACCAAACAAACTATTAACAATTATATTAAAGATTGGTTTAATGAAAGAAAATACTTCAAATAAAATAGGTTTCGTTTCTTTAGGTTGTCCAAAAAACCTAGTGGATTCTGAACGCATCCTCACTGAATTAAAAACAGAAGGCTACGACGTTGTTCCTACCTATAAAGACGCTGAACTTGTAATAGTTAATACTTGCGGCTTTATTGATTCTGCGGTCAAAGAGTCGTTGGATACGATCGGTGAGGCATTAGCTGAAAATGGAAAGGTGTTAGTCACTGGCTGTCTAGGCGCTAAGGAAAACGATATAACGGAAATTCACCCTAATGTCTTAGGTGTCACGGGCCCTCATGCTTATGATGAGGTCTTGAAACAAGTGCATCAATTTATCCCTAAGCCAAAACACGATCCTTTTATAAGCCTTGTTCCCGATCATGGTATTAAATTGACACCAAAGCATTTCGCCTATTTAAAAATTTCAGAGGGTTGCAATCATCGCTGTACTTTCTGCATTATACCTTCAATGCGAGGCGACTTAGACTCTAGGCCCATTGGTGATGTTTTAAGTGAAGCAAAGCGGCTAGTAAATGCTGGGGTTGAGGAACTTCTTGTGATTTCACAGGATACCTCCGCTTATGGCGTTGATTTAAAGTACCGAACTGGTTTTTGGGATGGTATGCCAGTGAAGACTCGCTTGTTAGAACTTTGTGAGCAATTAAGTAAAATGGGAGTTTGGGTTAGGTTGCATTACGTTTATCCTTACCCAAGTGTTGACCATCTGATTCCATTGATGGCAGAAGGAAAACTATTACCTTATTTAGATATTCCATTCCAACATGCAAGTCCTCGAATATTAAAACTGATGAAGCGTCCCGGTAATATTGATAAAACCTTAGAGCGGATTAAATCATGGCGGAAAATTTGCCCTGATTTAGTCATACGGTCAACTTTCATCGTAGGGTTTCCTGGTGAAACTGAAGAAGAGTTTAAAGAATTGTTAGACTTTTTAAAAGAAGCTCAGTTGGATAGAGTAGGATGCTTTGCTTATTCCCCTGTTAAAGGGGCAACAGCTAATGCACTGCCTGATCCAGTTGACGAAGAAATTAAGCAAATTAGACTCGAGCGGTTCATGGCAGTACAGGCTGAAATTAGTAAGGTGAAATTACAAGCTAAAATTGGTCAAGAGTTTTATGTGTTAGTGGATGAGATTCATACTGATGGAGCAATTGCTAGGAGCTATATGGATGCACCTGAAATTGACGGAGTGGTTCATTTAACTGATGAATTTAATGTAAAACCAGGTGATAAATTATGGGTTCAAATCATCCATTCCGATGAGCATGATTTATGGGGTGTTAGGGTAGAAGAGTAATTGGCTTAGAGTGATCTAACTATTCAGCTTAAGTCTTATTTTTAATAGAGGGTGTAATCCTAACTGTGTAAATACCCTTTAAATATGAGGAGCTATCTGCTCCTCAAATTCGATTATAAAACGATTCAATGCTGGTTTCCAATCCCTAATCGGCATCGTCCATTTTTTAGATG
>Ga0307492_10000330_pt1 | contig 20321 bp, 15 predicted proteins | sample SI3LmetaG_FD_202365 | JGI IMG/M metagenome (GOLD analysis project Ga0307492, IMG submission 202365) | Sea-ice brine microbial communities from Beaufort Sea near Barrow, Alaska, United States - SI3L | ecosystem: Environmental > Aquatic > Marine > Coastal | place: USA: Alaska | collected 2017-05-06 | reverse complement strand
GCTTATATCTATTTTTTAATGGAATTAAAGTGGAAAATTAGTTAGTGTACTAATAATTAGTTCACTAATTGATTTTGGGTGAGTATTTCAATAGGTTAAAAATGCAGCTTTTAGACCGGTGAGAAACCTTACAACCTAATAGTTAGCATAAGAGCAGATACTCTACTGCCAAAGCCGCAACCTATCATTATCAATAAAATAAGCCTTAGTATTTTAGGCTTTGAAACACAACAAACCATAAAGACTGGCACTTATGCCTATATCGATATTAAAGCGTTTACGACGCAAGGTAAGTAATTATTTACATGAATAAATTAGATTGGAAACGTATTGTCATAAAAGTAGGCAGCACATTGATCGCACCTCATGGAAAGGGCTGTAGTAGTCAGTACTTATTAAGTATCGCGGAGTTTATTGTTAGCTGCCGCACTCAAGGTATTGAGGTGGTGTTAGTCTCATCAGGTTCGGTTGCTGCAGGGGCACATATATTTCCCGCCGAATTACAGCAAACAATTGCGATAAAAAAGGCAATGGCTGCTGCAGGTCAAACTGAAATGATAGCGACATGGAATAAATTATTTGATTTTCCGACTGCCCAGATGTTGCTGACTCGCTGCGATTTGCGTGATAGAGAACGTTATGTGAGTGTTAAAGAAACAATCTTTAATTTGTTACAGCACGATGTACTGCCTATTATTAACGAAAATGACACCATAGTGACTGATAAATTGAAAGTTGGAGACAATGATAATTTATCTGCGATAGTCGCTGCTGCTGCAGACGCTGATGCCTTAATTATTTGTTCTGACATTGACGGTTTGTATAACAAAAACCCGCATAAATACGATGATGCTGTTCTCATCCCAAACATCACAGATATCAATGCAGATATTTACGCTATGGCAGATGGAGCGACGAGTGCTGTTGGCACCGGCGGAATGATAACTAAGGTGCAAGCAGCAGAAAAAGCGACCCTACACGGCATTGATACCTTTATAGTAAATGGTTTTACTGAGAAGTCATTTGATATGTTGTTGAACGGCGGAAACCCAGGTACACATTTCTCCTCAGATCCCTCTCCAATGAAAGAACATTTGCACTGGATGACACATACATCCACCGCTCAAGGGGAAGTCATCGTTGAAGATGCCTTCACCGTTAAACTAGACGCTCACAGCGAGCAGCTTACCAGTGAAGACTTGGTCGAAGTTAAAGGTAGTTTTGCTGTGGGTGATACGATATTGGTTCGTAAACATGATGGTACTAAGTTGGCCAAAGCCAAATCAAACTACAGTAGTTGTATGTTGAATTTCATTGCTCATCAAGAAGATAAAAATTTTGCTAGCGATTTCCAACAGCAAACAGGGCCGATTATTTCAGATAAAAATGTCGCCCTGTTGGAAGCCATTTAAGTCTAGAAGAGCGTTAATGTCTGGTGCTAATAAAGCATTCAAAATCAACGTCCCATACCCGTATTTCTTGAAGCTGCAGCATTGTTGGCTGCTCTGACTCACTCCAATCACTTAGCCCATCTAAGATCATAGGGCTGAGCTGATTTACCGCCTAGCTGCCACCCTGAGGTGCTCAAATTAATTGAAAATATTTCACTGGCACCAGGGGTTAATAAATAACAATATGATTGCCTTATCTATCTTATACATCTTTAACTAATCCAAAGCATTACAATAGGCGATTAATTTTCAGGCTTATACCCTGATCAATCATCTTTATTGTTAAGCAATATGCATATAAACAATAGCTATAAATCCGCTTTTATTCTGTGGATTTGGTTATAATTGCCTTTCTAAACAAGCTGATTTCTGTTATTTTTATCATCAAATAGACGTCCAGATGTCTCAAATCAAACTGCCACGTGGAAAATATCATGAGCAAAGTGTCGTTGCCAAAACAAAAAATCAAAATATTACTACTTGAAGGTCTACATCAAAGTACCTTGGATACCCTTCATGCCAGCGGTTATGAAAACATTGAGTACATAAAAACATCACTCCCAGAAGATGAGTTGATTGCCAAAATTAAAGATGTGCATTTTGTGGGGATTCGTTCCAGAACTCAGCTGAATGAAAGTGTTATTGCCGCAGCTAATAAGTTGGTTGCTGTGGGTTGTTTTTGTATAGGTACTAATCAAGTTGACTTGGTGGCTACGCAAAAGCGTGGAATACCGGTTTTTAATGCACCTTTTTCAAACACTCGTTCAGTGGCGGAGTTAGCACTGGCGCAGATTATTTTGCTGTTACGTGGTGTTCCCGCAAAAAATGCTAAGGCACATAAGGGCATTTGGGATAAAAGCGCAGTGGGGTCTTTTGAGGCACGCGGTAAAACCCTAGGTATTATTGGTTATGGTCATATTGGTACTCAATTAAGTATTTTGGCTGAGCATCTTGGTATGCGGGTACAGTTTTTTGATATCGAAAATAAATTAGTCTTGGGTAACTCAACACAAAGTAAAACGTTGAAACAATTATTAAATACCTCTGATGTGGTAAGTCTGCACGTACCAGAAACCAAACAAACTCAAAATATGATAGGTGCCAAAGAATTAGGTATGATGAAAGACGGCGCGATACTTATGAATGCTGCCAGAGGCACTGTTATTGATATAGATGCCTTGGTAGATGCGTTGAAAAGTGGCAAATTATCTGGTGCCGCTATCGATGTATTCCCAGTAGAGCCAAAGTCAAATAATGATCTCTTTGAATCACCATTAACTCAGTTCGATAATGTAATATTGACGCCCCATGTTGGTGGAAGTACCCAAGAAGCTCAACAAAATATTGGTTTTGAAGTAGCCGGTAAGTTGGCTAAGTATAGTGATAATGGTTCTACTTTATCTGCTGTTAATTTTCCTGAAGTATCTTTGCCTGAACATACCCATCGTTCACGTTTGTTACATATTCATAAAAATACGCCGGGTGTGTTAACACAAATTAACCAGGCCTTTGCTCAAAAAGGTTTGAATATAGCCGCACAGTACCTGCAAACGAATGAAAATATTGGTTACGTAGTGATTGATGTTGAAACTGACCATGCAGAAGCCGCATTTGAGCAATTACAACAAATTGATGGCACGATTAAGACTAGAATTTTGCATTAGTCTAGCGGGTATTTCCCAAAGATAAAATTAAAAAATGCCCGCTTAATAGTGGGCATTTTTATAGGTCCCCGTGTATTGCCTGCAAAGCGGATATCGCAGTGATTGCAGCGGTTTCAGTGCGTAAAACTCTGGGGCCTAGTTGGATAGTTTGAAATCCATTTTGTTCGGTTTTGTAAATTTCTTGATCTGAAAATCCTCCTTCCGGACCAATCAATAACCTGACGCCAGCAGGAGGCATGCTCACATGCCTAAATGCCATCTCAGCCCTTGGATGCAAGGTAAGGCGGACTTGGTTAGTGGACAAGTTTACCCAGTCTGCAAATAAACTAGGGGCATGTAACACAGGTAATACGTTTCTGCCACATTGTTCGCAAGCTGCAATGGCTAACTTTTGCCATTGTTCATGTTTCTTAGACCATCTGTCTTGACTGAGTTTTACACCGCAGCGTTCTGTAATCAGAGGGGTGATTTCAGTTGCGCCTAATTCGACTGACTTCTGGATCACCCATTCCATCCTGTCACCGCGGGAAATCCCTTGACCAAGGTGAATGTTGAGTGGCGATTCAATGCTGATAGAAATTTTAGAGTCTACGCGCACTATTACCTTACGTTTTGCCACTTCAAATAGCTGGGCACTATATTCGCTTCCGTCTCCATTAAACAACACAACTGCTTGCCCCGTTTTAGCACGTAAAACGTTAGCAATATGATTAGTTGCATCATCAGTCAAAGTGACATAACTGTCAGTGGACAACTCAAAAGGGTAATAAATTCTGGTGATGCGCATTTTTGTTCTTTTGTTGGTTATTAACGAGGATATTTTTTAGATGGTACCAACAGAGTGAAATTTAAAGAAGAGCAAAGTAGTGTAAAACCCTTAAAATATTAAGCGACTGCGGCAAGTTTAGTTCAGCCTTGTTTCTCATAATTGCTCAGTTAACCTCAATCACATCTGAGGTATCAAGCAAATCATGTTTCTCTAATTTTCGGGGGAGGGGTTTAACATCCTTTCGAGCAAACTTAATATTTTTGCCTTTTTCTTTAGACATCGAATAAGCGATAAGTAAAAGCAAAGCAATAACTAACCTGAGCTCGGGATAAGCCATACCGTCCAGCACCACTATTATTACGCCTATCTTCGTTGAACTTGCTGACAATAGCTCGCTATTCCTTCACAAACTCGCCTCGATAAACGCAATAATAGCAGCATTGGATGCGTTCAATGCCTTAGTAAATCAATTAAAACGGTCTAACATACTGTTTTCATTGCAATTACTTTTAGGGGAGCAGCACGTCTTAACCCGAGTTCAGGTTAACTAATAAACAGGTTAGTAATATTCTCAATTCCTTTAAAAATATCAGACCATCATAAAGTTGATGAGCCAAATTTTAAGCGCATTTTTTATATTATAAACAACAAGTTTAACCATCTGACTTTGCTTCAGCACAAATGAAGTAAGCTGAATTAATGACAAATAAGTCATGTCTTAAATTAAAGCAATAAACGAAAACTATTAATATTAGACTTTTATCTTATTGATTAATTTAACCTTTAATCTATGCTAGACAGTTATAGATTATGGCATTTCATTGGCCGGAATAATTAATAGATAAAAAGGTTGGAAAGAAGAATGTTTGGATTTGATGCAGAAAAAATGTCCAAGATGACTGATACCTATATAATCCCTTGGGGGATCAGTATTGTGATGGCAGTTGTCATCTACGTTGTTGGTAAAATTGTTGTTGGTTTACTCATTAATGTGCTCGGCAAAATCATGGTGCGTTCTAAGTATGACGACATGTTGATTGACTTTGTTAAAGCAATTGCAAGAGCAGTACTCATGCTGTTTGTTATTATTGCGGCATTAGATCAATTAGGTGTCGATACTACTTCGTTAGCTGCCATTTTAGCCGCAGCTGGCTTAGCCATTGGTTTATCTTTACAAGGCTCTTTGCAGAATTTCGCAGCAGGCGTCATGTTACTGGTTTTTAAACCATTTAAAGCTGGCGACTTTATTGAAGCGGGCGGCGCAACAGGGGTGGTTAAAAGCATCAGTATTTTTACCACCATTATGACCACAGGTGACAACAAAGAAATCATCGTACCCAATGGTAGTATTTATGGTGGGAATATCACTAACTACTCCGCCAAAGCAACACGTCGAGTAGATATGGTTGTGGGCATTGGCTACGACAGTGATTTGAAAAAAGCGAAAGCAATTCTCAATGAAATGGTTGCAGCAGATGATCGTATCTTAAAAGATCCAGCTCCTACCGTAGCCGTGGCAGAATTGGCCGACAGTAGTGTGAACTTTGTTGTGCGCCCTTGGGTGGCGTCAGGTGATTACTGGGCAGTGAAATTTGACTTTAATGAAGCGGTTAAATTACGTTTTGACGCGGAGGGTATCTCAATTCCATTCCCACAAATGGACGTGCATGTACACAAAAACGACTAATATGTAGTGGTAATTAAAATGCCGTAAAATACGGCATTTTTTTTGTCTTTAAAGAACTAAATTTTACAACTGGGTTTGTTTATAGCTAAAGTATAACCTTGCATTGCTTTTGGCATATTGTTGGCTAAATTTTCTATACGTGTTGCAGGTAAAGGGTGTGTGGATAAAAGTTCTGGTTGACGATTATCGCCGCTGGCCTTGGCCATATTTTGCCATAAATTAATTGACTGCCGAGGATCAAAGCCTGCTTTAGCCATCAGATCCAATCCAATAAGATCCGCTTCTGATTCATGAGTGCGACCGAATGGCAATTGTACGCCAACTTGCACACCTAACCCTAACCCCGCCATGATCATATTACTACTGGCGATCCCATTTGTTTTTAATAGCTGATTAGTGACTTCCATTCCCACGCCAACAAGGGCACTACTCGACATTCTCTCGTTACCATGTTCAGCAATCACATGACCTACTTCATGACCAATAACAGCTGCAAGTTGATGTTGATTCTCGGTTAGTTCAATCAACCCTGTATACACGCCAATTTTACCTCCTGGTAAGGCAAAGGCATTAATTTGTGGTGAGTCAAACACCACTAACTCCCAAACACCGGCAAACACTGATTTTGGAACATGCTGAGTAATAGCGTCGGCAATACACTTCACATACCGATTGGACACGGGCTGACTGGAAACCTTTTGTTTTGTTTTCATACCAGCAAAAGCTTGTTCACCCATGCCTGCCAAATCAGAGCTTGAATAGAGTTTGAGTTGATTACGCCCCAGTGGTGATTTAGCGCATGCTGAAAGGAAGATAGTAATGACAAAAATTAAGCACAAGTATTGATTTCTACGCATGGAAATTATTCGTAAGTCTAATAGATAATTTATCATACCCCGAATTAGGTCATTGATTAAGCTTGAGTTCAGTTAAAAACAGATAATTTATTCATCCATAAATACATTTTTAAGATAAAATTATCATGTACAAATTATCTGTTGTTGCTTCAACAATGTTAGGGATGTTTTTCCTCTCTTCATGCGCAAATTCAAACCATGTCGACCATCAGGCAAAAAACCAATTTGTCACAGAGTTTTATGCGTGGGTAGAAAACGTAGAAAAATTTAGATACTCGCTTTAAGCTGTTCCGCAATATCGGTTTTTTCCCAAGGAAACTCTTCTCTACCAAAATGCCCATAAGCAGCTGTTGCTTGATAGATAGGCCGCTCTAGGTCGAGCATTTTTAGCAGTCCATGGGGCCTAAGTTCAAAGTTATCACGAACCAATTTGACCAATAATGCATCTGACACTTTACCCGTGCCAAAGGTATCGATATTAATGGATGTGGGCTCTGCCACACCAATGGCATACGACAGTTGGATTTCACATTTGTCAGCAAGCCCAGCTGCCACAATATTTTTTGCTACGTAACGCCCAGCATAAGCGGCTGATCTATCTACCTTTGATGGATCTTTGCCAGAAAACGCACCACCCCCATGTCTGGCCATACCACCATAGGTATCGACAATGATTTTACGCCCGGTAAGGCCACAATCACCCATTGGTCCACCAATAACAAAACGCCCCGTTGGGTTAATAAAATACTTGGTGTTTTTGCTTAGCCACTTTTCAGGTAATACAGGTTTAATGATTTCTTCCATTACCGCTTCACGCAGATCCGCGGTGCTAATGCTTTCATCATGCTGGGTCGATAAAACAACGGCATCAATAGCGACGGGTTGATTATTTTCATACACAAAAGTCACTTGGCTTTTTGCATCAGGCCTTAACCAATCTAATTTTCCACTTTTACGTACTTCTGATTGACGCTTCACTAAACGGTGAGAATAGGTAATAGGTGCAGGCATCATTACATCGGTCTCATTACTTGCATAACCAAACATCAGGCCCTGATCACCTGCGCCTTGTTCTTCAGGTGAAGTACGGTCAACGCCTTGGTTGATATCAGGAGATTGTTTGCCTATGGCGTTTAATATGGCACATGAGTCAGCGTCAAAACCCATTTCCGAATTCACGTAGCCTATTTCTCTGACTGTTTTACGGGTGATTTCTTCAATGTCTACCCAAGCTGATGTGGTGACTTCACCGCCCACTAACACCATGCCAGTTTTGACAAATGTCTCGCAGGCTACTCTAGCCTTGGGATCTTGGGTCAATATAGCGTCTAAAACCGCATCAGAAATTTGATCTGCAATTTTGTCAGGGTGTCCTTCAGATACAGATTCAGAAGTAAATAAGTGTGAGGTCATAAAAAAGCCTTGGGTTTAAACTGTTGTAAATTATTCAGTGTATTTTAACTATCCAAGAGTAGAATACCAGCATTTACTTCTAGACGTCTATACGTCTGCAAAGTTTATTCTACTCAATATTCACTTAAGTGTTCTAAAAAGTCATATGGAAATACTGATTCATAAAGGATTTAGCATTGCAGTTACCGTCTAGCTAATACAAAATGCAAAGCTAAATTAAGTGCCTGTAACATCTCGTTACGGCAAGCCATAATTATTGGATCAGTCAGGAGAATACATGTCGTCATCACGTCGAGACCTCGCCAACGCCATTCGCGCCCTAAGTATGGACGCTGTTCAACAAGCTAACTCAGGACACCCTGGTGCTCCCATGGGTATGGCTGACATAGCGCAAGTATTGTGGGCAGATCATATGCAACATAATCCAAGCAATCCCGATTGGGCCAACAGAGACAGATTTGTATTATCTAACGGTCATGGCTCAATGTTGATTTATTCTTTGTTACATTTAACAGGTTACGCATTACCTATTGAAGAATTAAGAAATTTCCGTCAATTACATTCGAAAACCCCAGGTCACCCAGAATATGGTTATGCACCGGGCGTTGAAACGACCACTGGACCTTTGGGACAAGGTGTTAGTAATGCTGTGGGCATGGCGATTGCTGAAAAAACCTTAGCCGCGCAGTTCAATCAGCCAGATTTTGATGTGGTTGATCATTTCACTTATTGCTTCTTAGGCGATGGCTGTTTGATGGAAGGTATTTCTCACGAAGTGTGTTCTTTAGCAGGCACATTGGGCTTAGGAAAATTAGTCGCATTTTGGGATGACAATGGTATTTCTATCGATGGTCATGTTGAAGGCTGGTTCACTGATAATACCCCAGCCCGTTTTGAAGCTTATGGCTGGCACGTGATCGCAGATGTAGACGGACATGACTCCCAAGCCATTGCCGATGCTATTGCCGCTGCTAAAGCTGAAACATCTAAACCGACGTTAATTTGTTGTAAAACCGTTATCGGTTTTGGCTCACCAAACAAATCTGGTAGTCACGACTGTCACGGAGCTCCTTTAGGTGTAGACGAAATTAAAGCCGCCCGTGAGTTTCTTGACTGGCCTCATGCTGCTTTTGAAATCCCTGCAGATATATATGCAGGTTGGGATGCAAAAACATCTGGTGCAGAAAAAGAACAAGCTTGGAATGAGACATTTGCTGCATACAAGCAAGCATATCCAGCACTAGCAGCAGAACTCACACGTCGTTTAGCCGGTGACTTACCTACCGATTTTACTGAAAAAGCAGATGCTTTTATTCAGCAATCACAAGATAAAGCTGAAAATGTGGCTAGTCGTAAAGCGTCTCAAAATTCAATTGAAACCTTCGCTACCTTATTGCCTGAAGTGTTAGGTGGCTCAGCTGACCTGGCGGGTTCTAACCTTACTATTTGGTCTGGTACTAAAGGTATTTCAGCCGAAGATGCCAGCGGTAATTATCTATATTACGGGGTACGTGAGTTTGGTATGAGCGGCATCATGAACGGTATCGGTTTACACGGTGGATTCCGTCCATTTGGCGCGACCTTCTTAATGTTTATGGAATATGCGCGCAATGCAGTCCGTATGGCGTCATTGATGGGGATTCCGAATATATTTGTCTATACCCATGACTCTATTGGCCAAGGTGAAGATGGTCCAACTCACCAACCTATCGAGCAAATAGCCAACTTACGTCTCACTCCCAACCTTGCTACTTGGCGTCCGTGCGACGGTGCTGAAACAGCGGTTGCATGGAAATCTGCACTCGAGCGAAAAGACGGCCCCTCTGCCTTAATATTTAGTCGTCAAGGTTTGCCGGCGCAACCTCGTGATGCACAGCAGTTAGCCAATGTGGCTAAAGGTGGTTATGTATTGAAAGATTGTGCAGGGTCACCTGATGTCATCTTAATTGCCACAGGCTCTGAGGTGGGCATCACTGTTGAAGCTGCAAAGCAATTGTCTGCTGCTGGCACTGCAGTGCGCGTTGTGTCTATGCCAAGTACTTCAGTTTTTGATAAACAAGACGCCGATTATCGAGAGTCAGTATTGCCTAGAACCGTGACTAAACGTGTTGCCGTCGAAGCCGCTCATGTGGATTTTTGGCATAAGTATGTCGGATTTGATGGCGCGGTGGTAGGCATGTCTACCTTTGGTGAATCTGCTCCGGGTGCTGCGCTGCTGAAATACTTCGGTATCACCTCAGAAGCAATCGTTGAAACGGTAAAAAGTTTATACTAAAAACCGTTTATTATACAAAGGCGCTTTTTAGCGTCTTTGATTGTCAATATTGATGATGAGATAACGTGGCGGGTGACTGTGCTCATTTAGCATCAATATCTAGCATCAATATCTAGCATCAATAACTAGCATCAAATTAAAGAGTGTTATGTTACGTATAGCAATTAATGGTTTTGGTCGAATTGGACGTAATGTTCTCAGAGCATTATATGAAACCGGGCGTAATAGTCATGTACAAGTGGTGGCGATCAATGAGTTAGCTCAGCCTGAGGGAATTGCGCATTTATTGAAATACGATACTTCCCATGGTCGCTTTGCTTTTTCTGTTGAGCTGGTGCAAGACAAATTGGTGGTGGCAGGCGATGAAATTCAGCTGTTACATCAATCGCAAATTAACCATTTGCCCTGGCAACCACTTGATATAGATTTAGTGCTTGAATGTTCTGGTGTTTATAATGACAGAGCAGCCGGCCAAGCTCATATTGATCAAGGTGCCCAAAAGGTCTTGTTCTCCCAACCTTGTGGTCCTGATCTTGATGCCACCGTTATTTATGGCATAAATGATCATCAGTTAAAGGCGAAAGATTTAATTGTATCTAATGGCTCTTGTACCACCAATTGTATTGTACCGATTATACAAGTACTTGATGATGCATTTAATGTGCTCAGTGGCACGATTACGACTATTCATTCGTCGATGCATGATCAGCAAGTTATTGATGCATATCATCCTGATCTGCGACGTACACGTGCCGCTAGCCAATCAATCATCCCTGTCGATACTAAGCTTGCAATAGGGATTGAAAGAATATTACCCAAGTTTGCTGGCAAGTTTGAAGCTATTGCGGTGCGAGTACCGACTATCAATGTTACGGCTATGGATTTGAGTGTCACATTGGAAAAGCATGTGTGTATTGATGAAGTTAACCAAGCGTTAAAACAAGCTAGAAAAGGACGTTTAGAAGGCATTTTAGACTACACTGAAGAACCTTTAGTGTCGGTTGATTTTAATCACAATCCTCATTCTTGTATAGTAGATGGTAGTCAAACCCGAGTGAGCCATAAGCAGCTGGTTAAAACATTAGTTTGGTGTGACAACGAATGGGGGTTTGCTAATAGAATGATTGATACTGCAATGAAGATGTTCAATACAAATCAACGCTAAATTTTGAAGTTATTATTTATAAGGTAAATTATGTCCATAGTAAAAATGACCGAGCTTGATCTAGCCGGTAAAATAGTATTAATACGTCAAGACTTAAACGTACCGGTAAAAGATGGGGTAATCACTTCGGACGCTCGGATCCGTGCTTCATTGCCCACTATCACCGCTGCCTTAAAGCAAGGTGCAAAGGTGATGATTATGTCCCATTTAGGTCGTCCAATAGAAGGTGAATTTTCGGATGAGTTTTCATTGTTACCCGTGGTCAATTATTTAAAAGAAAAAACGGATTTAAACGTACGTTTAGCAAAAGATTATTTAGAGGGAGTAGATATTAAAGACGGCGAAGTGGTGATGTTAGAAAACGTGCGTTTTAACGTCGGCGAAAAGAAAGATGATGAAACCTTAGCCAAACAATATGCAGCATTATGTGACATTTATGTTATGGATGCATTTGGCACGGCTCATCGTGCACAAGCTTCAACTCATGGTGTGGGTCTATATGCCCCTGTAGCATGTGCTGGGCCTTTACTTGCCGGTGAACTTGATGCGTTAGCTAAAGCACTACACAATCCGAAGCGACCTTTGGTGGCGATAGTGGGTGGGTCAAAAGTGTCAACCAAGTTAACCGTTTTAGATGCCTTATCAAAAATTGCCGATCAATTGGTTGTTGGTGGTGGTATTTCAAACACCTTTATTGCAGCGCGTGGTTACAACGTCGGTCAGTCGCTGCATGAAGCGGTCTTAATCCCAGAAGCTAAACGTTTAATGGACTCTTTGGATATCCCCGAAACAGTCGATGTACGTGTTGGCAAAAATTTTTCTGAGACAGAGCCTGCCGTGATCAAAGACGTTAGTGAAGTATTAGATGATGAAGAAATCATGGACTATGGCCCACAAACAGCTGAAAACGTGGCAGCAATATTAAAAGGCGCCAAAACCATTTTATGGAATGGCCCTTGTGGTGTATTTGAATTTGATAACTTCGCCAAAGGCACAGAAGTTGTGGCCCGTGCTATTGCTGATAGCGATGCGTTTTCAATCGCCGGTGGTGGTGATACGTTAGCGGCCATTGATAAATGGAATTTAAGCCATAAAATCTCTTACATATCTACTGGTGGTGGTGCTTTTCTTGAATTTGTTGAAGGAAAAGTGCTACCTGCTGTGGCGATGTTAGAAGCAAGAGCGGTTAAATAAATTAGTTGGCGTAAGCCTCTATAAAATATAATAATGATAGTGGCTTTAGCTTTTATATTTAAAACTTATGAGCCTATATGCTCATAAACTTACAATACAATAAAAAAGGAGAGTTGCACATGCCATCACAAGCTCAACTAGACATGCTTGAAAAAATCAAACACCAAAATGGATTTATCGCTGCATTAGATCAAAGCGGTGGCAGTACACCTAAAGCTTTAGGTTTGTATGGTGTACAAGAGTCTGAGTATCAAGGCGACGAAGAAATGTTTGCCAAGGTCCATGAGATGCGAACGCGTATTATTACTTCTAGTGTGTTTAATGGAGAACGCGTATTAGGCGCTATTTTGTTTGAAAACACCCTTGATAGAGATATTCTAGGTCAAAGCACGTCTAGCTACTTATGGAACGTGAAACAAGTGGTGCCTTTTTTGAAAGTCGACAAAGGCTTAGAAGCTCAAGTAAACGGTACGCAGTTATTAAAAGCGATACCCGACTTGAATAACTTGTTGGCTAAAGCTAATACACAAAATGTGTTTGGGACTAAAATGCGTTCAGTGGTTAAGCTAGCTAATGCTCAAGGTGTTGAAGCTTTGATTGAGCAGCAATTTGCTGTAGCTAAACAGATTTTAGCCGCAGGTCTAATGCCAATTATTGAACCTGAAGTGGATATTCATAGCCATGAAAAAGCCGCAGCTGAAGTATTGCTTAAAGCGTCAATCCTCAAACACTTGGATAATCTAGCCGCCAATCAGCAAGTGATGCTGAAACTGACCTTGCCTGAAACAGCTAACTTTTATCAAGATTTAGTTCAGCATCCAAAAGTATTAAAAGTAGTCGCATTATCTGGTGGTTATTCAAGGAAAGAGGCGAATAACAGGCTGACTGAAAATAATGGCATGATCGCTAGTTTTTCTCGTGCATTATCCGAGGGACTCAATGCCCAGCAAAGTGATGTTGAATTTGATGTAACTATGGACTCGGCTATTGATAGCATTTATCAAGCATCTAAAAGTTAGTTATATTTTAAAACGTTAGTTATATTTTGCGTTGAAGATGGTCGAGTATATACTCGACCATCTTTTGCTCAGAAGGTTGAGTAAATTAAGCCATTATTTATTTTGTGTGACCATCAAAGAGCAAGAAGTAATAAATATGACCCATGATTTACCCTTACCAATGTATAAAAAACTTACTGTTACATTTAGAGTTGAACCAGGATGTTTAGGCCCTGATGGTGTTGAACATATTGAAGGTTTTTGTAAATTTGCGAAAAAAGAAGTCACCGTATTAGACTCTGACTTTATACGTTGGGTTATCACTCCCCGATATGATAAAGCTTTACTTGAAACAGAATATAAAACTAATAATAAACGTCTTGACCATGACAAAGCTGAGAAATACCTCAGAGTCTTTGGCAAAGAACTTGACGACTTTGAAGAACACCTGCAAGATAAATTATCGATATTAATTGATCAATATCTTGGCCGCTAAGTACTAACCTAATTGTGTGGCGAGTAAATCATCACTCCTTTGGGCAAAGCTTAGATGTGTGTAAAGTGTAAAGTGTAAAGTTATGATTTTAGGTTTGTATTATTCGCCAACCTAAACATCACTCATAGTTCAACGTTAGGCCTAGCTCTTTAATATAATCACTTTCTCGTTCTATATCGGCACTAAAAACAGATTTTTGTTCTAACCAGTCTTGAGGGAATTGAACATGCAGGTTATTGTCTTTTGCCTTGAGCGAAATCTCTGGCAAAATATCATCTTGGCGTTTCATATTCAGTAACACCCCTAAACGCAGTAGTGATATCAGTTTATATACTTGATCTTGCGCCAGTATAGTGAATTCGGGAATTTCCACGGCCTTGATTTTTTTACGATGAAATCTGGCTAAGGTAGCCAATAGGTTTTGTTGCTCTTGACCAAACCCAGGTAATTCGATGTTTTGTAAGATATACCCAGAGTGACGCTGAATTCCCCTCGTATTTATTTGCAGGCCCACTTCGTGCAGCAATGCTGACCATGCAAGTAAGTTTTTAAGCTCTGCATCGTCGATCCCCCAGCTTTTTTTGACTTTTTGATACAATCCCATCGTTGTGGTCAATACTCGCTTAGCATGTTCTACATCAACATCGTATCGCGTCGCTAAACTTTCAGCACTGCGCTCACGAATGTCTACATGTTTAAGATGATCTTCCATTTCATATAACACACCTTCCCTAAGCGCCGCAGGAGAAAATTCCATTTGGTCTATCTTTAAACTTTTGAATATGCCAATAAGTATGGCCAGGCCTGCAGCCAAAACCGGTTGCCTGTCTTCGGTTAACCCTTGAAGTTTTAGGTCGCGACTGTTGCCCGCTGCACAGCATAAATTTTTTAATGTATATAAGTCACTCAAAGACACTTGATTTTCTCTATTAGTGCTGTCAAGTTGCGCGGCTAACTCGATGATGACTTTGATTGTTCCTGATGTACCAATACTGGTTCTCCAACCAATCTGTTTATATTGTTTATCGATCATCTCCAATTCTTGTCTGGCACACGTAATGGCTTTGTCGAAAGCTTTAGGCTTGAGTTCACCTTGTTTAAAAAATCGATTGGTGTAGCTAACACAGCCCATTTGTAAACTACGTAAAATTTTAGTGTTGAAGTTTTCACCGATAATGAACTCAGTTGACCCCCCCCCGATATCGACGACTAACCTTTGACCGTGTTGATGGTTGGTGTGTGCGACCCCTTGATAAATAAGTCGTGCCTCTTCTGCACCTGAAATCACATCAATGGGGAAGGGGAATACCTTTTTAGCCGCATTGAGAAAATCTCTGGCGTTACTGGCTCTTCTTAGGGTATGGGTAGCAACGACTCGCACATACTCAGGCGCAAAACCATGTAAGCTTTCGGCGATAACACTTAGCGTGTCTAGGCCTTTTTGCATCGCCTCGTCGGACAATACCCCATCATTATCTAAACCATCAGCCAAGCGTACTTTTTGTTTGACTCGATGCACAATCTGCACTGATCCGGCGACTATGCGCGCCACCACCAAATGGAAACTGTTCGAACCCATGTCTAAAGCCGCTACTTTGCTGCTGTCGCGTACTTCAATATTATCAAAGGTGGAATCAAATACAGTCGGATTATTAGGCATTTTTGTCCTTATCTATGGCTTTTAAATAGCGATAGATTTCAATTTGCGAACGCAACTTTTTACGGTTGCCCCTGGGCACATATTGGTTGGTTTGTTCTTCATCGATAATACGGGCCTTTAGGGTGTCTGTTAACTGCAAGTTCAAGATATCCATGATTTTTGTCTTGAGATCCTCATCATAGATGGGACATCCGACTTCTATTCGAAAATCCATATTTCGGGTCATCCAGTCAGCTGAGGAAATAAACATCTTTTTATCGCCTCCATTTTCGAACACCATCACCCTTGGATGTTCTAAAAACCTGTCAACAACACTGATAATACTGATATTTTCACTTAATCCTTTTACACCTGGAACCAGCGAACACATTCCCCGAATAATGGCTTTTATATTTACGCCTGCCTGACTTGCTTTATACAAATCATCAATCAGCAGCTTATCATCTAAGTTGTTAATTTTTAGGGTTATTTCTGCTTTTAATCCTTCATTGGAATTTTGTATTTCTTGACGGATTAATGCTTGAATTTTTGTTCTAGCGTTAAGAGGTGATACTTGTAAATGTTGAAACTTCTGCCGCCTATAAGGTTGTTGAATGAAGGTGAAAACAGCTTCGGCTTCATTCGCAAGATCTTGGTTGCGAGTAAACAAACTAAAATCAGTATATATTTTTGCCGTTTTTTCATTGAAGTTGCCGGTACCTAAATGGGCATAATTAATTAATTCGCCTTTTTCTTCACGGCTTACAACACATAGTTTGCTGTGAATTTTCAAAGCCGGCATGCCAAATACCACTTTAACCCCTGCATCAGTCAGGGTTTTGGCCCATTCAATATTGGCTTCTTCATCAAATCGAGCGCGAAGCTCCACTACCACCGTGACTTTTTTGCCATTGTCTACGGCATCAATTAACGAACTAATGACGCGAGATTTGCTCGCGACCCGATAAATGTTTAAACGAATATGTTTTACACTGGGATCAAAGGCTGCTTGTCGTATAAATTCTGTGACGTGTAAAAATCGGTGGTAGGGATAATACAGTAAGATATCTTTGGCCGTAATAGCATCGAATACGGTATCGTACTCAGAAAAGTCTTTACTTGTCATCGCTGGCAGCTTTTTATTTTCTAAATATTCACGGCCTACATTGGGGAAACTAATAAAGTCTTTAAAGTTGCGGTAGGCGCCACCGGCAATAAGACTGTCATAGGAAGAAATTTTAAGGCGTTTTTTTAAGTCCTTTAACATTTCCCCTGGCATTCTGCTGTCGTAGACTACGCGCACAGGCTCTGCAATCAAACGTTGCTTCATGCTCTCAGACATTTTGTCTACGTAACTTTCATCAATTTCATCGTTGATCGAATATTCAGAATCACGGGTCATTTTGAATGAGTACGCCTCGAGGGAATCAAACTCGATAAAACCCTTAAAAATATTTTCCAAATTCAAACGAATAATATCGTCGAGCAAAATGATGTACTTTTTCTTTCGGCTTTTTTCTGGTGGGATAACCACAAAGCGGGGCATGTTCTGACTGGGCACTTCAATCGCCGCATAAGCCACCGCTTTGTCACCTTTGTGAACGCTGACGTATAAATAAGTCGCAAAATCGTTAAGCCTTGACAGTAACTTAACTTTTTTATTACTCAGTAAAATAGGTGCAATATGCCTTAGAATTTTATTTTTAAAATATAACGTTAACCACTGTGTATGGTAATCGTTTAAATCTTCTTCACCGAGTAAAAATATATTATACCTAGCTAAACCTTTCACTACGTTTAGATGAATTTGATCGAAGTCATCAGTCATGCCTAAGACTTTTTCCTGAATTTTTTCCATCAATAACTTGGTTTCTTCGGCTGCTTCGAGTTCACCCTCGTTTAAATGTATGAATATTTTACGTTTAACATCGGCTACACGCACGCGGTAAAATTCATCCATGTTGTTTGAGTAAATGCCAAGAAATCGAATTCGTTCAATAAGGGGATTGTTAACATCGGCTGCTTCTTGCAATACGCGCTGATTAAACGACAACCAACTGAGTTCTTTGGGATAATATATATTGACAGTACTTGGCATACTTCACTCTTCATTTCGATTTTATGCGTCAATGGTCTGTAGCAATTGTGACAATTGGATGACAATTACTAACTAAACTTCCTGCAAGTAAACTACCCACAACAAAACTACCTACAACAAAACTACCCACAACAAAACTACCGATAAGTCAGCAAGCTACTGAATTTCAATATCTACCATTAAGTCATTTGCTATGCTCTCTAAAGACTCTTGTAATGCTTCTAAGTCAAAATCAGCCGCTACAGTAATGGTGGCTTTAGCTTTGAACAGAGCCGCCCCCCAATTAGGGGCACTTTCGAGGCAAGTATCAAATTTAATAATGTTCAAGTTAAACTGATTTAATACCTGCGTTAACTCTTGCACGATACCGCTTTTGTCATTGCCGGTAATATCAATTTGAACGTTTTGTTGTTTCGCAGGATGACCCGTTATCCCTGGTAATAGGTGTATTTTAAGATCCGCGTGCTGTGATAAACGTTCGATCAGTGCTGAATGTTTTTCTAGGGGTAAGTCTACCTGTACAAATCCAGCAAAGTGCCCCGCCATGTGTGAAAAATTACTGCCTAACCAGTTGCCACCCATGTCATATACGGTTTTGGCTAAATCACTGATCAATCCTGGTTTGTCGCTTCCAACTAAAGTAAATATTATCGGTTTCATAAAAGTGTCACATTTGTGTAATAAGGTAAAAAAGGTGAGCCCAATGCTCTAACAAATAGCCTAATACATTCTATATCAGATGTAAGGTATTATTTGATCAGTAAAAGTAAGAAAATACTTGTTATGTTGAAAACCTAAACTAAAAAAGTTTTCTATGTAATCATAGTGCCACATTCAATTGATACTGTTGTCGTGGTTTTACAATTGATAGTTATATTTTGAGTGTCGTTTCCTTAGAATACTCTATCGTTAACGATGTTTTAAATCGAAGAGAAAAGTTATGCCAATTAATTCTTTTTTGGGTGTGTTTGCAAAATCACCGCTAAAGCCACTAGAAGACCACATCAATATTGTTCATAAATGCAGTCAAGGTTTATTGCCCTTCTTTAAAGCGGTATACGCTCAAGATTGGAAATCTGCGCAAGAGCATCAAAAAAACATTTCTATGTTGGAAAAAGAAGCTGATGAAATAAAACGTGAACTACGAGTGAGTTTGCCTGGTGGGATTTTTATGCCTATTCAACGGCAAGACGTGTTGGAGTTACTGACTCAGCAAGACAAAATCGCCAATAAAGCAAAAGATATTTCAGGACGTATATTAGGTCGTCAACTCACTATTCCTACAGAACTTCAAGAGTCTTTTCTGGAATATTTGAATCGTTGTTTAGATGCAACGAATCAGGCCAAAAGAGTAATCAACGAGCTTGATGACCTGTTAGAAACGGGTTTTAGAGGCCGTGAATTACGTTTGGTCGAAGACATGATTGTGCGTTTAGATGAAATTGAAGATGACACGGATAGATTGCAAATTAGTCTACGCAGAGGATTGTTAGCTCTTGAAAAAGGTCTCAATCCGGTAGATGTGATGTTTTTATATAGCATTATTGAATGGGTCGGGGAGTTGGCCGATATTTCCGAACGAGTCGGTTCTCGACTCGAATTGATGTTGGCCAACTAAGAGATTTACACAATGGATATTATTAATACTTACGGTTTTGTTTTAATCGTAGTCGCCGCTGCCGTTGGATTTTTAATGGCTTGGGGTATAGGTGCCAATGACGTAGCTAACGCTATGGGTACTTCGGTTGGCTCAAAAGCCCTGACCATAAAACAAGCTATTTTTATAGCCATGATATTTGAGTTTGCCGGTGCCTATTTGGCCGGTGGTGAAGTGACTTCAACTATTCGTAAAGGCATAATTGACGCTGCATTTTTCATTGATACACCAGAATTATTAGTTTTTGGCATGATCTCATCGTTATTTGCTGCAGGTGTTTGGTTAGCATTTGCCTCTTATCTAGGATGGCCGGTATCAACTACTCACTCTATTATTGGTGCGATTGTCGGTTTTGCAGCGGTAGGAGTTAGTGCTGATGCTGTTGAATGGGGTAAAGTAGGTGGGATTGTAGGTAGCTGGATAATCACCCCTGCAATATCTGGTTTTATTGCCTATTTGATATTCCAATCCGCGCAAAAACTTATTTTTGATACTGATAATCCTTTCGAAAGTGCAAAACGTTATGTGCCTTTTTATATGGGCCTTGCCGGTTTTGTTATGGCATTGGTGACGATAAAGAAAGGTTTGAAACATGTCGGATTAGATATTCCAGCGGATCAAGGTTATTTTATTGCTATCGCCATAGCCGTGCTCGTTGGTATCGGTGGAAGGTTGTACGTTAGACGTATCAAAATTGATCCAACGGCTAAGAAAGAAGCACAATTTGCTAATGTGGAGAAAGTTTTTGCTGTACTGATGATAGTGACGGCTTGCTGTATGGCATTCGCACATGGTTCAAATGATGTGGCTAATGCAATTGGCCCCTTGGCCGCTGTAGTGAGTATTGTTGAAAGTGGTGGCGAAATTGGCGCAAAATCTGCCCTAGCCTGGTGGATCCTTCCTCTTGGTGGGATCGGAATAGTGGCCGGTTTGGCATTATTTGGCCATAGAGTGATTA
>Ga0307492_10000329_pt1 | contig 20321 bp, 16 predicted proteins | sample SI3LmetaG_FD_202365 | JGI IMG/M metagenome (GOLD analysis project Ga0307492, IMG submission 202365) | Sea-ice brine microbial communities from Beaufort Sea near Barrow, Alaska, United States - SI3L | ecosystem: Environmental > Aquatic > Marine > Coastal | place: USA: Alaska | collected 2017-05-06 | reverse complement strand
ATCTCCTTGATAAGTGATAACAACCAGTTAGAGGTTGAAGGCGGCGGCACACAATGAATATTTCCCGCAGCACAGGTCCTAAATCAGCAAGGACTTTATCCACCACTAGTGGCGCATATGCCCAGCCTAACGTGGCTTTTTCTCTTGCCTCTGGAGTGCTCAGGGGTAGTGCTGGATCGTAGATCGGTAACAGGGTTAAAAATCCACTCCCTTTATTTCCTTCTGCTTGCGCTAATGTTATTGGTGCAGTGAGTGTAGACTTAACATCACGGGCCGCAGCAAGTGCCGCATTTCGGCGATTGGTTTCAGAGCCAATATCAAGACCTGTTGCTCCCTGATTATCTTTTTCGGGGTAAATATACTGAATAATAAAACGATTTTTTTGATGTGCAGTAAGGGTTTTTATTGCAAAGTTTGGTCTACCATCTGCACGTGCATTGGCAAGAAAATTGGCTTCAGCTGATGGACTGACACTGCGAATAAAACCAAAGCCAAGTCCCCCAGGAAATTCGTGTTTTAAATCACGAGAATGAATATATCGTTCAAAATGCGAGCGTTGCATATGAGTGATATCTGCAGCTAACATAGCCCCACGAATAGCAAGTAGACCATACTCATATAGTTCAAAACACTTAATGATAAGTTAGTTCAGCTGAGTCGGTTAATTGCTCCACACGTGACTGCATAGCAGCTGTATTTTGCTGGTGTATTTACCATCGAGCGAATTCCATCTAAGGGATCTTATTTCGAAACGTTTAAGTCATAATCTACCTGTTCAAATAGTCGATGAGGCCATGGTAAACTCTATGGAATGCAGATATTGATGAATTGGTGAGTGGACATGCGCGACAAAATAAACAAACCCGCTAATAAGCAGGTTTGTTTAACAATGATTACAACTGGAATGCTGTAGAGGCTTTGTTTATCAGTATTTCATTTATCCTTCAGATAATACTGACTGGTTTTACCCGCTAGGCACCCACTAATACTTAGATATACCTAGTCTGAGAACTGCCTTATCATGACACCTAATGTTTCTTTAGCGTCACCAAATATCATTCGACAGTTGGGTTTGAAAAACAGCGGATTATCAATACCGGCAAAACCTGAGGCCATGCCCCGTTTCAGTACAAACACGTTTTTAGCCAAATCCGCATTGATCACTGGCATTCCATAAATGGGGCTGCCTTTCATTTCTCGGGCTGCTGGATTCACCACATCGTTAGCACCAATGACCATAGCCACATCAAAATTTTGAATACGCTTGTTTATCTCGTCCATTTCGAATAGTTGCTCATAAGATACGTCGGCTTCCGCTAACAGCACGTTCATGTGCCCAGGCATACGTCCCGCGACTGGATGAATGGCGTATGCGACTTCTGCGCCGTTTTCTTCTAACAGTTGTTGCAGCTCTTTCATCGCGTGTTGCGCTTGTGCTACTGCCATACCGTAACCCGGAATGACCACCACAGATTGCGCCGCTTCGAGCACGTAATACGCATCCTCGGCCGATAAAGGTTTAACTTCACCTTCTATTACCATGTCTGTTTTAGTCACTGACATAAAGCCACTGAATAACACATTACTTAAGGAGCGATTCATGGCTTTACACATGATGTTGGTCAAAATAATACCACTGGCACCCACTAGCGAACCAGCCACTATCAAAATGTTGTTGTGAAGAGCAAAGCCGGCTGCACATGCGGCTAGACCGGAATATGAGTTAAGCAGTGAAATAACCACTGGCATGTCTGCTCCGCCAATCGGTAATACCAGCATGATGCCAAATAACAAAGCAAACCCCATGGCTGTATATAGCACCACATTAAAATCGATACTTATACCAGCCAGCATTGTGGGCTGGGCAACAAACAGGTAAGCAGTAAATATAATAGCCAGTACCAGCAGGCTATTAAACGCCGCCTGACCGACGAAAGTCACCGAACGACCAGAAATACGCTCACTCAGTTTTGCCCATGCAATTAAACTCCCTGAAAAGGTCACGCCGCCAATTAATAGGGCCAGAAATGTCACTATCATGGTGAAAACGGTAAACTCACTAGTGGCTTCAACCGTGGCCCACGCAACAAATAAACTGGCGAGGCCGCCAATACCGTTAAGCAGTGACACCATTTCAGGCATAGCCGTCATAGCTATCAACCTTGCGGCAAGCACACCCAGTATGCTACCTGCTAACATAGCAATGGCTATCATTTGAAAACTAACAATATTGTTATCAAACATAGTGACAACAATCGCAATGAGCATCGCAATGGCAGAGAGTAAATTACCCTTACGGGCTGAAGAAGGGTGCCCAAGCAGTTTTAAACCAAAAATGAATAAGGCAGCAGCGAGCACATAACTGAAGTTGATCACTAAGTCGGTTGTGGTAGTTTCTATCATCATATTTCCCTACTGCTTTTTCTTGAACATAGCGAGCATTCGGTCAGTAACCAAATAACCACCAACGACGTTTATGGTCGCTAAAAAGACCGCGAATGCACCAAGGTAAGTGGAATATTCACCCATGCTGTCGCCGCCAGCCAAAGCCAGTGCACCCACAACTGTGATACCAGAGATTGCATTAGCAGCAGACATCAAAGGAGTATGTAATGTGGCAGGGACTTTTTGGATAAGTTCATAACCGACAAATATTGATAATAATAGAATGAATAATAAATATACGGCGTCCATTAGGGTTCCTTTTTATCGTTTGTGGATGAAGTATTAGCCTCATAGACAGACTTGAGCATGGCATTCACGACTTGCCCTTGATGAGTAATGATACAACCAGACTGAACTTCGTCTTCAATATCCAGGTTAAATACATTGTCTTCTTGGTGCCAAAATTCACTGATTAAATTGAACATGTTATTGCTGTACATTTGGGTAGCATGTTTGGCTACTCCATTTGCCCAATACCCTGTGCCAATAATGGTTACACCTTTGTGCTTGATAATTTCACCGGATACAGTGCCTTCGACGTTACCACCGTTTTCAGCAGCCATATCCACTATCACACTGCCAGCTTGCATCGACTCAACCGTTTTCAGGTCGATGAGCATCGGAGGCTTGCGCCCAAACAACTGCGCGGTGGTAATAACTATATCTGACTCAGCGATACATTTAGCTTGTTCACGTTGCTGAATTTGCATTTGCTCTGGGGTCAACGCTTGAGCATAACCCTGCCCAGTCTCACCCGTTTTACCTAAATCAATATGTAAAAATTTAGCACCTAGCGACTGCACTTGTTCGGCTACCACTGTACGAGTATCGAATGCCGTTACGCTGGCACCTAAACGTTTAGCGGTAGCAATAGCTTGTAAGCCTGCTACTCCCGCACCAATAACAAAGACTTTTGCAGGCTTCAGTGTGCCTGCTGGTGTCATCATCATGGGTAAAACACCATCAAGCTCATTAGCTGCTTGCAGCACCATGACATAACCAGCCAAACTAGCTTGAGAACTGAGGGCGTCCATTTTTTGGCAACGACTGATACGCGGGATCATTTCCATGCTAATGCTGGTGATATTGTTTTCACATAAGCTTGCTACAAAACCTTTCTCATTAAACGGGTCTAAATAACTCACGATCAGCGTGTTAGGTTTTAAATGACCAAGATCATCTGTAGTGAGTTTGTGCAAACTGGGTACGATGTCTGCATTTGCTAAGATTTCAGTACGACTAGTCACAATTTCTGCCCCGGCCGTTGCATATTCTTCATCGCTCACATGGATATGTTTACCGATACCGGCTTGCACATGCACAGTGGCACCCAATAATTTGTATGCTTTAACGTTTACTGGCAACACAGCACAACGCATTTCCTGTGGTTTAAGCTCAGCAGGGAACCCAAGAATTGTCATATAAACCTCAAAGTTAATGTTCTTTAATAAATATGGCTTATTTAAGAGTGGAATGTAAATTCACAGTATTTATATTGGGTATAATGTTGTATTACTTTTAGCAAATAAATGAAAAAACGCCCACCGTTGTGTATTAACAAGTTAGTCTATTTATTAAAGATATCTATTGTTGTGTTAACCCTTGCTTGATAAGTCTCACTGGGCAGTGCTTTAATACCGAATACTTTAATTGATGGGCATTGATTAAAATTCGTGTGCTCTCGAATGATCAAAATTTATATTTAGTTAATATTACTGATAACATCTGATTTATTTTTTAAGGCTTATTTTTGAAACCTACGCATCCACATCACTCCCGAGCAAGTTTCTTTCGCAGACTAGCTGCAATGGTATACGACATTTTAGTAGCGGTTGCTGTTGGCATGTGTGCAGCAATGGTCATGTTACTAACGATGCTGTTGCTAGTTGAAAACAACATATTAGATAACCAAGGTTATGAGCATTTTAGTGAGCTCATTCAACACTCTTTTATCTATCAACTTATCTTGCAAGTGTGGGTAGGTTTATGGATTGTTGGTTTTTTTCTGTGGTTTTGGCGAAATGGTGGTCAAACCATAGGTATGAGGGCGTGGCGCTTACGCTTATTCAGCACCACTGATAAACCTTTTGGTTACAGGCGCGCACTGTTGCGTTTAATATGTTCATTTGGGGGTTTAGGCACTATTTTAGTGTTATTCGATTTCAAATCGAAACAATCATTGCAAGATAGGATCGCCAGTACTGAAATATTGGTGCTCAGCAAGGAAGATAACCATCATTCATCTTGGGGCAAGATTCAAGAATAAAAGGGCAGACGCTAGACTTTCCTTTGCAACATATAGATTGAAAAAGCAGCAAATACTAAACTGGGTAAAGCCGCCCCCATAAACGGCGGCAGATGGTAAACCAAGCTTAAAGCACCAAAGACTTCATTACTCACAAAAAATCCAAAACCGGTTAACACCCCTAATATCACTCGCGCGCCCATAGTGACGCTCCGTAATGGCCCAAAAATAAACGACAAAGCCATTAACAACATTACACCTACAGATAAAGGTTGCAGTACTTTTCGCCACAGGGCCAACTCGTATCGACTTGGATCAAGACTGTTATTATTGCGATAGTTAACATATTCAACTAATCCTCGAATCGACAAAGCTTCAGGTTTGACTGTTACCACCCCTAATTTATCTGGAGTGAGTGTTGACAACCACACACCTTTTTCAAGCTGTTCGTAACGGATCCGCTGATCGCCAATAAAAGTGTATTTAACTTGCTCTAACTGCCAACCTTTCTCACTATAATTAGCCTGTAACGCACTGGTGATTTGTCTTAGCACAAGATTCTCATCGAACTCGTATACATTCACTTTACGCAACGTATTGGTATCGACCACTTCACCGATACTAACGAAGTTATCACCGTCTTTTGCCCAGGTTATTCTGTCAGAAGCAAACAAACTACCGCCAGAAATAGCTTGGGTACGTATTTCTTTGGCTTTAGTTTCTGTGACAGGCGCGACCCATTCTCCTATAAACATCACAAATAACACCATTAACAACGCTGATTTCATGGCAGAGGTAATAATATTCCAACGGCTTTGCCCCGCGGCTTGCATCACAACCAGTTCACTGTTGCTAGCCAAAATACCCATACCAATCAATCCGCCGATCAAAGTGGCCATCGGGAAAAATTGCTCCAGCTCTCTGGGTAAACTAAGCAAGACATAGACTGCAGCGACCGTCATATCATAACTGCCACGACCCACTTGTTTCATTTGTTCGATAAATTTAATTAAGGCGCTTAAACCTACCAACACACTTAAACTCAGTGCCGTTGTAGCAAGTAATGTCTTAGCAATATATACATCGAGTATTTTAAACACTGGCATCACCTCTTAATCGAGCGCGTAGCTTCACGCCAAAAGGCCGTCCTTTTAGTAATAATAACGCTCCGATAGATAACAACACTGCATGCACCCACCATAATCCTAGCTGAGACGGTATGTTGCCATCTTCTAATGCCTTTCGGCCCGCCATTAGCAGCATAAAGTAGCCTAGGTACAGCATCAATGCAGGAAACATTTTCCCAAAGCGACCTTGTCTAGGATCAGCTGCACTAAGAGGAACAGCAATCAATACTAAAAACGGTAACGATAGAGGAATAGCTATTCGCCAGTGTAGCTCTGCTAGGGCATCGACTGATGGATCTGCTATTAAGTCGGCAGTTGGATATGCACTTAATTTTCTACGCTTTCTTTCAGGCTGTTGCTCGGCAATTTGAATTTGATACTCTTCAAACTCAACAACGCGATAATCTTGCCTGCCCATTTCACCCTCGTATTGTTTACCTTGATTGAGTATCAGTTTTTGTGCGCCATTGGCTTGTTCTTCGATGCCACCCCTGTTGGCATAAACAATCCTTACATTTTCGGTATCGGAGTCAGTATCTCTTTGTGCTAGGAAAACCTTTCTTAATGGATTTTGGCCATTATCGATGTCATGTACAAATATTACGGCTTGCTGATTGGCAGTTTGTTGGAAACGACCAGGGATAAGGCTCGATAGACCACTTTGAGCACCGACTTTTTCTTCTAGTTGATAGGTACTTTCAATAGCGAGGGGCGTTAACCACATAGTTAACCCGGCGGTTAATAAAGACATAAACAAGGCCAAAATCAGCATTACACGGGTGATATACCACTCGCTGATACCACATGCCCGCATCACACTCATTTCACTATCAACATACAACCGACCATGAGCCAACATAATCCCCAAAAAAAGACTCAGGGGTAGCACTAGTGACGCTAAAACCGGCGTATGCAAAGCCAAAAAACCGAGCACTAAACCAGCAGGAATTTCTCCTTCGGAGGCATCAGCCAATACTTTGACAAATTTCTGTGTAATAAAAATAGCCATCAACAGCATAAAAATTGCCAGTTGGGACTTCAACGTTTCTTTCATTAAATAGCGGAAAATCAGCACAACACATCCAAGGGAAAGTAGTATTTTTAGTGGCACTATGGGAAATTTTAAGTAAACTTAACGTTTTCACAAGTTTAATTTATAAAGTGTGCGTATTTAGAGCACTCAGCCAAGATCTTATTTACAGATTATGTCCGGCTAATGTTAATCTTACAATAATAAAGCTGCATAACCCAATATCACCTTTCGATTATTAATTAAAAGGACAAATGGTTGCAGTATTATTCATCATGTACCGAGGGTTCAAAGTGGAATTTAGCGTAAAAAGTGGCAGTCCAGAAAAACAACGCAGCGCCTGTATTGTAGTAGGTGTGTTTGAGCCAAGGCGTCTAACATCTGTCGCCGAACAGCTCGACATTATTAGCGAAGGCTATATTAGCAATCTACTCAGAAAAGGTGATTTGGAAGGTCAAGCCGGTCAAATGTTATTGCTTCACCACGTGCCGAATATCTTAAGTGAACGAGTATTATTGGTAGGCTGTGGCAAAGAGCGTGAACTAGACGAGCGCCAATACAAACAAATTATCGCCAAAACTGTTAAAACTCTAAATGAAACTGGCTCGATGGAAGCGGTTAGTTTCTTGACTGAATTGCATGTTAAAGGCCGCGATACTTATTGGAAAGTTCGCCAAGCTGTTGAAGCGACGCAAGATTCGCTCTACACTTTTTTACAACTTAAAACCAAAAAAGGCGAACTACGTCGACCTCTACGAAAGATCGTTTTTAATGTATCTACACGTCGTGAGTTATCTATTGGCGAACGAGCACTTGAGCATGGTTTAGCCGTAGCACAGGGTTCTAAAACAGCTAAAGATGTTGCTAATATGCCGCCAAATATTTGTAATCCTAAATATTTACTTGAGCAAGCAGAAATTTTAGCCGCAACCTATGACAATCTGCATGTTAGCTCAGTGAATGAAGAACAGATGGATGTGCTAGGCATGCACTCCTATTTGGCCGTAGGCCGTGGCTCTGTCAATGAGTCAATCATGACCATAATGGAACATAAGGGTGGTCCAGCAGATCAAGCGCCTATCGTGCTAGTCGGTAAAGGATTAACCTTTGATTCTGGCGGTATTTCAATCAAACCAGGCGAAGCCATGGATGAAATGAAATATGACATGGGAGGTGCCGCTGGCGTATTGGGCGCAATGCATACCATCAGTGCTTTGAATCTGCCGATAAATATTGTTGGTATTTTAGCGGGGTGTGAAAACATGCCTGATGCCAATGCATACCGTCCAGGTGATATTTTAACCACTATGTCAGGACAAACAGTTGAAGTACTCAATACCGATGCTGAAGGCCGTTTAGTATTATGTGATGCACTAACCTACGTAGAACGTTTTGATCCTGAGCTAGTAGTGGATGTGGCTACATTAACGGGTGCTTGTGTGGTGGCTTTAGGTAAACACGCCAGCGCCGTATTCAGTAACCATAATCCCCTTGCTCATGAATTGATCAATGCTTCTGAACAGAGCGGAGATAAGGCTTGGCGTTTACCATTATGGGATGAATACCAAGACCAAATCGAAAGCCCTTTTGCCGATATGACTAATCTCGGAGGTCGTCCTGCAGGCGCCATTACCGCAGCCTGTTTTTTATCTCGCTTTACCCGCAAGTATAACTGGGCGCACATGGATATTGCAGGCACAGCTTGGGTTGGTGGTAAAGACAAAGGTTCAACTGGTCGGCCAGTACCGATGTTGTCTCAGTTCTTAATGAACCGAGCTGGTATTGAAACAGAAGATTAATCATACCTTTTAGGAACCACTTCTTAGGAACCACTTCGCATATGTCAAATGTAACGTTTTATCTGCTTGATGAAACAGACGACACACACCAACAGCCAGCGCACTTTGCGCTGGCTTGTTTGTTGGCAACCCGCAGTTATCGGCAAAAACAAAAATGTTTAGTGTATTGCCAAGATCAAAAACAAGCCGAGCAATTTGATGAGTTGTTATGGCAATTGCCTAACGATGCCTTTGTTCCCCACAATTTGACTGGAGAAGGTCCCTTGGGCGGGGCACCCGTTGAAATATGCTGGCAAACACCCAGTCAATTTAATCGACCCATATTGATTAATCTGTCTGACAACATTCCTGATTTTCATCAACGATTTAGACAAGTCATTGATTTTGTGCCTGCAAAAGAGCAACTCAAACCTCAGGCCAGAGAACGATATAAACACTATAGAGCGGCAGGTAATCAGCTCGATACCCTACCCGCCTCAAGCATTAACGAGACACACAATAATGGATAAGACATTTAATCCACAAAATATAGAACGCGATATTTACCAAAAATGGGAAGACAGCGGGCAATTTAAACCTTCTGGAGAAGGCGAGCCCTACAGCATCATGATACCGCCGCCAAACGTGACGGGCAGTCTTCATATGGGCCATGCGTTTCAACAAACGATTATGGATGCACTCACTCGATACAAACGTATGTCGGGTAATAATACTTTATGGCAAGTAGGTACTGACCACGCGGGTATTGCCACTCAAATGGTGGTCGAGCGTAAATTAGCAGCAGAAAACGGCCCGACTCGAAAAGAATTAGGCCGCGAAGCTTTTATCGACAAAATTTGGGAATGGAAGGCTGAGTCAGGTAATACGATTACTAATCAGATGCGTCGCTTAGGTGCATCAGTCGATTGGGAACGTGAGCGTTTCACTATGGATAAGGGTCTTTCAAACGCAGTTAATGAAGTGTTTGTTCGCCTGCATTCAGAGAACTTAATCTATCGTGGTAAACGCCTGGTTAACTGGGATCCTAAGTTACATACCGCCATCTCTGATTTAGAAGTCGAAAGCAAAGACAAAAAAGGCCACATGTGGCACTTTCGCTATCCATTGGCTGATGGGGCTAAAACGGCTGAGGGCAAAGATTACCTTGTTGTAGCCACAACCCGACCTGAAACAGTATTAGGTGATACAGGCGTTGCCGTAAATCCAGAAGATCCCAGATATAAAGACCTAATTGGTCAATTCATCGATTTACCTCTAGTGAATCGTCGTATCCCTATTGTGGGTGACGAACACGCGGATATCGAAAAAGGCACGGGTTGTGTAAAAATAACGCCAGCCCATGATTTTAACGATTATGAAGTGGGTAAACGTCATCAATTGCCGATGATCAATATTCTAAATTTTTCTGGTGAAATTCTTCCCAAAGCTGAAATATACGATACTAAAGGTGAAGTAACTGATGCTCTAAATTCAGCACTTCCTGAGGAGTTTCATAACTTAGACCGTTTTGCTGCCCGCAAAGCCATCGTTGCTAAATTTGATGAAATAGGCTTTTTAGAAGAAGTAAAAGACCACGACCTAACTGTGCCTTATGGCGACAGAAGTGGTGTAGTGATTGAACCTATGTTGACCGACCAATGGTATGTACGTGCAGCACCGTTAGCTAAAGTCGCAGCAGATGCCGTCACCAATGGCGAGATTGAATTTGTACCCAAACAATATGAAAACATGTATTTTTCTTGGATGAATGATATCCAAGACTGGTGTATTTCCCGTCAATTGTGGTGGGGTCATAGAATACCCGCTTGGTACGATGAACAAGGTAATGTGTATGTGGGTCGCAACGAAGCAGAAGCCCGCGCGGAAAATGGCTTAGCTGCAGATCTAGTACTTAGGCAAGATGACGATGTATTAGACACCTGGTTCTCCTCTGCGCTGTGGACATTTTCTACATTAGGTTGGCCTGAAAATACTGAAGATTTAAAAACCTTTCATCCTACTGATGTGTTGGTCACTGGTTTCGATATTATTTTCTTCTGGGTAGCCAGAATGATCATGATGACCATGCATTTTATTAAAGATGAAAACGGCAAACCCCAAGTACCTTTTAAAACAGTTTATGTGACAGGCCTTATTCGTGATGATGATGGGCATAAAATGTCTAAGTCTAAAGGTAACGTCATCGATCCTTTGGATATGATCGACGGTATTTCTCTGGAAGATTTACTCGAAAAACGTACCGGTAATATGATGCAGCCTAAAATGGCTGAAAAAATTAAGAAACAAACGGCGAAGCAGTTCCCTGATGGCATAGAGTCGCATGGAACAGACGCATTACGCTTTACCCTGGCAGCAGTCGCTTCTACTGGCCGTGATATCAGTTGGGACATGAAGCGCTTAGAAGGCTACAGAAACTTCTGCAACAAGTTATGGAACGCCAGTAACTTTGTGCTGATGAATACCCAAGAACATGATTGTGGGTTTAATTCAGATTCGAATATGACTTTTTCACTTGCAGACAAGTGGATCATGGGGCAATACCAAAACACCATAAAAGCCTATCGCGGGGCTATGGATACTTATCGTTTTGATATCGCCGCCCATGCATTATACGAATTCACATGGGACCAATTTTGTGGTTGGTATATAGAGTTAACCAAACCTATTTTATTGCAAGGAACTGAAGAACAGCAACGCGGTACCAGGCATACACTAGTTACTGTCTTAGAGTCTTTACTACGGTTGATGCATCCTATTATGCCGTTTATCACAGAGACTATCTGGCAAGATGTATCGCCTATCGCTAACTCGCATAGCGCCACCATCATGAATCAGGCATACCCTAAATACGATGTTACTAAGGTTGATGCCTCCGCGATGCAAGATTTAGAATGGGTCAAAGGTTTTGTATTATCTATTCGCTCGATACGTGGAGAAATGGATATTGCACCAAGTAAACCTTTGCCAGTGTTACTGCGCAATGCTTCGCCTGAGGATATCAGGCGGCTTGAAGAAAACGCCATCTTCTTACATTCAATTGCCAAGTTAGAAACAGTGACAGCATTAAGCGAAGATGATAAATCACCGGTCTGTGCTACTTCTTTATTGGGGTCACTTGAAATTATGATCCCCATGGCTGGATTGATTGACAAAGACGCTGAACTCGCCCGTATTGCCAAAGCATTAGACAAGTTGGAAAAAGACTTTGCTCGTACTCAAGGAAAACTCGCAAATGAGAAGTTTGTGAGTAATGCACCTGATGCGGTGATTGAAAAAGAGAAAGCTAAGTTAGCTGACTTTACAATGCAGATGGGTAAACTGCGCGAACAGCGCAGTAGCATTGAATCTATCTAAAAAGTCATATCGATTATAGGGTGTGTTATCAACATTGCTGACACACCCTAGCTATCTGAAGTTGTGATGTTGTAATGATACATTACATCTATAAATTACATCGATAAATTACATCGATAAATTGTATGAGGAATGAGAAGTTGGTCTTACATTTCAGGTTCTTGATCGTTCTATATTTTCTTTTGATGAATATGGCGACGAGTGCCACAGCTTCAACTGAAAAAAACCTAACCCTAGTGTTTGCCGGTAATATGCCTGACATAGGCAGCCATACCTATGGCACTTACACAGGCCTTGCAGGTTTATTAGAAAAAATGAGAGCCGAAGACACACCGACTATATTTACCTTCGCCGGAGGAAGTTTAGGACCAAGTCCTTTGTCCAGTTTGGACCGGGGATCTCACATCATTGATATCCTGAATACATTAGAGCCTGACCTGATGACATTGACTAAACGTGAATTTAGCTATTTCGAAGATGAGCTCACTTTACGCACTTATGAAGCCGCATTCCCGATGATTAGTAGTAACCTTTTTGACCCATTAACCAATGGTAACCTTGAAGGTATTTTAACCAGTCTAATTGTTGAAAAAGGTAACACTAAAGTCGGTTTTATCTCGATACTAGACGAAGAAGTAGTGACAGAGTATTTGCTAAAAAGAGTCCGTATATTTGAACCTCGCCAAATCATTCAACAGCAAATTTCCTTTCTAAAACAACAGGGCGCTGAATTAGTGGTGCTAGTTTACTCCAAAGAAAGAGATTATTATCAAACTCTCATATCTGAACATGAAATTGACTTTGCACTGAGGATCGTTAGTGAAATTGAGGAATATCAACCTAACAATGTCTACTCTATTTCCAGCCAAGAGCCATTCATGTTACTTCGCATGAGTTGGCAGACTAACAGCAAAGCGAAAAACCTAACTATTGAAGCACCTAAAATTTATTACTCGTATCTACCTAGCAAACCCACAACTTCATTGCTAGTTGACGATTACGACCAGAGGCTAGAAAGACTACTCAATCAAAAGATTGGAGTTTTTGGAAGTGAAATTCAGACATCGAGAAGCCTCATTCGAACAATGGAAATGCCATTTGGGAATTTCGTAGCTGACGCACTTAAACACTATGCCAAAACCGATATTGGTTTAATAAATGGTGGGGCAATCCGTGGTGATAAAATTTATACCGAGGGAGCATTTATCACCCGCCGAGACATTGCTACAGAGTTACCTTTCAGATCACATGTCACTGTATTGTCGATGACAGGAGAGCAGTTAAGACAAGCTCTAGAAAATAGCGTAAGTGAAGTAGAACTAGCCGAAGGGCGTTTTTTGCAAGTATCAGGGGTATCTTTTACTTATTCTATTAAAAAACCAGTCGGCGAGCGAGTACAAACAATAAACATCAACGGACGCACATTAGAACCTAAACGAAAATATTCAGTATCCACCTCAGATTATCTGGCAAATGGTGGCGATGGCTATAATGTATTTTTAGACACTCAGCACCTAGAACGCAACAATCAAAAGCCACCTTTGATAACTGATGTCGCTATTCGAATGATACAACGGCAAAAAATAATATTGCCTAAAATTGAATTCAGAATAAAGCGTGTGATTGAATGACTATTTCAACTTCAAAAAAAGGCACTCGGGTCTCTCTAGTATCAGTATTTAGTGCCGGCTTAGTAGGAATATTATTTGTTTTTATGCTACTCAGTTATTTTACCTTTACTCGCTTACTTAGTTTTGAATCAACACTGACAAACATCTCTGATAAGTCATTACCTAACCTAATACGCATCAGTCAACTTTATAGTCAAGCCAGCACACTTTTAGAATTCACAGAGCTGTTGTCAAAATCCTCATCAAATGCGTCAAAACGCTTAGCCGAAAAACAACTTCAGACTAACCTTATTAACATTCGTAAAGCTGCCAAAGAGATCTTTGAAAATGAGTTTTTAGATACGCAAATAAAAACCATCACTATCGAATTAGATGAATATTCAGCCTTAATCGAAGACCGTTTGCAGACTGTGAATAATATCGAATTATTAAAATCCAAAATGTATGCACTTAACACGCAAGCCATTAACATTGACAAACAAAGCTCAAAGGCTTGGACGTTAGGGTTTTCGCTAGCCTCAATAGATGTGAGCAGAGCATTAAATGAGAAAAAGCTACAAAAAGTGAGGTTTTTGTTTGCTCAATTAAGAGAGCAACTTAACCAGCTAAGTACTAGTTCTGCCATAGGAACTGAGAATGTAATGAGGCGTCAACTTACGAGTCAAATGAAAGCATTACTTTTTGATGAAAATGGAATGGAAACGTTAAAAATAAGATCTTTACGTATAGAAGGAAGAGTCTTAGGCCGCAAAAGTTTCGTGCATAACTTAATTGAAGATTACCTAGCACAACTCGGTTTTGTTACCAACGAAACAGAACAAGATACCACCCAACAAGTAGCCACTTCGGTTACAGAAATGAACCAACAGACCCAACTCTTCAGATATATTTTGATCGCGGGAGTGTTTTTTTTGCTCGTTATAGTCATTTTGTTTCAGCAACGGATACTAAAAAGAATCCGTATTTTCAATCACATGTTACACAGCGAAACGCAAGGTTTTGAGTATCACCCCCTACTCAAAGGAAATGATGAAATTACTGATTTGGCTGAAGCATTCAAAGAATTTCATCAAACAATTAAAATACAAAAATATAAGCTTGAGCAACTTTCTATGTCAGATTCTCTAACCGGTATTTCTAATCGAAGGGCTTTAGATATCCGCTTAAAACATGATATTGAGTTGTCTTCTCGGAAAAAATCTAATGTCTCGGTGTTGCTGATGGATATAGATTGTTTCAAACTTTACAACGATAACTATGGACATATAGCCGGAGACCAATGTTTGAGGGATGTATCTAAGGTTATTTGTAAATCACTGCATCGAGATAGTGACTTTGTTGCAAGATATGGAGGTGAGGAATTTGTTTGTGTGTTGCCAGATACTGATTCAAAAGGCGCACAAGAAATAGCAACACATATCATTGAAAAATTAAAACACAACGCGCTGCCACATATTTACAGTAATGTCGCAGACTACGTGACGATAAGCATTGGTATTACGACTTCACAACCCAATGCTTTATTAACTGCAGAAGCCATCATTAAACAAGCAGATACAGCTTTGTATGCTGCAAAAAAGACAGGCAAAAACACATACAGATTATATTCCTCAACTGCACCTTCTAAGTAACTGGTTCTTTATTCGCAATCTCTTGCTCTATGTACACGCTAAATTCTTGTTTAAACCAACGCTGCAACATATTTTTTTCGTAACGCAGTGATTCACTATCGAAAAAGCGATTACCGCGGTCCATAAAAGACATGTCTTTGAGGTCTACTTCAGCCTGTTGAATGACTGCGCCAGACGTATCCAATAACTGATAACTAAAATTAATTCTTGGAATATCAATGTTCTTAATAACCCGGACGTCAGATGTTCCCTGCCCCAGCCCAACAAAAGAGGCAGGCCAAACTTGTCCGGCCAAGTCAAGATCAGTCACTTTCATTAGTAATTTTTGGTTATCAGGTAATGCCGATGCCAATTCATGCATATATTCATTAATGCCCTCAAAGGTGGCTTCCATGAACCTTTTACGCGACGCATTACTAGGCCTAACATCACGGTATTTTTCTGGTTTATCCCATTCAATTTCGACTTTGGCCTGAGCCAAAACTTGATTAGAAAAGCCTAATGTCACTGCAAAAATAATCAATCCGCTTAATATTTTCATAATAAATCCCCTGCATTAAGGTAGTTGTCAGTATTGCTCTGATACCTGAATATATACTGAATCTAATTTAAATAAGTTGCAATAGGTCTATTTATCTTTCATTTATAGAGCCAAAGCCAATCAAAAAGGTCAGTTTACACCGACCAAAGATGAGAACTCGGTTCGAGCCAACACAAAACACAATCAGCCAACAGAATTAGCGCTGATTAAAAAGGCCCAAGAACGGCTGCATCTTCAGCCCAAGTGGTCTGCCATACTTGATTGCCGTGGATGTAATACACGTTGTCACCATGGATAATACTTCTGTCGTTCCATCCACTAGCATAATGTTCTTCACTTACATCAGGCCGTACCTCACTCCTTTGAATTAACTCCACATTGTTAGATGTGGTATCCACTTCGAGCAACAACAAACTATTAGATGAACCAAAACCTAAACGTTCATCGATAGACATGTTCCAACTTTCAATAGGTAGTGCGAATTGGTAATTGCCATTACTATTTAGCACTGTCAATGCACGATAATCATATTCGACTGGCGTATAACTGCTGGGCTTAATGATACTGTTAACTGCAACGGGGTTTGTTGGATCAGATACATTAAACAAACTAATTTTCATACCTTCTTGAATCACCGGCTCATCAGTTACCACTCCATTTACAGGAATATTGTTAACGTTAACCTGCTGACCTATTCCGAGTAGATAACCATTATTTAAAGGATGTAAATAGCTAACTCATTACCTTGCCAAACCATTTTAAGTAAACTTATCGAGAATACCCTTGCGGCTAATTTCGCCACAGACGTGACGTAAGTTATTACCGTAAATATAAGGATTTTTATCGCCCGCGTAACAATAATGTAAATTAAAGTTATTCAGCTCAGTTTTTGTGCTGGTGATTTTATGTAAATATTTAGTTTGCGGATCAGTCAAATCTTGAACATGAGCTGAGATTTCATTTCTAAACTTGGCTAGCTGCTGATTATCTATGGTCATAGAAATACCGTGCATCCACTGTGTAGTAGTCGTTTGCATATCCGACAGCCAAAATTGCACGAATGCGCTGCGCAAAATCATTATCAATGCCAAAATTTCAAACGTAACTACAACAAAACGTAACATATCGTGTGTCTCAAAGACCATTCATTCATAAGAAGACTTCAGATGCTACGTGATAACTGAACACTAAAATACACTTGATAGTTATGCCTTCTGATAACTACGAATAACAAATTGTGAGTTATTACTATAGGGATAAAAAGACTGACCGAGATCAAGCACGGTAACCATCATGCTGGTATACTCGTTTTGTTATCAGCCTGTTGAACTCTCAACAGCTGCATTTTTTGATATACCGAGGACACCCAATGAGTGAGCGAATCCCCGTTAAAAACATCTCACCCGTAAAAGTACACCGCCCAGATACAAGTAAACATGATAATTCCTATACTCCTCGCAGCAGAATATACGTGCGCTCCGTTTCTGGCATGTTAGAAAATTTTCGTCGCTTTTTTGGACTGTTTTTTTTAGGCGTTTTTGCACTACTGCCGTGGCTGCAGTTTAATGGTAGTCAAGCAGTGTTATTTGATTTCGGTGCACAGCGGTTTAATATATTTGGCTTAACACTATGGCCACAGGATTTGACGTTATTTGCATGGATTCTAATAGTGGCCGCCTTTGCTCTATTTTTTGTGACCACCTTCGCGGGTCGTGTTTGGTGTGGTTTTATGTGCCCGCAAACTACTTGGACCTTTATTTATATTTGGTTTGAACAAACAATTGAAGGCAGTCGCCATAAGCGAATGAAACTAGATGAAAGAAAAATGGACTTTGACAAGCTGTGGCGTAAAACCCTTAAACATTTTGCTTGGGTTGGAATTGCTTTACTCACCGCTTTAACTTTTGTGGGCTACTTCACACCAATAGACGCTTTGTTTGTAGATTTCTTCACTTTATCAAGTGGCTTCTGGGTAGTATTCTGGGTACTATTTTTTACACTTTGCACTTATGGTAACGCCGGATGGATGCGTGAAATAATGTGTACTCACATATGCCCATACGCTCGTTTTCAATCTGCAATGTTCGACAAAGATACCTTCACCGTGGCGTATAATGCTTCGCGAGGAGAGCAGCGTGGACCCAGAGGACGAAAAGTAAGCCGTGAAGAAAATCAAACCAAAGGCCTAGGTGACTGTATTGATTGCAACCTATGTGTGCAGGTTTGTCCTACTGGAATAGATATTCGCAACGGTTTGCAATACGAATGCATAAATTGCGGTGCCTGTGTAGATGCCTGTAATGGTGTTATGGAAAAGATGAACTACCCCAAAGGTTTGATTAGTTTTACGTCAGAAACCGAATTAGCAGGTGGTAAAACAAAAGTATTGCGCCCTAAATTAATCGGTTATGGCATTGTTTTATTATTAATGTCCGGGTTGTTGGTATTTGAAATTGTATCTAGAAAACCTTTGGAAATAGACATTATAAAAGACAGAGTGCCTATGTACCGGGAAACAGGTAATGGAATGATTGAGAATGTATTTACCTTAAAAATTCTGAATAAATCTCAGCACACACAACGCTATCATATATACATAGATAATCTTGAAGGGCACACTTATATTGGTGAAAATGAAGTAACAGTGACAGGAGGAGAAATATTTAATTTGCCTCTGAGCATCGCCATCAATCCAAATAGATTAACCCAAGAGTCCACTGAGTTTAGCTTCAGAGTTGAATCAATTGATGCACAAAACAGCCCAGTGAAGGCACAAGAAATAAGTAAGTTTTTGTACCCTGATTTGTAAGTACTGGTGATTTTTTGGCGCTTATACCAAATGTAATACTCAACGCCATAGACTCACAAATCATACTCGTTGAGTCTGGATGATTAGCACTTAACAGTTACGAAAATAGGGGTTATCAGTTTATTTCTGAAGACAAAAACGCTATGTCGCTAAATTTTATCCACCGCACCGATGGAGCCAGACACACATTCAAGAAGCCTATGATTTTTTATTGAATTGGCATCTCACAGCCTCGCCTTAGTCGCACCTTTAATGTTTAGTAAGCAAAGCCTATACCCATGCAAAAATCAGCACTGTAATTAACATCCCTTTACAAAGTCCTATCGGATTTTTTTGGCAGCTATGCTAATCTGCCCACATAATTGAAAATAAGTTGTGAGACGTTATGAAAAAAATATTATTGTTACTTAGTTTAGCTTTATTACTGCCGCTCCAGGCTTGTGCTCAGGAAAAGTGGCGAGAAGGTACACATTATAAAGTCATTACTGACCAAGCTACTGAAAAAAAAGAAGTATTAGAATTCTTTTCATTTTGGTGCCCACACTGCTTTAATTTTGAACCCATAGTCAAAAACATGAAAACCAAACTGGCTGAGGATGTTGAATTCAAAAAAGTACATGTGAATTTTATGGGCTTTACAAGCACAGCCATTCAGGATGATGCTACTAAAGCTATGATGGTAGCCAGAGAGTTGAAAAAAGCAGATGAGCTTAATGAAGCCATATTTAAATATATACATGAATCCCGCTCGGCTATAACAGGTATTAAAGACTTAAAAAATATCTTTGTGGTAAACGGTGTAGAGCCTGAAGAATTTGACAAAATGATCTCTAGTTTTGGCGTAAAGAGTAGATTAAATATGAATAATAAGACTATTCAAGAATACAAGAAATACGTTAGTAGCGTACCCAACTTTATTGTGAATGGTAAATATCAAGCCACCTTCACTCGCGATATGAATTCAGATGAGATGGTTGATTTGATTGTATTCTTATCAAACAAAAAATAAATACAGCTTCGCAAATATAATACGTCCTTGAGCCAGTTGTTTATCAACTGGCTTTTCCTTTTTAATCTCAAAATCAGTAAATTAACTTTTAGAGAGTTTTTTATGCGTCAGTCATTTTTAATCGTAGTTTTATGTTTAATTTCATTCAATTCTTTAGCACAAGCCAAGTGGCAAGAAGGTACTCATTATAAAGTGATCGCTGAAAAGGCGAGCGTTAAACCTAAAGTGCAAGAGGTATTTTCTTTTTGGTGCCCAGCTTGTAACGCATTTGAAACCATAGTGCCGCAGATTAAACGTGCTCTTCCCGCAGGCATCCCCTTTCAAAAGATACATGTTAATTTTAATGGCAGTACCTCTAAAGACACTCAGAATGACGCAACAGCAGCAATGCTGGCAGCTAAAGCTCTAAAAACAGATGGGCTTTTCAACAAAGCGTTATTCAACGCTATTCATCAAAAAAGAATAAATATAGCCAGCAAACCTGACATCCTCAGTGTATATGCAGATACAGGAGCTGATTCTGCTAAGCTAGAAAAAATGATGAATAGTTTCGGTATTCGCAGTCAGGTTGCCAAAAATGACAAAATTGCTCGGGGCGTAAGAAGTGTACCCACCATCATTATCAATGAAAAATATCAGGCTATATTCACCCGCGATATGACCCCAGATCAATCTGTTGAGCTTATCAGCTGGTTAGTTA
>Ga0307492_10000328_pt1 | contig 20347 bp, 19 predicted proteins | sample SI3LmetaG_FD_202365 | JGI IMG/M metagenome (GOLD analysis project Ga0307492, IMG submission 202365) | Sea-ice brine microbial communities from Beaufort Sea near Barrow, Alaska, United States - SI3L | ecosystem: Environmental > Aquatic > Marine > Coastal | place: USA: Alaska | collected 2017-05-06 | reverse complement strand
ATCCAGGAGGCACAAATCAAGTTGCGCCAATTAGAAGACAACGAGCTGCGCTCGACACCCCGCCAGACTGATCTATTTCTTGGCGTAGCACAGTCCATCGCGGCACCGGAGCCCATCGCGGCACCGGAGCCCATCGCGGCACCGGAGCCCATCGCGGCACCGGAGCAGGCGATAGAGTCAGCCGTTGAGCAGCGCCTACGGGCCCTCGACCCGAATGAGCTGTCTGCCCGCGAGGCCTTAAACCTGTTGTTCGAGCTCAAAGAGAGCCTGCCCACTGATACCAAAACCTGAAACCCGACGCGCTATACGGTCTGTGCGATGACGCTTTTCAAGAAAGACGGGAAGCCACGAAGCTTTCTTCCCGTCGGATATATTGTTCGGCCTCTAAAAGCTGCTAGAATGCATGCTTTGTCATTTTTTTAATCTCTCAATTTCTCAAGCAAAGGAAAAGGTCCATGACATTTGTGGTGAGCGATGCCTGCATCAAGTGCAAACATACCGATTGTGTAGAAGTCTGTCCTGTCGACTGCTTTTACGAAGGTCCAAACTTTTTGGTCATCAATCCCGACGAGTGCATTGACTGCGCGTTGTGCGAACCTGAATGCCCGGTAGACGCTATTTTCTCAGAAGACGAATTGCCACAAGCTGAGAGTGTGTTTCTTGAGATCAATGCTGAACTCGCCGAGATCTGGCCGAACATTACCGAAAAGAAAGATCCCCTGCCCGATGCCGAAGATTGGGCTGAAGTGAAAGACAAGATTGACCATCTAGAGCGCTAGCGCCAGTAAACGCCCACCAAGGAACAGGAGAGACAGCCAAGGCTATCACTCCTGTTCTTTGACGCTACCTTTACAGCTGTCACGTTACCTCTGCCACGTTACCTCTGCCACGTTCGCCACGGTGCCGGCGTCCCTGCTGGTAGCTTAGACAGATAACGCTTGTTGAATACTCCCGCTTCCTGCAGGAGGACATCAACCGTAACAAAGAAGACGTAAAGAAAAGCTGATATACATCAGAATTTTATACAGAAGATCTCGAGGACTACCGACGTGCATCGAATGACGACCGATCGGTACCCCAGCTAATATGGCACCACACCTTTAAGACCCGACAAGCGAGCCTTAAAGACTAAATAGCGCTATTGAAAAATGGCGTCGACTGACAAACCCTGGCTTTCCATCGTTTCGCGCAACCGCTTGAGTGCTTCGACCTGTATCTGGCGAACTCGTTCTCGCGTCAGGCCAATCTCCAACCCAACTTCTTCCAACGTACTCATCTCATAGCCACGCAGGCCAAACCGACGTGATATCACTTCACGTTGTTTCTCTGTCAGCTCTGACAGCCAGTGGTCAATATTTTCACGAAGATCAGAATCTTGCAGTTGTTCTGCCGGATCGGCCTGCCGGTCATCAGCGATGGTATCAAGGACTGAACGATCAGAATTCAGACCTAATGGAGTATCGATGGAAGTGACCCGCTCATTGAGGCCCATCATGCGCTTCACGTCATCTACAGGCTTATCGAGCAGCTGAGCTATCTCTTCGTGAGTCGGCTCATGGTCGAGCTTCTGGGACAGCTCACGGGCCGCACGCAGATACACATTCAACTCTTTAACGACATGGATCGGCAGTCGAATGGTACGCGTCTGGTTCATGATCGCCCGCTCAACGGTCTGACGAATCCACCAGGTCGCATAGGTCGAAAAGCGAAAACCACGCTCAGGATCAAATTTTTCAACGGCCCGTATCAAACCGAGATTACCTTCCTCAATGAGGTCCAGCAGGGAAAGGCCACGATTCAAATAGCGTCGGGATATTTTCACCACCAGCCGCAGATTACTTTCAATCATACGCTTGCGGCCAGAATCAACGCCACGCCGTGCCTGACGAGCGAAGTAGACCTCTTCGTCAGCACTTAATAAGGGAGAAAACCCAATTTCGTTTAAATACAACTGGGTGGCATCAAGGTCTTTGTGAACCTTGCCCGTCGTCTTTTCCTTCGCGGTAGTACTCGATTCAACATCATCAGCTACTGAGAACCGAGATGAATCAAAATCTACGCCAACACGTGGAGTTTCTGCAAGTGACAAGTCTTCCGTTTCTAGTACCATTGCTCTAGTCCTGTGTAATGATGTTTCTTGCCACCCCGATGAGGGAGACTACTAACAATCTCGTTTCCGGGTGATGTTCACCAAACCGTAGATTCAAACCGGCAATCAACCAATCCAAATCAAGCTGAGCGTCTCACGGCCTACCGGGCAGATAGAGCAGCGGATCCTCTGGCTTTCCATTACGCCGAATCTCGAAATGCAACATCTTCTGATTCGATCTACTAGAACCTATTTCGGCAACAATCTGTCCGCCTTTAACTTTTTCTCCTTCCTTTACCAGGATTGCTCGATTATGTCCGTATGCACTCAGAAATTTATCGCTGTGCTTCACAATCACTAACTTGCCATATCCCCGTAAACCACCCCCTGCGTAAACAACAACTCCATCAGCAGCAGCAGAGACAGATTCCCCTAATTCACCCCGAATATCAACGCCCTTATTGACCTTGCCCGTCAAGGAAAAGGCATTAACGACTTGACCCGCCACTGGCCAGCGCCAACGTAAATTTGACGCTTGACTTCGTGTTGGTGACGGTTTTACCGCCACTTTGGCCTTCGCTTTTCTGTCATCATTTTTACGTTCGGGCGTCGCCTTTTTTGACGCAGGCGCGGTAGTCGTTGCTAATCTAATGCGCTGGCTAACGAAAATCGTATACGGAGGGCGAATCCGATTGGCGGCGGCAAGCCCTTTATAGTCAAGCCCATAACGAAATGCGATGGCGTACAATGTCTCGCCACGCTGCACAACATGGGTCCCAGCGCTTCGCGCACCCTGTTCTGCAGCACCACTTCCCGGCACGTAAATACGCGAACCACCACAGGCAGAAAGTATCAAAATAAACGTCAAAAAAATCAAAAACCGCCCCAGATTAGGCGTCATCCTGAGTTGACACTCAATATTTTGGGCTCTAAACCTGACCCCTCTGGATATCATTTATTGAAATCAAATTGCATATTCTATGCCGTAAAGGTTCTAAGAAAACCTACTTTATAAGGCCTGATAATCTTTTATTTCTGATTTATGTGCTAGCGGTTGCCCGTATAGGCCAGCTTCCCTAACAAAACAACCGCCGCCAGCCCCACCAGCAACGCCAGCAGCGCCAATCCAATCTGCGACTCATGCCCGGTGATCAACACATAGGTTGAAGGTAGCACAGCTTCCTGCACCAACGGAATTTGGTGACCATCGCTACCTATCTGGTAGGCCAGAGTCTGCTTCCAGGGCCAGAGCTTAACCAGAGAGCCAAGCATAAACCCAGTGAGCATCGCCAGAGTTTCATTACGGCGACTCTTAAACAGCCGCGACAATACTTGGGCAAAGCTGATCAAACCTAGACTACAGCCCGCCGCCAGCACCACAAGCGTGGCGATATCCAGCTGCCTGATGGCCTCAATAACAAAGCCGTACAAGCCTAGAATCAATAAGATGAAACTGCCGGAAATGCCGGGAAGAATCCATGCACAGACGGCTACCGCGCCGCCAATAAAAATAAACATGGGCGTAGGCGCCAGCTCAATAGGCGCCAGGCCAGTGATGACAACGCCAATACCGATACCCGCCAACGCCCAGGCAACCCGGTTGAGATTAAGCCTGTCTATCTGCCGACTCATCAGCCAGCTCGATGCCAGCACTAGGCCAAAGAAAAAAGACCAGAGCAGAATCGGCTCGTGCACCAACAAATAGCTGATGCCCGTCGCGAGCAACAGAATCGAGGTTCCCATGCCACCAAACAGCAGCAGCAGAAACTCGGCGTCGACGCGCCGCCAGACCGCCATAAAACCCTCATCTTTAAGCAGTAGTAACAAGCCTGGCGTAAAGTGCTTGAGGGACGACAGCAGACGCTCGTAAATACCCGTAATAAAGGCAATGGTGCCACCGGACACGCCCGGCACAATTTCAGCTGCGCCCATGACGAGGCCGATAACAAAGATGTTAATTTTTTGTTTCATAGTAGCTTCTTAATAACTGCTTAATGAGCGCTCAGTGCGCGCTAGTAGCGGGATACCCGTCATACGCTCGCGCTTTGTGAAATGCGTATAAACCCTGTCACAGCTAGGTTTTTCCAGCAAGCTTTCCAGCAAGCAGGGGCACAAATTTGACATCCTCCAGCCTCTCCATCTCCAGCCCCGCTAGCGTCATTCGTACGACGGTGAGTTGCTGTGCATCCTCGCCCCCGACGGGAATCACTAGGCGCCCTCCCACGGCCAACTGCTCAAGCAACTCTGGCGGTATCATCCTCGGTGACGCCGTCACGATAATGCCATCGAACGGGCCTCTGTCGGCCCAGCCAATATTGCCATCGTCATACTTGAACTGAATATTGCGTAGGCCGATACGTTTGAGTGTCGCCCTGGCCCGCTCACTCAAACCTTGAATACGCTCAACGCTAAACACCTTCGATACCAGTTGCGCCAAGATCGCCGTCTGGTAACCAGACCCTGTGCCAATCTCCAGCACATTATGTAATGGCCCATCTGCCAGCAACACCTGCGTCATACGGGCAACGATATAAGGCTGGGAAATCGTCTGGTTAAAGCCGATTGGCAGGGCCGTGTCCTCGTAGGCGCGGGATGCCAAAGCCTCATCCACAAAGACATGCCGCGGCGTCGAGCCGATAACCTCCAGCAACGGCTCGTTTTCAACACCTCGATCGCGCAATCGCTGCACCAATCTGCTGCGAGTGCGCTGCGATGTCATGCCAACCCCATGAATATCGATCGGGTTACTTCTCTCCATAGTCCACTATCTCTCTTATCAAGCTAGTCGCATAGCTGCCCACGGGCAAGCTGAAGGACAATAACAAATCTGCGCCGTCGACGCGCCAGTTGAACGCACCGGGCCGGACCCAGAGATCTCTCTGTTGGGCTTTAACATCCAGTTTCGCGAGCCCGGCGCACCAATCCGGATAGGCAGCCGCCATGGCCTCCAATGCGGGGGTCGGCTTGCGGCTGACGCCATATAACCAACCTCGAGGTACATTCGGCGCCGCAACGTCTCGAGATCGCCCTCGGGTTTGTGCGGCTGGCGCACGAGCCTCGGCACGATGGGGCGCGAGCTCCATCGACGCAAAATCTCCCGCCTGCACTTGCGCCGACAGACTGTCATTAAACATATAACTGCGCACCGCAGACAAACACCAATCACGTTGCTGAGCCCGCACCACACCGCCGGCAAACAAGACGTCGGCGGCGCTAAGGTTGTTGCCGTCATGGCCAAAGCGCTGCTCGCCAAAATAATTAGGGAATCCCCGCAGGCCTATATCGTCAAGCCGTCGATGCAGGTCGGGCTCATGGCCCTGCGCATCACTGTGGAGTTGAGTTAGACGAATCACAAACTCATTACCCGCATGCTCACCGCGATGAAGCTTTTTGTCGTGACGCTGGGCCTCCAGCACCTCGACACCCGAGAGATCCAAAGCACTCCAATCAGGGGCGGTCTTACCGGGCACACGGCAGCTAAACCATTGCTGAGTCACCGCATGACGATCTTTGCGCCCGGCATAGCTCACGTCAAAATCCTTGATACCCAGGAACGCCGCCAGACCTTCGGCAACCCAGGCGGTATTGGCGCCTGTTTTTCTAATCTTCACGTACCAATGCTCACCCTCGCCGCTGGGGACAAACCCCAATTGCTCATCAACCTGAAAGTCTTCAGGTCGAGCGCGCAGGCGTGCTTGGTACACAGGTGCGCCCTGTGCGTAGGCTTGCATCATTGGGAAGGTGAAATTCAAGCCTGCTCACCCGCACCCAGCAGCACCACAACCTGGGCAGCCAGACCTTCTTCTCGCCCCACAAAACCCATTTTTTCTGTGGTCGTCGCCTTGACGCTCACGCACTGTGCATCCACGCCCATGTCGGCGGCTATGGTTTGCGCCATTAAATCGACGTATTTAGCGACTTTCGGCCGCTCGGCGATCAACGTGACGTCAGCATTGATCAACACCATACCGAGATGACCAATTTTTTCCTGGCAAGCTCGCAGCAACACACGACTGTCAGCACCGGCAAAGGCTGGATCCGTGTCAGGGAAATGACGGCCAATATCACCCAGCGCCATGGCACCCAGCAGGGCATCACACAACGCATGAAGAATAACGTCGCCGTCAGAATGGGCAAGCACAACGCGATGCCAAGGCACGGCTACACCACCCAGCATGATCGAATGATCCGATTTCTCTTCACCAAAGCGATGGGCATCAAAGCCAGAGCCGATTCGCATAGTCATTTAAAAATAGTCATTTAAAAATAGTCATTTGCTGGTTTTCTCACTCAAGTGGGACTCGACACTATTGCCGACTCAACGGCTTGTTGCCGCAAATAATATTCTGCCAGAGCCAGGTCATCGGCGTGTGTCACTTTGATATTGTCACGGCTACCCGCCACCATCTTTGGCTGAACATCGAGCGCTTCGATAGCGGATGCTTCATCGGTCAAATTAAGGCCCTGAGCCTGGCCCTGCTGAAGTGCAGACACCAGTAAACCCCAGGGAAACATTTGCGGGGTCTGTGCGAGCCAGAGATGACTACGATCAGGACTGGCAATCACTGCATTGTTGTCCACGGCCTTCACCGTATCTGTCACCGGCACACCCAGGAGCCCGCCCGTTATTGTGTGACTTACCGCGTCATAAAGGCGCAAGATATCAGCCCCACGTACACACGGCCTGGCGGCATCGTGCACCATCACCCAACCAGTTTCAGTTACACCACCCAATCCGGCAAGTACCGATGCTGCACGCGTGTCACCGCCAACAACAACGGTACAGCGCTCAACACCTTGGATCTCACGCCAGCGACTATCATCAGGCGCCACGACCAGCACCAATTGCCGGGGCCGTAGAGCAAGCAACCGGTGCAGCGTTTGGGCTAGCAGGGGCTGACCGCACAAGGGGAGATACTGCTTACTGACGGCTGCACCCATACGCTCGCCCCTGCCCGCGGCGGGGACAATGAAACAAACATCATCGAGCGAACGCTGGTCTGAGCCCACCGGACTTTCTGTCATCATGTCGCTCATGGCTGCAGGGATTTAGACTCATCAACCAGTAAGAAGAAGGTTTCACCCTCCTTAATCAGACCAAGCTCACTACGGGCCTTTTCCTCGACGGATTCAAGCCCACTTTTGAGTTCAACAATCTCTGCACGTAACACGCGGTTACGCTGCTCTTTAATGCTGTTTTCTGCGCTTTCGCGCTCGACTCTGACCTGCAAGCCACTGACCTGTGCCAGGCTACCTTCGCCTACCCACAAACGTCCTTGCATGAACAGTACAATCAGTACCAGTCCCGCAATTAACCAGCGGCCAGGAGTCATCACTGACGGTTGAACTCAGCCATGCCCTTGAACAACGCATGAGACTGATCTTCGATACGCAGCAGTCGATTATATTTGGCGACTCGGTCAGACCGGCACAAAGAGCCAGTCTTGATCTGACCCGCAGCGGTGGCCACAGCAAGGTCAGCAATGGTGGTATCTTCCGTCTCGCCAGAACGATGCGAGATGACCACGGTATATCCCGCTTTTTTGGCCATACTGATGGCTTCCAGTGTCTCGGTCAGAGTACCTATCTGGTTAAATTTGATCAGAATAGAATTCCCAATGTCCTCATCGATACCCCGTTGTAGGATCTTGGGGTTGGTGACAAACAAATCATCGCCCACCAACTGCACCCGATCGCCCAACTTCTTCGTCAACAGCGCCCAACCGGCCCAGTCACTTTCATCCATACCATCCTCGATGGAAATAATCGGAAAGCGATCTGCCAACTCAGCGAGGTAATCAGCAAATCCCGCCGCGTCAAATTCGCGACCCTCGCCCGCCAGCACATACTTGCCGTCCTTATAGAACTCTGACGCCGCACAATCTAGACCCAGAAAGACGTCCTTGCCCGGGACATATCCAGCTCGCTCAATAGACGTCATGATGATTTCCAGCGCCGCCTCGTTACTCGGCAAGTTAGGCGCAAAACCCCCTTCATCACCGACCGCAGTACTCAGGCCAGCCTCTGACAAAACGGCTTTTAAGGTGTGGAAAATTTCAGCACCGCAACGGATAGCCTCGGAAAAATTCGCGGCGCCGACGGGCAAAATCATGAACTCCTGAATATCAACATTGTTGTCGGCATGCTCACCACCGTTGATGATATTCATCATCGGTACGGGCATGCTATAACGACCGGGGCTACCATCTAACTCGGCGAGATATTCATACAAGGCCAACTTTTTAGCCTGAGCCGCCGCTTTTGCTAATGCCAGAGAAACCGCAAGAATGGCATTAGCGCCGAGCTTACCCTTGTTTTCGGTACCATCGAGGGCCAGCATCAGCTCGTCAAGTTGACGCTGATTCTCGACATCCAGACCCAGCAGCGCTTGACGAATATGCGTATTGACGTTGGCAACTGCCGTTAATACACCTTTGCCTAGGTAACGCTGAGGATCTTTGTCCCGCAACTCCAGCGCCTCACGGGACCCTGTTGAGGCACCCGAGGGCGCGCAGGCAGATCCGACAATACCGGTGGCGAGCTCCACCTCGGCTTCCACCGTGGGGTTTCCTCTCGAATCCAGTATTTCTCTGGCTCTGATATCAACAATCTCGGTCATACTCGCACTTCCTTCTATTCATTAGCTCAAGGCTGTTTATCGCTCAGGGCTGTTTATCGCTCAGGGCTGTTATCACTCAAGGCTGTTCCGCCGGTTTCACGACGTCATCGATTCGTACTAGCAGCGATAACAAATCATACATTTGACCCAAGGGCCAGGAATTGGGTCCGTCACTCAAGGCCTTATCAGGGTCAGGATGGGTTTCCATAAACAAGCCCTGAATACCTACCGCGATAGCTGCTCTGGCCAACACGGGCACCATCTCGCGTTGTCCGCCAGAACTGCTTCCTTGCCCACCGGGCAACTGCACACTATGGGTTGCATCAAAGACCACGGGGCAGCCGGTCTCGGCCTTCATCACCGCTAGCGAGCGCATATCTGACACCAGGTTGTTATAGCCGAAGCTGACGCCGCGCTCACACACCATAATGTTGTCATTACCCGTGGCTCGCGCTTTTTCTACCACGTGCTTCATATCCCAAGGCGCGAGAAACTGACCCTTCTTGATATTCACAGGCAAGCCGGTCGCCGCCACACGCTGGATAAAACCTGTCTGGCGGCACAGAAACGCGGGAGTCTGCAATACCGACACCACTTCAGCGACTTCATCTAGCGGTGTGTCATCATGCACATCGGTCAGCACCGGCAAGTTCAACTCGTCCTTGACCTTCTGCAGTATCTTTAAGCCCACCGCCATACCAGGTCCACGATAGCTCTCATGGGATGAACGATTGGCTTTATCAAAAGACGATTTGTAAATCAGGGGTATACCCAGATTTTCACAAATCTCCTTGAGCTTTCCGGCTGTGTCCATCGCCATTTGTTCTGACTCGATCACACAGGTGCCCGCGATCAAAAAGAACGGCGAGGTGGCATTGACTTCGAAATCACATAGCTTCATTTAAATTGCTTCGCTTTAAGAGTTTTATCTTACGTCATACACGTTCAGACCCTGCCTTACTCAATGACCGCAGGAGCACCAGACACCGACTGATTTCTGGTAACACCGGCGCGAATAAAATCAGCAAACAACGGATGTCCATCTCTGGGTGTCGATGTGAACTCAGGGTGGAATTGACAGGCGACAAACCAGGGGTGATCGATCACTTCAACCACCTCAACGAGTGAATCTTTCTTGGAGCGCCCAGCGATTCGCAAACCGGCCGCTTCGAGTCGCGCCACATAATTATCGTTAACTTCATAACGATGCCGATGCCGCTCTTTGATCTCCCGAGCTCCATAAATATCAGCCGTCTTGGAGGCGGCGCTGAGCTCACATACCTGCTCACCCATACGCATGGTGCCACCCATGTTTGAATTAACACTACGGGTTTCAATTTCACCAGACTCATTCACCCACTCAGTAATCAAGGCAATGACAGGGTGCGGGGTGTCCGGTTCATTTTCGGTGGTATTGGCGCCTTCCAAACCGGCTGTATTGCGGGCGATATCGATGACCGCCGCATGCAAACCATAACAAATACCCAAGTAAGGTATTTTCTGCTCGCGGGCATAACGTGCCGCGGCGACCTTGCCTTCAAAGCCTCGGGCACCAAAGCCCCCCGGAACAAGAATGGCATCAGCATCAGCCAGTGTTTCAATACCCTGCTCGAGCAGGGTTTCTGAGTCTACAAACGTCACATGGACATCAGTCTGAGTATGAATACCCGCATGAGTCACCGCTTCATTCAGCGACTTATACGCATCCAGTAAGTCCATGTACTTACCGACCATATACAACTTCATGGAATTCAGCGGACTCGCCTCGGCCTGCACGACATGATCCCACTCACTGAGATCTGCTGGCGGGCATTCCAGTCCAAATTTTTTCAACACAATTTCATCGAGTTTTTGGGCATGCAGCGTCGAGGGAATCTGATAGATAGACGGCATATCAATCAACGGAATCACTGCACGGGATTCAACGTTGGTGAACAAGGCAATTTTTTCCCGGGCGGACTCAGCGATTTCGTGATCAGACCGAACGATGAGGATATCTGGCTGCAGGCCAATAGAGCGCATCTCTTTCACGGAATGCTGGGTAGGCTTGGTTTTCGTCTCACCGGCAGTGGCAATATACGGCACCAGTGTCAGATGGATAAACATGGCGTGGTCAGCCCCCACCTGAAAGCGCAACTGGCGCGCCGCCTCGAGAAACGGCTGGGACTCGATATCGCCCACCGTGCCGCCAATCTCGACGATGGCGACATCACTGCCTTCAGCGCCAGCGATCACCCGACGCTTGATCTCGTCGGTAATATGCGGAATCACCTGAATGGTCGCGCCGAGATAACCACCGGCACGTTCCCGAGCAATCACATCAGCATAAACCTGACCCGTGGTGAAGTTATTCTTGCGACTCATGGTGGTGCGGATGAAACGTTCGTAATGCCCCAAATCGAGGTCTGTCTCGGTACCATCCGCAGTGACAAAGACCTCTCCATGCTGCAGGGGACTCATCGTGCCGGGATCGACATTGATATAAGGATCCAGCTTGAGCATGGTAATCTTCAGCCCGCGGGCCTCAAGAATAGCGCCAAGGGAGGCGGCGGCGATACCTTTTCCTAAAGAGGAAACCACACCACCGGTAACAAAAATAAAACGAGACATTGATTTTCCATCTGGATAAATGATGGTTGAAAGGGCTCAACCGAGATGGATTTATAGATTACCACCGACGGCCGCAAGCCTCAATCTGTATCTTGCATTAGACAGCCATCAAGCACCCCTCATATCAACCGTAGCGATCAGCAATATGGAACTCACACAGCCAGCCAAGCGTATCGCCCCGGGCCTCAAAATCCTTGTGAACCAGAGCCGGGACTTGCCATGCTGGCAAACCGGCAATAGCCACCAACTCATCATCAAGATAGATCAACGGCAGACGATCCCGCAGCCAGACCGGCACGTGTCGTGCTGCCAGCAACTTCTTCACCGCCTGTCGCTGGCCCCGATATAAGGTTTCACCGCCGCTGCGTGACCGCACCACCAATGACCCCAGCTCATCAATAGCCAGCCCTACCCCACAACGACGCATCATCGACAGATGCCCACCCTGCCAAGCCACGGGTGCGCAGCCCGAACTTGACGTCAAGGTACACCATTGGGAATCTAGCGTCGGCAGCGGTTTCAGCAGATACAGACAACCGTGAAAGCGCACCAGGGAGACATCTTGCCAGCGCAACACCGAACCGCCAGCATTATCCAGCAGGCCAGGGAGCCCCTGATCGATTTGCACCGTCGACGGATAGGGCAACTGCTGGCTGGCAAGCCAGAAACCCAGCACGTTTTTCTGTCGTGCTGAACTCAAGGCAGCCAGACCTGCGACACGCAGACCGCCATCGGCCGCCAGCAAATGCGCAAGATCGGCGCTCGCCAATTCATCAAGCAGTTCACGGGCTTGAGCATCACGCTGAAGCTGGCTATCCAGGGTTACTTTAATGTCCGGCCAGCGCGACTCAAGATCCGGTATTACATGATGGCGCAAATAGTTCCGGGTCAGATTTTGGTCCTGGTTACTATCGTCTTCAACCCAGCACAGCGCATGCGTTTGTGCATAGCGCTGGACCGCGCCACGGCTAACACCCAACAAGGGCCTGACAAGCTCGCCCTCGCCCAACACTCGCCTGCCAGGCATACCCTGCAAGCCTACACGGCCACTGCCCCGCATCAAGTAAAACAGGGCGGTTTCAACTTGATCATCCTGATGATGGCCCAGCAATAGCACATCACTGGTCTGTATAGCCTGAGTGAACGCTCGATACCGACCTTGCCGCGCCTGCGCTTCAAGATTACCGGCACCACTACGTTGCAGCGTAAAGACCTCGATCGCGATGCCAAGATCCGCGCACGTCTGCAGACAGTGTGCTTGCCACTGATCGGCAAAGGGGCTGATGCCGTGATTAACATGAATTGCTACGCACTTGTGTACCAAGCCGGCGGCAGCGATCTGATGCAACAGCACATGGGAGTCGATACCGCCGCTATAGCCCACGAGTATTCGTGGGTGAGCCGGGCTCGACAGATGCGCCAACAGATTGGCGTCAAGTAGTGTCATGACGTCTTTCACCATATTCGCGGGCAGCAGCACCAGCGCCTCGCTTAATAATCCAGTTGCACCTGCTCCGTACCATAACAATCTCGCAGGTTCTGGATGAGCTCATCCGAAGGTGATACACGCCAGGCGTCCCCTAGGGTCACATGGGCCTGCGCATCCTGCCGGGTATAAGCCACGGAGACCCGACAGCCCTGCCCGCCTATACCCTTAAAGGGTGTCAACAACTTCGCCAGCTGCCCGCTAAAGTCGTCGCCCAGCTCATCGCCTTGCAAGCACAAACGCAGACACTTGGCGCTGCGCTCCCGGGCGTCCACCAGATCACTGACTTCGCTGGCACGCATACGCAAGCCCCCCGAAAATTCATCGCTCGTGGCGGCGCCTTTGATAATGACGACAGCATCTTTATGCAGCTTGCTGTGGTTCGAATCGTACAAATCAGCAAACACCGACACCTCCATGCGGCCCGTCCGATCATCCAGGGTCATGAAGGCAATGGTCTCACCCTTGCGGGATTTCATGGTGCGTATTTCAACGATCATCCCAGCAATCGTCTGAGCGTCTTTACCCGGGCGTAAATCGGCGATGCGAGTCTTCGCTAGATGCTTAAGTTCGCTACGGTATAAGTCTATCGGATGACCGGTCAGATATAGACCCAGGGTATCGCGCTCCCGGCTCAAGCGTTCCTTAAAGGTTAGACAACGGACATTGTTTTGATGCTGATACCGGCCATCTTCGCTCGGGCCAATCAGCATTTCATCACCGAACAAATCCGCCAGACCGCTATCATGGTTGCGTGATTTTTGCTCGGCGAGTTTGACGGCATCTTCTTGATTGGCGAACAGCAGACCCCGTTTGTAGTCTATGGCCGCTGTATCTGCCGGCACTAACCCGTCATCCACGAGTTGATCGACAGCACCGCTACCAATCAGCGCCTCGACTGCACGTTTGTTAATCTTGCGCGCATCAACTCGCTCACAGAGATCATACAGGTCGGTATAAGGATCTGATTGACGCCCGTCCACCAGCGCCTCAATAGGCCCCTCACCTAGCCCCTTGATGGCGCCTAGACCATAAATAATAGATTCCGCGGTATCTGCCACAAAACGAAACTCGCCACGATTCACATCCGGCGGTGACAGGGCAATACCCATCTCCTGGCATTCCTCGACATTGATCACTACCTTATCCGTGGTCTGCATATCGGCCGACAGTACGGCGGCCATAAAATCGGCGGGGTAAAAGTGCTTCAACCAGGCTGTTTGGTAGGCCACCTTGGCATAGGCCACCGAGTGCGGTTTGTTAAAGCCATAACCCGCAAACATCTCCATCATATCGAAGATACGTGTCGCCTGAGCTTCATCAACGCCGTTCTTTTTGCCGGCACCGATCACAAATATTTTACGCTGCTTGGCCATTTCCTCAGGCTTCTTCTTACCCATAGCACGTCGCAACAGATCGGCATCGGCCAGCGAGTAGCCCGCTAGAATCTGGGCAATTTGCATCACCTGTTCTTGGTAGAGCATCACGCCGTAGGTACCTTCAAGCACTTTGGTCAGACTCGGGTGCAGATAGTCGACTTCGTCAATACCGTGCTTACGACGAATGAAGTCATCCGCCAACTGCATAGGTCCCGGACGAAACAGCGCCACCAGTGCGACAATGTCACCGAAGCGACTGGGTTTGACCTTCTTCATCAGGTCCTTCATTCCCCGCGACTCTAGTTGGAACACGGCAGTGGTTTTCGCTTGCTTGAGGTTGTCGTATATCGCCGGGACCTCAAGATCCAGCGTATCGATATCCAGATCCCCCAGGCCCTTAGCATGGCGCTTGATGTTGACGCTCTTAACCGCATTATCAAGGATCGTCAGCGTTCGCAAGCCCAAGAAGTCGAATTTCACCAGACCCGCCTGCTCGACGTCATCCTTGTCGAACTGGGTCATGAAACTGCCACCGGTGTCGTCACAGTAGATAGGCGAAAAATCGCTGATCTTGGTAGGCGCAATCACCACGCCACCAGCATGCTTACCGACATTACGCGCCAGGCCCTCTAGCTTGAAGGCCATGCCCATGATCTCTTGGGCCTCCTCGCTCTGGCGAATAAACTCCACCAACAAAGGCTCTTCATCCAGCGCTTTCTGTAGTGTCATGCCCGGATCAAACGGAATCAGTTTGGACAACTTATCCGCCAGCCCGTAAGGCTTGCCTTGCACACGGGCCACATCGCGCACCACCGCCTTGGCAGCCATGGTGCCGAAGGTAATAATCTGCGAGACTGCATTACGCCCATAACGCTCGGTCACGTGCTGAATCACCTTGTCGCGCCCATCCATACAGAAGTCGATGTCGAAGTCAGGCAGCGAGACACGCTCTGGGTTCAAGAAACGCTCGAACAGCAGATCATATTCCAGGGGGTCAATGTCAGTGATCAGCAATACAAACGCCACCAGTGATCCGGCACCGGAGCCTCGACCAGGACCCACAGGAATGCCGTTCTCCTTTGACCACATGATGAACTCCATGACGATCAAGAAATAGCCAGGAAAGCCCATATCATTGATGACTTTCAGCTCAAATTCCAGGCGCTCGTCATACGGTATGCGCTGCTCGGCAAATTCTGGCGCATCCACATCAAATATCTTTTTGAGTCGCAGGTTCAAGCCATCGCGGGAGACTTCACTGAAGTAGCCTTCTGTGGTGTAGCCCTCCGGAATTGGATATTCAGGCAGATAATAATTGCCCAAATCGACATCGACGCTACAACGCCGGGCAATTTCCAGTGTGTTTTCGATCGCCTCGGGAATATCCGCGAACAACTCACACATCTGCTCACCGGTTTTTAGATATTGCTGATCGCTGTAGCGGTGTTCACGGCGGGGGTCATCTAAGGTTCGGCTATCATAAATGCAGACGCGGACCTCGTGAGCCTCGAACTCTTCCTGAGTGATGAAGCGCACGTCATTGGTCGCCACCACCGGCAGCCCCAATGCTAAGGCGAGGTTCACGGCACCAAAGATGTGCTCTTCCTCTCGGGCTCGGCCGGTACGATGTAACTCGAGATAATAGCTGTCAGGAAATATGTCCATCCAAGCCCGCGCCATGGCGGCGGCCTCATCCGGCTTGCCCGCCAGCAACGCTCGACCGACATCGCCTTGCTGGGCCGCAGACAGGGCAATAAGACCGTCGCTCTGCTCTGCCAACCAGCTGCGCTGCAAGGTGACCCTGCCCAATGATTGGCCTTCCAGATAACCGCGCGACAACAGCTCAGATAAGTTTCGATAACCGACTTCATTGCGGGCAATCAAGACCAGCGGCGATGCATCCTCCATGCTCTCAATATTCTGCTGCGAGGCGACCCAGACATCACAAGCGATAATGGGCTTCACGCCACCTTGGTGGGCGGCGTTGTAAAACTTCACCAGCGCAAACATGTTGTTGTTGTCGGAAACCGCGACCGCTGGCATCTGGCTAGCAGCCACTGCCGCGATCAGCGGCTTAACCCTGACCATACCGTCGCTTATCGAGTACTCAGAGTGCAGGCGCAAATGAACAAAAGTTGATGACATACGAACGTAGCGCTCTGATTAAGGAAGGTCGAGGAAATGCAGTACGGCAGTGGCTATAGTAAACGATGTCGCCGGAGGCAAAAAGCTCTATGTAGGAAGTACATCACTTGTCTGTGATCAACAACTCGAACGTTTCTACATTGATCAGTCAACGGTCACTTTACATTTTTTTCTGGTTGGCGGTAGACTTTAGCTAGAGTTCATAACCATGAACCCTGGCCAGGGGAATTACAGCTATGTCTAAGACAACGGGACGCGTTAAATGGTTTGACGAAAAGAAAGGCTTTGGGTTCATCGAGCAAGAAAGTGGCCCCGACGTTTTCGTCCATTTCAGAGCAATCCAAAGCCCAGGATTTAAAACACTGATGGACGGTCAGGAGGTAGAGTTCGAAATCGAGCAAGGCCAGAAAGGCCCCCAAGCGATTAACGTTTCAGTGACTTGAATGCCGCCAGCTGGCGATCCAACTGATTCCCAAATGCTTGCCTGTCCTGCTGACTGAAGCTCGATGGGCCGCCCGTGTGAACGCCACTGGCGCGCATGGTATCAAGAAAATCGCGCATATTAAGTCGGGCGCGAATATTCTCCGCACTAAACAACTCACCCCTCGGGCTTAATGCTAACGCCTGTTTGTCCACCACCTCTGCCGCCAAAGGAATATCACTGGTAATCACCAGGTCCCCCGCCTTCAGACGTCTGACGATTTCGTTGTCAGCCACATCAAAGCCCGACCCCACCTGTATCGATTTAATGAAAGGCGAAGGTGGCACGCGCATGGCTTGATTCGCCACCAATGTCATACCCACTTGCGTGCGTACAGCCGCTCGAAACAAGATCTCTTTGATCGCCACCGGGCAGGCGTCCGCATCGACCCAAATGTGCATTAAGGTCTGCTCACAAGGGCGGCGCGCTTCAATCAATAATATCGAAGGTCATACCTGCGCTGGCTTGCAAGCGATTGATCAAGGTTTGACCGAGGGCTGTGGATGGCGTCCAAAACCCACCCCCCACATCGATGGGATCGAAGGCCAAGCTGACAGCACTTTCACCGAGCATTTTGGCCGTAGCACCATAGCCAGGGTCACGATCAGCAGTGATACGACCTCGCAGATTTTTGCTGGCGTCCGTTGGATGTTCAGCCAACAGCTCAATCACGAACGAGCCTCGTTTGATAGTATCCTCAGAGGGCCCCTCACCTTGCGCAGGTAATACCGACGTCAGCATAGATCGCAGGGGTGAAATGGCTGAAGCCAACATCACGAGAAAGGAACCCGATGCCACCGCTGCAGCCTTTATATAGCCGAAGGGACCGGCACCCGTGAGAATCGCCTCATCGTAACGAAACTGTTGACCATAACGAAAATCCAACAGAGCATTGCTACGCCGCACGACACGGGTATTGATGGCAGCCATCACAAAGGGCGCGGTCCATTGCCGGAATTTTGTATCGTACATGGCCGCCACTTGATCTGGACCATCAGGTCCTTGGGGCATATTGCGCGGGTTCAGCGCATAGGGGTCGTCAATGATATCGCCGATGGCAGGGTCGGCCTTGACCTCTTCCATCATGTTCATCAGACTCGCCACTGTGCCGCCACTCATACCACCATCGGCCTTTGCGACCCGGAATCTGACCTGACCGGCATAGACACCATGACGCGCAAACATCTGTTGCTGCACGAAGAATACACCAAGGTCAGAGGGAATGCTGTCGAATCCGCAGGTATGGACAATACGAGCGCCTGATTTTTCTGCGCTCGCCTGATACTCATGAATCACTTGATACATCCATTGCACCTCTCCCGTGAGGTCACAATAGTGGGTGCCATTCGCCGCACACGCGGCGACTACCGCTGTACCATAAAGCGCATAAGGACCCACAGTCGTGCAGATAACACGGGTACGCCTGGCGAGTTGTGTCACCGCATCTTCATCACTACTGTCGACGACGATTAAGGGTACCGACGAGACTTTCGTGTCAGCGAGCCCCGCAGCCACGGTCTCAAGCTTTTGTTGACTACGCCCGGCCATAGCCCACTTCAACGTCCCGTTTGTACCGTAGGTTTGATACAGATATTCGGCCACCAACTTGCCGGTAAAACCCGTTGCCCCGAACAATACAACGTCAAACTCTCGCTCAAGACTCTTGTCTGCGCCTGCCTGTTGCACCATTAACCGATCTCCTGAGTGACTGAGTGATTGTCCGTGTGATTGTCCGTGTGATTACAGCGCTATATTCCCACAGGCTAATCTCTATTACCAACATCCTGCGCGCGAGCCGCTCTCTAGCCGCTCTCTAGCCACTCTCTAGAGAGGCCCGACAGGGCGCAAACGACATTCGGTGCACCGATGAGGGACCATGGGCCTGCAACGCTGCTAGGTGCGCAGGTGTGCCATAACCCTTGTGCTGAGCAAACCCATAGGCCGGATACAACTTATCGAGGCGCATCATTTCTCGATCCCGAGCCACCTTGGCGATGATTGAAGCTGCCTTGATAGCATCAAACTTGCTGTCGCCCTTAATCAACCATTCAGAAGGACAGGCAAAGCCTGGCGTCCGATTACCATCGACCATGACAAAGTCAACGGGGTGATTCAAACCTGCCACCGCTCGTTGCATCGCCAACAAGCTGGCCTGCAGAATATTTATCTCATCGATTTCCTTGATACTCGCTGAGGCAACACAATAAGCCAACGCGTGAGCTCTGATGACGACATCAAGCGCATCGCGACGAGCCTCACTCAAGGCCTTGGAGTCACGCAGTCCCGACATCGGCGCAAAGGGATCAAGAATCACCGCCGCGGCATACACCGCGCCGGCCAAGGGGCCCCGGCCGACCTCATCGACGCCGGCACAACACTCTCGCCAATACACTAGCGTTGTCCGCCTTGAGGCTCAAGGTCCCGCCCGCACAACCCTAGAATTGCCATCGCTGCCTGGTCACCCGCATTTCGACGTAATAATCGATGTATTCGTTCGTACTCGACGAATAACGCAGTTTGTTGATCGGGCTGCATAACTTGCAATAGCGCGGCGCAAAGCGCTTCTGGTGTAGCATCATGCTGAATCAGCTCTTTGATCACCGGCCGACCCGCGAGAATATTCGGCAAGGCAAAAAAAGACGTTGTCACCAGCCGCGAAACAAGGCCATACGTCAGCGCGCCGAGTCGGTATGACATCACCATCGGGCGACGCAGCAACATGGCCTCCAGCGTCGCCGTACCGGAATTAACAATAACCGCATCGGCCGCCAACATCGCTATTTCGGCCTGTCCCTGCAGTATTTGTATGTCAAGACCGCGCCCATGAACGTCGAGCAGGGCTGTCATCTGTGTGGCGCGGCGCGGGTTAGCTGCCGGCATCAAGAACCGTACGGGTCCTAGGTGCTGCTGGATAAGCTGCGCGGCGTTGAGAAAATCTGGCCCACTGTAACTGATTTCACTACCGCGGCTGCCGGGCAACAATGCAATGACTAACGCCCCGGCTTCAATCGTTAACTGTTGGCGCGCCTCGGTCCGGCCAGTATCACCAGCATCCAGAGCAATCTCATCAGCTCTCGGGTGACCGACAAACACGGCATTGATATCGTTCTCAGCGTAAATCGCATTCTCGAAAGGATACAGCGTCAACATTAAGTCGATGTTCTTTTTGATGCTGCGAATACGGCCTTTACGCCAGGCCCAAATCGAAGGGGATACATAGTGGGCGGTTTTAATACCACGGCGCTTCACCATGCCTTCAAGTAAGCCATTGAAGAAATTGAAATCGATACCGATAAAACAATCAACATCGCTAGCGACAATGTTGTCTCGGCTGCTGAATAGAATTTTCAACAGTGACGGCAAACGTTTCAAAGGCTCTACGAACCCATTAACAGACAAATCATCAATATCAGTCCAGCATTCCAAGCCTTGCTGAATCATGGCGGGGCCGCCGATGCCAACAAATCGTACCTGTGGATGACGCCGACGCAGCGCGCGCATCAGAGGCGCACCTAGATTATCGCCCGATAGCTCACCC
>Ga0307492_10000327_pt1 | contig 20366 bp, 10 predicted proteins | sample SI3LmetaG_FD_202365 | JGI IMG/M metagenome (GOLD analysis project Ga0307492, IMG submission 202365) | Sea-ice brine microbial communities from Beaufort Sea near Barrow, Alaska, United States - SI3L | ecosystem: Environmental > Aquatic > Marine > Coastal | place: USA: Alaska | collected 2017-05-06 | reverse complement strand
CTTAATTTGGATCTGACCCCATTTAACCTCTGCCGCACTGGCAGTTCACAAATTCCAGCTCTAAGAATAAAAACATCTAATAAAAGTGATTTAAGTTTTATGCAACGGTGGATTGTCGAGGTTTCCTTTAAAACAGGTGGCACCTAGTTGCCTTTTTTGCAACTATTGGCGCCACCTCTAGGTCATCTGGGCCTTTCCTTAGCAGTTATCTGTTGGGTACGCTTTTTAGCACACCACTACAAGCATTCAGACCTACCACTGCTCGTCTGTCAAAGCCATCATGCTGTCTTTTCCGCTGGTGATATCAGCCAGCAGCCAAGTACTTTCGGTCAACAGTTTGTCGAAGTAGTATTGCGCCGAAACCAACTTGCTCTCTAGCAGCGGAGCATTACCTTCGCCAGCATCCAGTTGTTCCTTCGCAGCAGCAGCCATCCTTGACCACATGTAGGCGATAACTGTCAGTGCCATGAGGCGCAAGAAGGGACTAGCCGCTGCTCCCGCCTGTTCGGGATCCTTCATGCCATTTGCTGCAATCCATTGGGTGGCTTTCTCCAAAGACTTAACCGCAACTACTAGTGCATCATGGTGTGGTAGTGAGGCATTTTCTTTGACATAGTCATTCAGAGTTGTTAGCAGGTGACCGATAAGTCGACCTCGATTCAGGCCGAGCTTGCGACCGACGAGATCCATAGCTTGAATACCGTTGGTACCCTCGTAAATCCGTGAGATACGGCTGTCGCGCAACAGCTGTTCCAATGGCCAATCGGTAGTAAAGCCCGAACCTCCAAGTACTTGAAGCCCTTGGTCAGCGTTATTAAAGCCCTCGTCAGTGAGAAACGACTTCACGACAGGCGTAAGGATTTGCACCATGTCATCTGCTCCTTCACGTACCGCAGCGTCAGGGTGGGCCACAGACAAATCGAGTTGATGCCCAGTGAAAAGTGCTAGGGCGCGCATTCCCTCGTTAAGGACTTTTTGACGCATCAACATGCGACGCACATCGGGGTGCACAATGATCGGATCAGCCGACTCTTCAGGGTTTTTGGGACCACTGAGGGAACGACTCTGCAGTCGCTCACGGGCAAAGTTTAGGCTTTCCTGAAAGGCCATTTCTGCAATTCCCAATCCCTGCATACCAACCATTAGGCGCGCTTCGTTCATCATAGTGAACATGGACCGCATACCATCATTGGGCTCTCCTACAAGCCAGCCCTTCGCATCATCAAAGTTCATGACACAGGTTGCCGAACCTTTAATACCCATTTTGTGTTCAAGCCCGCCACAAAATGCGGTATTGCGTTCTGAATCTCCAGGTAGGTACTTGGGCACCAAAAACAGTGACAAACCCTTAGTCGTGTCTGGCGCTCCTGGCAGTTTTGCCAACACTAGGTGGATAATATTCTCAGCCATGTCGTGTTCGCCACCGGAGATCCAGATTTTGGTACCTTTGATGCTGTAGCTGTTATCGGCTAAAGGAGTGGCTCGGGTGCGTGTCAGGCCTAAATCTGTGCCGCATTGCGGTTCTGTCAGGCACATGGTGCCTGTCCATTCCCCACTAATAAGTTTAGCCAAATAAGCGTCTTTCAGCTCGTCAGAACCATGAGCGTATAAAGCACTGATAGCCCCGTGAGTAAGCCCAGAATACATGCCGAGTGAGAGATTACTGGAGCAGACCATTTCGTCCACAATGAACTTCAGGGTGTGTGGTAGGCCTTGCCCGCCAAATTCAGTAGGAGAATCAAGTGATGCCCAACCCGCCTCAGTAAATTGCTTGTAAGCTTCTTTAAAACCTTCAGGAGTGGTGACATTATGCGTCTGAGTGTCGTATTGGCAGCCCTGCTCATCTCCTATCTTATTGACTGGCTGCAGAACTTCCGTGGCCAATTTTCCCGCCTCTTCAATGACTGCTGAAATAATATCGGGTGTGGCTTCGCTGTATTTATCCAGTTCATGAAGCTTGTCAGCGCCCAAGACATTAAACAGAATAAATTTGATGTCGTTTACTGGTGCTTTATATTGCATAGAAATGCTCCGTTATGGGGTCAATTTGATGTTCGTTTAACGTTTAATTGATCTAAATACGTAAGATATACTGGCTTGGTTCAGAACAGCCGGAGCTATCCTAATTATTCTAGACAGATTACCTGAAAAATTTTTTATTAAGAAAAAGTACCCATCTACCTCGGTAAAACGCGTCATTTATCCCTAGTTGTAACGAATACACTGCAGCTAGCGCAAGCGACTTCAGGCCTGTTGCATAGATAAGGTATGTGCATTATTCTTGCAGAACAAATGAATAATTTTGACCATTGATTTTAGCCAGACTCTTATTGCCATTCAAATATCCATATTTAATGATTCGTTTTATGAGGTGACGGTCGAGCATATATTATTGCATGTTTTCGGTAAAAAACTGCAAATCTATATCACCTCGAACAAGGTTCAAGCGCTTTCTTGTAGCCGGATATTTAGCTTGGATTCAATGTGTCCATCGATTAATGACTTAAAAAGCGACCTTAAACAGCATCGTTAGAGCATTAACCACAAGGTTTTGACTAATGAATGTCGTATATTCTTTTGAGAGCTTTTTTTGAGAGCTTAGCAATGATCTAATGAGTTTTGAGGGGAGAGAAAATGAAAGTATTTATTTTATATGCGCATCCAGAGCCGGACGCTTCATTTCAAGCAGCATTGCATAGAGAAGGAGTTGAAACTCTAAAGTCTGAAGGGCATGAGGTCGTGGTTTCTGACCTTTATAAAATGGGGTTTAACCCAGTGGCTAGTGCTGATGATTTTTCTACTCGTCGTTTTCCTGACCGCTTGCAGTATGATCGTGAGCAGAAGTTTGCGGTTGATAATGATGCACTTCCTGAAGATATTAAAGCTGAGTTAGAAAAGCTCTTTTGGTGTGATTTTTTTATTGTGCAGTTTCCTCTTTATTGGTTTTCAACACCGGCAATTTTAAAAGGTTGGTTCGATCGTGTTTTCGTGAACTCAATAGTCTATGGAGCCGGAAAACGCTATGAAACTGGAGGCCTGAAAGGCCGTAAAGCTATGGTTGTGACAAGTTGTGGAGCATACCCTGAAATGTTTGAACCGGATGGTGTGATGGGTGATATTAACGTTGCTCTCTGGCACCTCCACAACGGTACCTTGTTTTATACGGGATTTGAGGTATTGCCAGCTTTTGTGGCCTATTCACCAGTGTTCCTTGGTCAAGAAGCCTGTGACAAATACCTGAATGATTACAGTACTCGATTAAAAAATATTAATACGACAAAGCCGATGAAATTTCATCCGCTTACTGACTTTGGTTCAGATTTTAAACTTAAACCGGATGTCACACCTTCAAGTGCAGGCCACCGACGTTAGACTGTTGTTTTTGAATAAATAACTGTTTGTATATAAGTAAGTGTTGGTTTATTAATGAAGTCTATGAAGAGCCAGTCTCTGTAACAGATGAATTTTTTGATACTTAATCTGATGGCTGGAGCATAAACTATGATTGGCGCCTTAATTATCTGGCTGATATTTGCTATAAATTAGACCCAAAGCCATTGGAGTTGCAGCTAGGCGGTATAGGAGCTCAGCCCCATAAGCTTAGAGGTACTAAGTGATTGGGGTGAGTGAGAGCAGCCAACAACGCTGAAGCTTCAAGGGAGACGGCTTTGATGGGGCTATTCATCTCGCAGATACGGCGCTCATCATATCCAGAGTATCGTGCTCTGATTTTGTAGTTATATTCACAACCCTATGGCTGCAAAAACCCTTTTTTAGTCATTAAATTACTGAACAATGAGGTCTCGTTCATCGCTTGAAGTGAGTATAAGTTAGCCGCTTTCTCAAAACTGCAAAGTTCAAGCTTGCTGTCATCAGAATCATAACTCAAAACATCAATATGGTTTTACAGAGCGAGCGAAATATTCAGTTTGTGCGTCGACTGCCAGTAACAATTATTTACAAGCAGTATCCACCCATTGTATAAATAAAGAACAATTTTCTACTCTAAACGTAATTAACTTGAATTGCAGTCACTCAATGGCCTGTATCTTGATTTTACCCTCCGATCTAGCAGACAAACCCTTTGCTAAGCGGTCTTGAGTGCTTTAGGATCGCAGGGTTCAGTTTCTTATTTATATGTCGGTACATTCTGTGGTTTCAGCTAGTTCAATAACTTTACTTAAAAATGCTAACGTTTATGCTCCAGATTCGATTGGGCTTAAACATCTTGTGATTGGTGGCGGAGAAATCCTGTATATGGGTGATGATTTACCTGTTTTAGACTCGCTACTGGCTGTTGATGAATTAGATTTACAAGGCCAAGCGCTTATTCCTGGGTTTATCGACGCCCATACTCATATTACTGGTGGCGGTGGCGAAGCCGGTTTTTCTACTCGTGTACCTGCTGTACCTTTAAGTCAATTCACCAAAGCAGGTGTTACCACTGCTGTTGGGCTGTTGGGTACCGATGATGTCACTCGAAGTACCGAATCATTATTGGCACAAGTATACTCATTGCGTGAGGAGGGATTGTCTGCCTACTGTTATACCGGTGGTTATCATCTTCCACCGACTACGCTGACCGGCTCTATCAGAACCGATATTGTTTTTATTGAGCCTATTGTGGGAGTGGGTGAACTGGCCATCAGTGATCACCGTTCGTCTCAACCCACACTGAATGAATTACTTAAAGTGGCATCGGAGGCCCATGTTTCTCGTTTGATGACCGGTAAAGCGGGCATAGTGCATTTGCATTTAGGTGATGGCGAACGCGGGCTAGAGTTAGTGCGCCAAGCGTTAGCTCAGTCCGAGATACCCGCTAAAACCTTTAACCCGACTCATGTGAATCGCCGCAGAGAATTATTTGAAGAAGCGTGCGAGTTAACCAAGCAGGGTTGCTGGATTGATGTCACCGCATTTGAAACAGGCGATGTGGGTTATGAGCCTGCTGACGCGTTGTTACGCTTTATCAATAGCGACTATCCGCAAGACAAATTAACCATTAGCTCAGATGGCGGTGGTTGTCTGCCTAATTTTGATAAACAGGGTCATATGACTAAAATGGATTTTGCCAATTCTATTGCTATGACCAATGTTTTCTATCAGTTGATAGACCAAGGAACAAAAATACAAGATTGCTTAGCCTTTTTCACAAGCAATGTTGCAACGCTTATGAACTTTAAAACTAAAGGTCGAATAGGACTCGGTATGGATGCTGATTTAATCGTTTTAGATAAACAAAACCGAATTAGCCACGTAATGGCAAAGGGTGTTTGGCATATCTACAATAAAGAAGTTGTTAAGAAAGGTACCTTTGAGGAATAAAAATGCCGTCTCCAGAGATTAAAGGGCAACAACGCGGGTTTGTAATACCCATCGGTGGTGCTGAAGAAAAAATAGATAACCCTGAAATTTTAAAGAAATTTGTTGAGTTATGTGGTGGTAGTGAAGCTGACATTTGCATCGTACCTACCGCATCTCAATTGGAAGATACGGGGGAGCGATATCAAAAGTTATTTACAGATCTAGGGGCTGGTAATACCCACTGGTTGCCTATTAGTGATCGTAATGATGCTAAAAAAGAAGAATATGTCACCCAACTTGAAGGATGTACGGGCATATTTATTACTGGGGGGAATCAACTGCGCTTGTCGACTATTCTCGGTGGCACACCCATAGCCCAGACTATTCGTAAGCTAAATGCTCAAGGTGTGCATGTGGCTGGTACTTCAGCGGGTGCAGCTATCGTGTCACAACACATGATCACCGGTGGTAATACCGGTATTGTGCCTACTGAAGATGGCGTTAACTTAGCACCTGGTTTGGGACTGATTAATACTATCGTGGTTGATCAACATTTTAATGAACGTAATAGATTGTCACGTTTGTTGAGTGCTGTGTCTTACAATCCGTTTTTATTAGGCCTTGGACTGGATGAAGATACCGCCGCTTTTATCGACGGTGATAATGAATTTACCGTAGTGGGCAGTGGTGCTATTACAGTAATCGATCCGTCGGATATAGAACATTCATCTATGGCCGAAGCTCGCAGTGGAGATGCACTGACGTTGCTGAACTTAAAACTGCATATATTAGCAAACGGAAGTCGTTATAACATTAACGATCGAAAAGCCTTCATCGAATAATAGCCTCCTATGAAAGTGGCCGGTAATATTTTTTCTGACCACTTTCATACTAACCATTTTTCTTAACAAACTAAAAAAATTGGCGCTTATCAGCGTTTTTCTATAAGTTAGTTTAATGTGTAAAAAATCTATACATTCTCAACGTAATCTTAATTCAGCAAAACTTAAACAGGAAACCTTAGTCTATGAAAATACTTAGCAAAAATGTGTATGTTGGTCCTAACATCTACGCTAATTTTCCTGTAATTCGTTATCAAATTGATATTGGTGAGCTCGAGCAATGGCCTTCGGTAAAATTGGGTACGGGTTTTATTGATGGGTTGATAGAAGCGTTGCCTTCATTGCAAAGCCATGGTTGTTCATATGGTGAAGAAGGCGGGTTTATCAAGCGGTTGAAAGAAGATGAGGGGACTTGGATAGGACATATTTGGGAGCATGTGGCCCTTGAATTACAAAACTTAGCTGGCTCACCGGTCAATTTTGGACGCACCAGAAGTTTGAAGAAAGAAGGTTGTTACAACGTTGTTTATCAATATCATCAAAGAGACGTGGGTCTAGAAGCTGGCTCATTAGGGATGCGTTTATTAACGCATCTGATGCCTGCCAATGTGCAACAAGCTATTAAAGCAGATATTGAGGATGATTTTGATTTTACCGACGAGCTTCGTAGTTTTGTGCGCATGGCTCAACGAAAAGAATTTGGTCCCAGTACAGGGTCTTTAGTTGCAGCGGCAGAACAGCGCAATATTCCATGGCTTAGACTAAACGAATACAGTTTGGTGCAGTTTGGGCACGGTAAATACCAACAGCGTATCCAAGCCACCATCACCAGTGAAACTAAACACATCGCAGTAGAAATTTCTTGCGACAAAGAAGACACCCATAACCTACTCAACGATTTAGGTTTGCCCGTGCCACAACAAACGGTGGTATACGGTGAAAAACAGGCTGCGCGGGCAGCAAATAAAATGGGTTTCCCTGTGGTAGTTAAACCATTGAATGCCAACCATGGTAGAGGCGTAAGCATTAATCTCACAACTGACGAAGAAGTGATTACGGCTTTTGTTGAAGCGCAAAAACACGGTACTGGTAAAGCTGTTTTAATTGAAAGTTTCATAACAGGTTATGACCACAGAATGTTAGTGGTAAATAATGAACTTGTTGCGGTTGCCAAACGTGTACCCGGCCATGTTGTAGGTGATGGTAACAGTAATATTGAAGAATTAATCGCCATCGTTAACTCAGACCCTCGCCGCGGTATAGGCCATGAAAAAGTGTTAACTCGATTGGAGCTAGATAGCCAAGCCGAACGTTTAATGGATGAAGCTAACTACAACAAACAAACCATATTAGATAAAGACCAAATTTTCTTTCTTCGCTCTACAGCGAACTTATCTACAGGCGGCACAGCCATTGATGTCACAGATATGGTGCATCCCGATAACAGAGATATGGCAGTACGCTCTATCAAGGCCATTGGTCTTGACATAGGTGGGGTCGATTTTCTAACAGACGACATCAGTAAGTCTTATAAAGAAATTGGTGGTGGTATTTGCGAATGTAATGCTGCGCCGGGTTTTAGAATGCATGTAGCGCCAAGCGAGGGTACACCCAGAGATGTGGCTGGTAAAGTCATCGATATGTTGTTCCCTGCGGGCACTAATGCGCGCATTCCTATTGCTGCTATTACCGGTACCAATGGTAAAACAACCACTTCACGTATGTTAGCCAGCATTATGAAAGCATCTGGATTTACCACGGGCATGACCTCTACAGACGGAGTCTACATTGACGGACATCTAACGGTTAAAGGAGACATGACGGGTCCTACGGCAGCACAAATTGTGCTGCGTGATCCTAGCGTTGATTTTGCTATTATGGAAACAGCACGTGGTGGCATTTTAAAGCGAGGTTTAGGTTATACCTCTTGTAATGTCGGGGCTTGTTTGAATGTTACTGCTGACCACTTGGGTCAAAGGGGCATTGATACAGTAGAACAACTGGCGCAAATTAAACGTGTGGTGGTTGAAGTAGCAAAAGATGTAGTGGTGCTTAATGCTGATGACCATCTATGTTTACAGATGGCAGATTTTTGTGAGGCCGAGCGTATTTGTTATGTCACGATGGACTCGGGACATGGCCTAGTGCGCGAGCATATTCGCAGCGGTGGCATGGCGGCCGTGCTCGAAAAAGGCATCAACGGCGACATGATCACCATTTATGATAAAGGCGCTCATATACCTTTACTTTGGACCCATTTAATTCCTGCAACAGTTGAAGGTAAAGCTTTGCACAATGTACAAAATGCCATGTTTGCTGCGGCAATTGCTTATAGTTTTGATACATCGTTAGAGAATATTCGCCAAGGCCTGAGAATTTTTAACACATCATTCTATCAAGCACCGGGTCGACTCAATATTTACGATGAGCTGCCCTTCAAAGTAATACTCGATTACGCTCACAATCCAGCTGCTATCGCTACCATCACTGACTTAGCAAAACGTTTAGATGTGAACGGAAAACGCCGCATTGTCATGGCAATGCCAGGAGACAGGCGCAATGAAGATGTAGTGGCTGTTGCTAACATAACGGCCAAGGGTTTTGATAGCTTCATTTGTAAGGCTGACGACGACAGAAGAGGTCGCGGTCATGATGAAGTGCCACAGATGCTCAAACAAACATTACTTGATGCCGGTATCAGTGAAGCTAATATTCAAGTCATTCCATCCGAAGAAAACGCAGTTGAACAAGGTCTCAAAGATTGTAAAAATGGAGATTTGTTGATTATTCTGGGAGACAATATTACTCGTTGTTGGAAACAGATAGTGCATTTTAATAGTGACATAGCTACAGACAACCATGATGAAAAACCATCTGAAGATTTTCCTGAAAAACTATTTGAACACACAGAAAATAAGTTTGAATTAAACATAGGTGAATCTCTAGTACATGATGAGCGCGGTGTGCGTTTAGTGGTTGAATATGACGAAGATTCTGATTGAGGAAGATTCGAATAATGCGATTAGAACTAGAAGAAGCGAGGCGCTTAACGGGTCCTAACCTGATATGGGATCACCCCGGTGCCATTCTTGATGTGTTTATTGAAGGCATCGATAAGCACAAAGTGGTGAATATTTGGCAGAAGTGGGTTGAAAAGTTGCTAACAGAGTTTAGTTGGCAACAGCAAACTACTTATCGGCTGCATAGTGAAGGGGCAAATTTAGCCCTTAGCGCCCCTATGGATGCCCTTTACTGTGCTTGCGATATTGCTGAGTTGGCTTGGTATTGTGGTGTGGCGGAACTAAAAAACGAAACCGAACCCAATTGGCAGCAACGCCTAAGTGAATTGCATGTTGAGCTTGCTGAAGAACTCAACCCTGCGCTTATTGCGTTTATGCAAGCAGCGCATAAACATGGTGTGAGTTGCATAACCGATGACGACGACGTTAGCCTAGGTATGGGTAAATCATCACACACTTGGCCGGTGCGTGAATTGCCTAAGTTAAAAGATATTCAGTGGCAGCATTATAAAGATATACCAAGTGCTTTCATCACTGGCACAAATGGCAAATCAACCAGTGTTCGTTTGGCGTCGCACATTGCTAAAGCTGCAGGTTTTGTGGCTGGGGTCACATCTACTGATTTTATTCGTGTGGGTGATAACATTATTGACACAGGTGATTATTCCGGACCGGGTGGAGCCAGAATGTTACTTAGAGACTCACGCACTGAGCTGGCATTTTTAGAGGTGGCGCGGGGAGGAATATTAAGAAGAGGTCTACCCATTGACTCAGTTGCTGCGGCGCTTATTACCAATGTCGCCAGCGATCATTTGGGTCAATACGGTATCAATACAGTTGAAGAATTAGCAGAAACAAAGTTTGTGGTCGCTAAGGGGCTAGATGCGAAAGGTACGTTAGTATTAAACGCCGATAATGATCTTGTCATTGAGCAAGGATTAAAGATCGATAATAAAATTTGTTGGTACAGCACAGAAGAATCCAATGCTTTGATTCAAAGCCATTTGAAAATAGGCGGTGCGGCAGTTTTTATGCGTAATAATCATATTGTGTATGCCATGGGTAACGTAGAAGAAAACATCGCATCATTAGAACAAGTCCCTATGACGCTTAATGGTGCTGCTCAGCACAATGTGCAAAATGCTTTAGGCGTAGTGGGATTATCTAAAGCCCTTAATTTATCAACAGAGGCCATTAGAGCGGGTTTAAAGGATTTTGGTAGTAACGCAGAAGATAACCCCGGAAGAGGTAATATCTATGATGTTAACGGCATCAAGGTGTTAGTCGATTTTGCCCACAATGAGCACAGTATGCGGGCTGTGGTAAAAACCATTAATCAATTGCCCGCTAAACGTAAAATAGCCATGTTCAGTCATGCTGGGGACAGAAGTGACGACGAAATTCGTCATCTCACTTACGCAGTCACCGAGTTAGATGCGAGTTTATATATTGTCACTGAATTAGAGCATTATTTACGAGGCCGCGAGATAGGTGATGTCTCACAAATTGTTGGCAAGTACCTGCTCCAACAAGCAATTCCTTCAGAAAAAATACACTATGCCGCTGATCCATTAGAAGGCGCAAAAATCGCAATGGATTTTGCGCAACCCGGTGATGTAGTGTTGTTATTTGTATTAGCAGACAGAGAGCAAGTGCACGAATATTTGACTCAATTAGATAACCGATAAAACGTCATACCTTAAAGTTGAACAGGCCTTATTTATAGTAGGGTCTGATTCATTCTGACTTGGCATGACAAGCAAAGTCTGAGCGTAGATAAAACAGTAGATCGTGATTTATTTATATAATTTATTATTACTCTAGTGGCATTTTTTCCAACAATATAGTCTTTTAGTCCTTAGTATTATATTGGTGTATTCTTGTCAATAATGTCTTTCGTTAGGAACATCAAACATCAAACATCAACTAAGTTCGTGCCATTTATAGGCATACACTATTGATTCAAAAAACATTGGGTCACTGCTCTCCTCTCCAATAGCGGATTATCATACATATCTTATACAAACGTTCAGATACACTTTACTAAAGTAGGCGCTTTCTGAAAATAAGTCTGTTGTATAGATCAGAGATAGCGTTTATTCTAAAACTGCATAGTTTCTTTTTTTCGTGCTATTCCTTTGATTTACAACAATCTTAAAGCTGTTGGGATATAACATGTTGATTATTAATCGATTTTTTTTGTTTTTCATCTTCTTAGTTGGGATTTTTGTACCAGTCTATGGCAATGAGCTGCCTTCAACGCTTATTAACGAATATTCTGTAAAAAGGCTAACAGAGGAAGATGGATTCGTTTCTTCTGAGATATATTCAATCATTCAGGATAAGCAAGGTTTACTCTGGTTTGGGACCGCCGAAAATGGCGTCATGCGTTATGATGGCAGAAAGGTCACCCTGTTTGAATATGATAGCCTGAGTTCAAACGGTTTGGCACATAATGATGCAGGCAACCTTATGCTAGACCATAACGGAAAAATATGGATTGGCACTTGGGGAGGAGGCGCAAATTTTTATGACCCTCAAACAGGCATATTTAAGAATTTCGTTCATGATCCACTTCGTGTTAAATCGATTTCATCGAACCGAATACAGTCCTTATTTCACGACCAAAAAGGGGTTATTTGGTTAGGGTCATATGACAAAGGGTTAAGTCGATATCTCGGTAATAATAATTTTGAGCATATTGAAAAAATTGATGATGCACCATCGTCTTTATCTCATAATAGAATATGGGACATTGAAGACAACGATAGCGATAGCCTTTGGGTGGCCACTAGCTTTGGCTTAAACTTATATAATAAGACGAAGGGAACCTTTTCTCACTTCCTACCTGCCCCAAAGAATAAGACACCTACGGGCTCAAACGAAATTCGAAGTATTTTAAAAACGTCAAAAAAACAGCTTTATGTTGGGACACAACGAGGCCCTTTTACCTTTGATAAACGAAATGCCCTTTTTACACCATTAAAAACCCTTGATGATGAATACTTAGGTCAAGTGAACTCTATGATTGAGGATCAGGAAGGTTATATTTGGTTTGTTACCAGTAAAGGTTTATTTCGACAATCTAATTCAGGCCCCCAAATTGAACAATTTAACCTTGAGCAGAACAATGGTCTAAGAGTGATTTTCGAAGATAATTCGAGAACAATATGGGTTACCAGCGAAACTCACGGTATATATAAGTTAGTGCCACATCGAAAATTTAAGTCAATTAACAATCCTGCATTGACAGCACCAAATGGCATCGCAACGGACGCTAATGGTGATTTGTTAATTGTATCGTCATCATCACAATTATATAGATGGGATGTATCATCACAAACGCTAGAAACATTATCTGGGCCCATTTTTAAAGATGGCGATGATGAAAGTAGGTTATTTGAAAAGCCCATTATATTTCCGGATGGTACTGATAGTTTATGGATTGCACAAGGTGAAGGTTTAGCTAAATTCAGCTTAGAAACTAAGCAGGTTGAGCTATTAACATACCCTAAATCAGATCCAAACTATGAGGAGTTTAGAGAGTTACGAGCCCTTAGTATGGATCAATACGGAAACCTTTGGATTGGTACTTATAAAAATGGTTTACATCGTTATGATCCTCAGACTAAAACCTTTACTCACTTAAATGAATCTGTAGGATTATCTCATCCCGAAGTGTCAGAAATTTTTAAAGATAGCGAACAAAACATGTGGGTCGGTACCGGCGATGGAGTAAACCTATGGCAGGAAGACAGCAAACGATTTATTTCATTTAAAAGTGATAAAAACATAGTTGATAGTTTATTGGGAGCCATAGTTCAGGATGTGCATCAATCTAGGGATGGAGAAATTTGGATTTCTACTCAAAAAGGGCTTAATCAATACCTCCCTAAAACAAAAAGTTTTAAACATTTTAGCGCCAAAACAGGATTACCCACTTCTTTGATACGCGCGATTTCAGATGATAAAAATGGCCATTTGTGGTTAACCACGAATAAAGGAATTTCAAAGCTAAACCCAGTGTTGGGAGAAGTAACCAACTATGACGGTAGCAATGGCTTGTTGGGTTCAAACTTCTACGCAAATAGTCTGATACAAGGCGGTAATGAAACGCTATTTACCAGCAGCCAAAGGGGTATTGAATATTTTAACACCGCATATGTAGCACCAAATTCTACTGAATTTAAGCTTGTTCTAACTGGATTTAATAAGATGGGGCAGTCAGTAAAGTTTGAAACACCTTATTCTTATGTCACTGATATTCAGTTGTCTTATTTGGATTACTTTTTTTCTTTTGAATTCTCTATATTAGATTTTATTGCTCCTAACAAGAATCAGTATGCTTATAAACTAGAAGGATATGATGACCGTTGGATTGATATTGGTAATCAAAATACCGCTTCTTTTACAAGCTTAGAGGGCGGCTCTTATAAATTCTTAGTAAAAGCGACTAACAGCAGTGGCAAATGGGGGGCGGAGTTACTGTCAATCAATTTGCATGTATCACCACCGCCTTGGAAAACCTGGTGGGCATATAGCTTGTATGCATTTGCAGCCTTGCTTGTCGTATCCATTTTAGTTTATTTAAGAACGCGTTTACAGCGGGCAGAAATAGTGAGACAGAAGCAGTTTGTTTTAACGCTTGAAGAGCAAGTTACTGAGAAAACAGCTTCATTAAATACGCAAGCTAAGGACTTAGTTGAAGCATTGAAGAAAGCCGAAGAATCGACACTCCTGAAGTCAGAATTTTTGGCAAATATGAGCCACGAAATACGTACTCCAATGAACGGTGTATTAGGTATGCTGGGACTGATATTACATAGCAAACTAACCGAAGAGCAGCGGTACAGGGCCAGCATAGCGAAAACTAGTGCTGAATCATTATTGACAATTATCAATGAAATACTGGATTTCTCTAAAATTGAAGCGGACAAGTTGGAACTTGAAATACTCGAATTCAATTTACAAGATATGCTCGGCGAGTTCATCCAATCTATGGCGTTAACAGCACAAATTAAAGGCTTAGAATTAATTTTAGATACAAGTGCTATTGATTATAAAGTTGTCAAATCTGACCCAGGTCGTATTAGGCAAATTCTCACCAATATTGTAGGCAATGCGATTAAGTTCACCGAAACAGGTGAAGTTCTTGTCTTCGTATCGACTAACGCGATTAGTGAGGATCAAGAACGTTTAAAAATGGATTGTACAGTAACCGATACAGGTATAGGAATACCCAAAGATAAGCGAAATCATCTGTTTAATTCATTTAGTCAGGTCGATGCCTCGACGACCAGAAAATACGGAGGAACAGGGTTAGGTCTGACAATTACCAAGAAATTGTGTGAATTAATGGGCGGAGAGATACAAATGTCCAGTAATCCCAAAGGTGGTAGTTGTTTTCACTTCTCGCTATTCCTTGAAAAAGGACATTGCAAGACAAGTGATATATCGAATATAGATGTGCCCATTAAAAGAATACTGATAGTGGATGATAACGAGACGAATCGAAGATTTTTGCGCGCGCAATTAGAGCAATGGGGAATGCTAATTGAAGAAGCTGTAGACGCGAAAATGGCATTGGAGCAATGCCGAAAAAACGTCGATGAAAACGGAAATGTTCTTTTTGATATTGCTATTTTGGATATGAAAATGCCTGGTATGAATGGAGATGAGCTAGGTGAACTACTGAGTAGCACTCCTGAATTTTCCAAAATGAAACTAATGATGATGAGACCTGTGGGGCAAAAGGGAGATGCTGAAAAACTTTTAAAGTCTGGATTCTGTGCGGACTTTCCTAAACCTGTAACCACAAAAGATCTGCTTTATGCTGTTTCAGTTGCATCTGGAATAGAAAAGGCAATAGAGTTGCCATCTCTCTTAACGGCAGACAACAGTTTAGCTACCTCAAAATCTGTATATAACTGGCCTTCCGATACAAGAATACTATTGGTGGAAGATAATCACATTAACCAGGTAGTTGCAGAGTGTTTGCTTGAAAATATCGGATTGTCCGCCGACTCCGTATCCAACGGAATCGAAGCCATAGAAAGTTTAAAAAATGCAACTGAACACTTACCCTACACGCTCATCTTGATGGACTGCCAAATGCCAGAAATGGATGGATACGAGGCGACAAGACAAATTCGTCTCGGTAATGGAGGTAAACAAAATCGAATGGTCCCTATCATTGCTATGACAGCCAATGCAATGGTTGGTGACCGCGAAAAGTGTATCGATGCAGGCATGAGTGATCATATTACGAAACCGATAAATGAGGAACAAATTTACACAAAACTGTTGCAGTGGTTGAATCTGCAAAGCTGATAACGTAAATGATATGTCACTATTCAGCCCGTTAAAAAATAAACTTGCACTGATCTGGCGATCCTATTGCCCGATCATTCTGAAGTGTCATGCTATCGACATGACACTTCATTCTCTTCGACTATGAACCTAAGCGGCATTAATATTACTGAAGTAGTAGAGCGAACAAAGGCGCAGTTGCAAAACGATGCAATACTTTTTGTTGAGTCTCAATGCCGAGGTAGCAGGGTATACTATGAGGATGTTGACGGCTGATAAAGTCCAGTATTATCGGCAATGTTATCGCGATATTTTGCATGAGTGTGAGCAAACCTGCCCAGCCCTGGACAAAGACACCCGCGAGCCTGGGCAGCGAGGGCGCTTAAAAAGGAGTAAGTCACGAGCGTTACTTGATCGTTTGAGGGAATGCGAAGTCGATAGTTTAGATTATGAACCCTATGATTTATGGCCGCCAAGCTTTATCAGGCTTCCAACTTTCCAGCCATGGCGGAATATGACTAGCAGGCATCGGTTTTGCAATACCGTAACCTTGTGCTAATTCACAGCCTAGTTGCAATAGAGCATTACCATGCTCAATCGTTTCTACTCCTTCAGCAATCACCTTAAGTTGAAAGGCTTTCGCTAAACTGACAACGCCCACAACAATGGCTAAGTCATCCTCATTCGTTAACATATAGCGTATAAAACTCTGGTCTATTTTAATCAGGCTAGCTGGTAAGCGTCTGAGATACGTTAGGGAAGAATACCCAGTACCAAAATCATCCAGAGCAAAGTGTACACCAAGGTCAATGCAAGCATAGATAGTCGCTACAACATGGTTGATGTCACTCACTGCGCTGGTTTCTAATATTTCTAATTCCAATAAACGGGGTGGGACTTCAGGATGTACTGCCAATAATGCTGCTAAGCGTTCTACGAAGTCAGCTTGCTGGAGTTGGTAAGCACTGATGTTGACGCTGATAGATAATGTGATCCCCATGCTTTGCCATTGGCTTATTTGGCTCAGTGCTGCGTCAATGACCCATTCACCTATATCGATGCTAATGGTATGATTTTCTGTGTCAGGTAAAAAATCCAAGGGGGGAACTAAACCACGTACTGGGTGCTGCCAGCGGATCAACGCTTCTACGCCAACCACCTCACCCGAAGACATATTCACTTTGGGTTGATAATACAAGACGAATTCACCTTTATAAAGTGCTACACCGATATGATCAATACTTTCTTGTCGAATCTTAACGGCATCATCTTGTGCGCTATCAAATAAGTGGTAGCAATTTTTACCTGCTTGTTTTGCCACATACATTGCTTGATCCGCATGGCGAACCAGTATATCTGAATTCGAAGTATCTTGAGGGTAGAGCGTTACACCTATGCTAACGGATACTTTTAATGTCAAATTACCGACTAAGATAGGCTCTGACACCGCAAGTAATAACCTTTCTATTGATGACTTATAATCCTCAGGCTTGGCTAAATCGGTTAATACCACGACAAATTCATCACCACCAATACGGGCGAGTGTATCCCCCTGACACAATACATGGTTCAGTCGCTCAGCCACTATAATGAGTAGTTCATCACCTACAACATGGCCATAGTTATCATTAATATATTTAAAGCCATCTATATCCATAAGAGTGACGGCAAGTGAGTTATGGAGGCGCTCGCATTGCAGCATGGCTTGGTTTAGTCGGTCAGCAAGTAATGCCCGACTAGGTAGTTTGGTTAAGGCATCGTAATGTGCTGTCTGTTCTAGTTGAAATTGATGTTCTCTTTGCTGAGTAATATCACTAAATAATAAAACGTAATGGCTGACTTCACCCACCCCATCTTTTAAAGTACTGATGGTTGCACTTGCAACGTAGTGTTCGCCATTTTTACGACGACTCGAAATTTCACCCACCCATTGACCTGTGGTGCTAATTATGTTCCACATCGCGCTATAAAACTCAGATGGATGAAGGTCTGCTTGTAGGAAACGAGAGGATTGACCTATGACCTCTTCCCGAGAGTAACCAGTAATGTCAGTAAATGTGTTGTTAACGTCAATAATAGTCGTTGCAGAGTCGGTAATCATAATACCTTCTAGTGCATATGTGAATACACTGGCGGCCAGCATTAATTCATTTGCTCGTTTATCTTTTTCTTGGTTTTGAATGGCAAGGGCTTCGTTAGCATGGGTGAGTTCTTTTTCTGCCTTCAATTGCCAAACAAGTAACTTCCGGATTTTGATAAAAGTAACCAGACTAATGAGGATAATAAGAAGAAATCCAGTTACTTGCGTGCGCTGGACTAACAACTTGCTTTGGTATAAAGCTTGACGTCTTTCTATCATCAGTGCGTATTCTGCGTTTATCATGTCATTAATGAGCAAGCTAAGCTGGCCCATAAGCATTTTCCCTTCACCATTAATAACGATACGCAGTGCTGCTTCTCTGTTTTGAGTCGATATTAAAAAAATTGTGTTTGCTAATTCCTTTAATTTTTCATCTTTCAAAGGAATGATTTTTTTCAACCTGTTTTGTTGACTGGGATTGTCCATGATTAACAGACGAACCGAAGTTAATAGACTGTCTAATTGTTCAATGGACTGAGTATAAGGCTTAAGATACGTTGTGTTTTCGGTCAGAAGGAAGCCACGCTGTCCAGTCTCTGCACTTTTTAGCGCCAATAGTATTTGAAAAAGGGATGCATTAACTTGTTGGGAATGGGCTACCCAATTTTCCGATTCTTCTGCTTTATTACTAAACCAAAAATTAATGCCAACAATTAATATTAACGTTGGAAGGGCAATCAAACTAGCATAATAGCTGATTTTTTTAGCCGAAATATTCGGTGATTTTTTTAGGTCTAGGGTAGTCTTTGGCACACCAGTTTTCATTTTAAATTAGTTTCTATTGTATGGCTCACCGTTTGTGAGTGCAGCTCACTTTTGAAATTCACATACCTAATCAAGTGTTATTTGATTAAACAATGTCACAGATCTAGCCTAGCCGACTATTAAAACATAAATAATATGTATTATTACTCGTTTTTAATGTTTCATTAGCCAATAAAGCCAATAAAGCCAATAAAGCCAATAAAGCCAATAAAGCCAACAAATTACTACAATGCTAACCTTTTTGAAATAAAGAAAGGATAAGCCGATACCTGAACTATTTAACATGTGAGCTATTGGCTACATGGCACATAACCTAAATACTCCGAATATTTGACCCTATGTGATCATCTATATGGGTGACCCCCAAGTGACAAGTCAAATTGATAACTACAAGCTTTTGGTCAATAGTTTTACTGTGTTTATAGTGATTGGTGTTTGTTGAACTTTAGGCGAATAATATTGGATGTTTATCCTAGAGCAGCAGATATCCGTGATTATAAAACACCAAGAAAAAATTGCCTCCCCAGAAATTATTCAAAGCCGTTACGAAGACTTAGGTTACATCTGCAGTCATTCAGTCGCCACCGCAATATACTTGGCTTGTCATTTGCAAAAACCGATTCTAATTGAAGGCCCTCCAGGCGTCGGGAAAACTGAATTAGCTAAAGTCACAGCCACTTATCTCAACGCGCCGCTTATCCGCATGCAGTGTTATGAAGGCCTTGACGAATCAAAGGCACTGTATGAATGGAAGTATGGTAAACAGCTGCTTTACACCCAAGTACTTAAAGAACAACTGGGGGATGTGCTTCGAGGTGCGCGGGGCTTGGATGAATCTATCGCCCGTTTGCATGATTTTGGAGACATCTTTTATTCTCAAGAATTTTTGGAGCCCAGACCATTACTGCAAGCACTGCAGAGTGAAGATGGTGCGGTTTTACTGATAGATGAAATTGACAAGGCGGATCAAGAGTTTGAGGCCTTTCTACTAGAGCTGTTATCTGATTATCAGGTATCTATTCCAGAAATAGGTACGGTAAAGGCCGTTTCGACTCCTATTGTGATGTTAACCAGTAACAATACTCGAGAGCTCGGAGATGCGCTAAAGCGCCGTTGTTTGCATTTGTATATTCCTTTTCCTGATGCTGCTTTAGAAAGTCGTATTTTAGCGACTCAGGTTGAAGGTCTGGATTCACAGCTAAGAGAGCAGATAGTGGCACTGATTGGCAAGCTTAGAGACATGCCTTTGAAAAAATCACCTGCTGTGAGTGAAACTATCGATTGGGCAAGGGCGCTGCTATTACTCAATGTTGAGGAGCTTGACTCACATTGGGTTAAAGAAACCTTGAATTTATTACTAAAATTTCAGGATGATATTGAGTTAGTCGAACCTGAAATTAAAGCCTTATTGAAGGGTTTACGCTAGGTGCGTTTTGTTGCCGACTTTATAGGTGCGCTGCGTGAAGCGGGTCTACAGGTGTCGCCAGCCGAATCCTTGGATGCGCTAAAAGCTATTAAGTTGTTAGGACTTGAGAGCCGCGAGACATCCAAAACTGTCTTAGCTTTAACCTTGGTTAAGCGACAGGCTGATCAAGTGATTTATGAGGAGTTGTTTGACCTATATTTTGCGGGTGTTGGGAAAGCCAATGCGACGAATAAGGAGGCGGATAAGGAGTTAAATAAAGAAGCGGATAAAAACGAGATCGAGTCCTCTGAGAATGCGCTAGAAGCAAAGAACAACCCGAATTCAAGCCAAGCTGATATGTCAGATGGGGAGGGGATGCAAACTAGCCCAAGTTCATCATTGGGGCAGGCTCTAAGTAAAAATAAAGATATGAGTTTGGCAATCACGCAGGCTGCTATAGATGAAAAACTGTCTTCCATTGTTTTGTTTACTCAAAAAAATTACTTCGCTTATAAAATAATGCAACGCCTTGGGGATGATCTGTTAAGCACTGAAATTCGTGCTGACGCCAACAGCCCTGA
>Ga0307492_10000326_pt1 | contig 20422 bp, 21 predicted proteins | sample SI3LmetaG_FD_202365 | JGI IMG/M metagenome (GOLD analysis project Ga0307492, IMG submission 202365) | Sea-ice brine microbial communities from Beaufort Sea near Barrow, Alaska, United States - SI3L | ecosystem: Environmental > Aquatic > Marine > Coastal | place: USA: Alaska | collected 2017-05-06 | reverse complement strand
AGGCCGACCGGCCGCCCGCAGGCGTCCGGAGCGAAGCGAAGGAACAGCGCCGAGGACGAGCGCGCGGAGGCGCGCTCGCAAAACCATCAATGCACGAACCTCGCCACCACGTCGCGATAGCTCCGGCTCACCTTCACCTCCTGCCCGCTGTCCAGCACCAGGAAGCATTCGCCGTTGGTGTGCGGCTTGACCTGGCGCACCTGGTCGAGGTTGACGATGGTCGAGCGGTGGACGCGCTGGAACTTGCGCGGATCGAGGCGGCGTTCGAGATCCTTCATCGTCTCGCGCAGCACCAGCGAATTGTCGCCGGTGGAGATGATCATATAGTCTCCCGCGGCCTCGATATGCTCGATGGTGTCGACCTCGACGCGGAAGATCTGGCCGCGATCCTTGATGTTGATGAGCTTCTCGAAGCGCGCGGCGCTCTCCATGTCCTCGGCGGCTTCGAACTCCTCGGCAGCCTCGGGCGCGACTTCGGACAATACCGTCTTGAGCTTCTCGGCCTCTTCGCTGCTCTTCTTCTCGGCGAGGCGGTTGCGGACGCGTTCGATGGTGTCGGCGAGCTTGTCCTCATCGACCGGCTTCATCAGGTAATTGACCGCATTGGCCTCGAAGGCGCGGATCGCGTGCTCCTCGAAGGCGGTGACGAAAACGAACAGCGGCGGCTCGACGTCCATCACCCCCTGGACCACCGAAAAGCCGTCGAAGCCGGGCATCTGGATGTCGAGGAAGACGAGGTCGGGCTTTTCGGTCTTGATCGCGCGGATCGCCTCGCGCCCGTTCTGGCAGGTGCCGATGATCTCGACGTCCTCGAACGGCTCGAGGCGTATTTGCAGGCCCTGGACGGCCAGCTTCTCGTCGTCGACGAGGATGGTGCGTATGGTCATTTGCTATCCTGCGCTTTGCGGCCGCCCCAGCCCCAGAACGGGCGAGACGGCGGCGGGTTGCGTGAGGGTGGAAGCGGGCGCCGGCTGCTCGTGGGGAGCGGCCGGCGAGGGTTCGACGGCGGGTCCCGGGGCGGTTTCGAAGGGCAGCTCGATCATCACGCTGAACCCGCCGCTCTCCGGGGAGCGGATCTCGAAGCGGTGGTCTTCGCCATAGGCCTGCGCGAGCCGGTCGCGGATATTGGCGAGGCCGACCCCGGTCGAAGTGTAGCGGCGACCGTGCAGGTCCGGCGTCTCGGAATCGCCCCCCGAACCGCCTTTCCGGATGCCCGGCCCGGTATCGGAAACGGTCACCCGCAGCCTGGGCCCTACCACCTGCGCGACCAGGCTGATGGTGGCGCCCTGTTCCTGCGGGGTGACGCCGTATTTGATCGCGTTCTCGACCAGTGGCTGGAGCAGCATCGAAGGAATCTGCGCCTTGTCGGCGGGCGGGTCGATACGGAACTCGGTCCGGAGCCGCTCTTCGAAGCGCATCAGCTCGATCCCGAGATAGAGCTGGAGCGTTTCGACCTCCTGCGCCACGGTGACCGTCCCGCCCGGCTCGCTGATCAGCGTGTGGCGCAGGAAGCTCGACAGCTTGCTCAGCATCGCATTGGCGGGGGCGGTCTGCTTCAGGAGCACCAGCGTACTGATCGAATTCAATGTGTTGAACAGGAAATGCGGATTGAGCTGGTAGCGCAGCATGGCGAGCTGCGCGCTGGTCGCCTGCGCCTCCAGCCGCTCGAGCCGGTCGGCCTGCTCCTCGACCTGGAGGAAGAAGTTGATCGCGTAATAGAGCGCCGACCAGGCGCCCAGGACGGTGAGATCGTAGAAATAGATGCCCAGGAACAGGCGGACGAAGCCGGTGCCTTCGCTCTGCGGGCGGGCGAGGTCGAGCACCCAGCCGTCGATGAAGGCGTGCGCGCCCGCCGCCACCACCAGCGCCAGCCCGGTCACGCCCCAGGTCACCAGCGGCCTCTGGGTGATCAGCTGGCGATAGACCACCGACAGGATCAGGCTGAGCGAAAAGCCGGTCACCACCTGGATCAGCAGGATGACCAGGAAGTCCCACGGCTGGTCGTTGGCGAAGGCGGTGATGGCGCGCAACAGGAACGCGCCGCCCCAGCCGGCAAGCTGAAGGTTCCAGAAGGCGCGGTCCTTGTTGGCGAAGAACGGCCGGGGCTCGATCGGCAGCATGACCATGATCGAGCCGGGCCTTAGCGTAATTGCGGGTGGATGCGCCAGCCGCTAGACTGGGCCCGATCCGGCGGGGCGAGGGAGAGTTGCGATGGACGCTTTGGACCACGAAAACGCTGGGGAGCCGAAAGAGGAAGTCCCGGCCGAGATGGCGCACGATATCGCCGAGCGCGCCGGCTTCCGCGAGATGAAGGAAGGCACCCGGGAAGACTGGGCGATCATCGCGGGCGAATACATGCAGTTCGCACGCCATTTGCCCGAGCGGGTGCTCGACCATCTGCGGCTGCTCGATGGCGATTTCGGCGGCTTCCCGGTGTGCCGGCTCGAGCATTCGCTCCAGACCGCGACCCGCGCTCACCGCGACGGGCGCGACGAGCCCTATGTGGTGATGGCGCTGCTGCACGACATCGGCGACACGCTTGGCAGCTACAACCATCCAGAGGTGGCGGCCTCGATCATCAAGCCCTTCGTGTCGGAGGAACTGCACTGGATCTGCCAGAACCACGGCGCCTTCCAGGGCTATTACTACTTCCACTTCCTCGGCATGGACCAGCACGCGCGCGAGCAGTTCCGCGGGCATGAGCATTTCGAGGCCTGCCGCGAATTCTGCGAGAAATACGATCAAGCCGCCTTCGATCCGGATTACCAAAGCGAACCGCTGGAGTTCTTCGAACCGATGGTGCGGCGGGTGATGGCTCGTCCGCTCGCCTCGATGTACGCCAAGTTGCTGAGCGAGAAGGCTTAATCGAGCGTTTCGCGGACGAAATGGCGGGCCCAGTCCGCCTTGCCTTCGCTTGCCATCAGGGCCTGAACCTTCGCCACCTCCGCGCGAATCGCGTCGGCGCGCTCGTCCCAACCCTCATGGTTGCGGTTGCGGAACAGCCCGCCGTCGTGGCGCGGCCCCCAACGTTCCATGAAACGTGTCGCCCCCGCAGGCTCGAAGCCGGCATTGGCGAGCAGCCAGGGCATCAGCCGGTCCGCCTCGCGCTCGGTGAGCCGGACATTGCCCAGCGAACGGCCCGCTTCGTCGAGCCGCGCCCGGTGGCGCAGCAGATTGTGCGCCAGCTCATGCGCCACGGCGGCGGCGAATTCGGGTTCCGGATAGGCAAAGCCGGGAAAGCGCTTGCCGAAGATCACCCGCGTCCCCTCCGCCATCGCCTTGCCGCCGCTGTCGAGCACCTCGAAGCGGGTCGGGCAAGCGGCGGTGCCGGTGACCCGCACGGTGCGTCGCGTCCCGCCGCGGGCGGCGGTGAGCTCGACAGGACCCTGGGCCGAGGCGGCATCGAACGCGGCCGTGACATCGATCAGGCGCTGCCAGGCCGGTTTCGCTCGCGGAAAGCGCGAGGCAAGATCCACGCCGCCGATGGCGAGGAGGGTGTCGTTTGCGGCGAGCCCGGCGGTCTCCGCCGGGGAACCGGGCGCCACCGCGCCCACGGCCAGGTCTCCACTCAAGCCCAGATGGAGCCGCACCGCGGCGGGATCGGCGAAACCGCCGGCGTCGAGCACCGAAAGGCCGAGCGCGGGCGCGGCACGCTCGCAATAGGGAGCGTTGGCCGTGGCCAGCCGCCAGCCGATGGCGAACAGCCGATGGTCGCGCGCCTGCAGCTCGGTCAGCGCCTTGTCTTCGCGCGGCGCAGCCTGGAGGGGAACCGCCAGGATAAGCGCCGCTGCGGCGGCGAGCCCGCGGATCACCCTGCGTCCTTGCCTTCGAGCGCCTGCTTGAGCTTTTGGAAGCCCACCGCGCCCTCGAGGATCTGCCCCTCGGCAACCCAGCTCGGTGTGCCGGTGAAGCCGAGCGTGCGCGCGAGCTGCATGTTCCGAGCCAGCTCGGCGGCGACCGGGTCGCCGGCCGCATCGCCGCGCGCCCGATCCAGGTCGAGCCCCGCGACCTGCGCCGCGCGCAAGACCGTAGCCGCGCTCGGCGGCCCGCCCGCGAACATCGCCTTGTAGAAGGCGGGATATTTGCCCTGCCGCGCCGCCGCCAGCGCCATGCGCGCGGCCTCCTCGCTACCGTCGAAGATCGGCCATTCGCGGATCACCACGCGCAAGTTCCGATCGGCGGCGATCAGCTTCTGCACATCCGCCTCGCTGGCACGGCAATAGCTGCAGCCGTAGTCGGTGAATTTGACCAGCGTGCGCGACCCTCGCGGATTGCCGAGCACCGCTCCCGGGAAGGGCCGCGTGACGTCGCCCCCGACCTCGGCAAGCCTGGCCTCGGCCTCCTGCTTTTGCAGCGCCTCGGCCATCGCGGGCAGGACGTCCGGATTGGCGACCAGCCAGGCACGGGTGCGCGCCTCGCCAAGCCCGGAAAGCGACCACAGCCCCGCCCCGGCAAAGCCGAAAATCAGCGCGATCAGCGCGGTGAATGCTGCGTTCTTCAAGCCGTTCGCCCCTCAACCGCGTCTGCCACGGCCTTGCTTTTCCTGCCTGTCGAGCAGGCCGCGCGCCTCCATCTCGATATCCTGCGCGCGCAGCCAGTCGGCCGAATGTTCGGCCAGCCCGGCCTGCGCGTTGCGCGCGCTGCGCACCGCCTGGAGATAGTCGCCGCTCATCACCTGCTGCTCGGCGCTGGCGAGATTGGCGCGGGGCATGTCGCCGCGCGCGGCATAGACGGTGCCGAGCTGGCGCCAGGCAAACGGGTTGTGGCGGTCGCGCGCGACCGCCGCGCGCAGCACGCGCTCGGCCTCCTCGTAGTTCTTGCGGTCCTCGGTGGCGATCAGGGCGTGGCCGTAGAGCGTGGCGATCAGCGGCTGGGCGTTGGTGAGCGCGGTCGCCTTGCGAAGGACCGCGAGCGCATCTGCCGGGCGACCCGATTCGAGCAGAATCTGGCCCTCGAGCTCGAGGAAGTAAGGGTCGTCGGGCGCGCTGGCGATCAGCGCCTCGGTCTCGGCCAGCGCCTTGCCGACTTCCGCCCGCTTGTGATAGGCATAGGCGCGCGCATAGCGGGCGGGCACACTGCCGTCCGAGGGTGGATAGGCGCGCAGCGTCTGCGCGGGCTCACCGAGATAGCCGGTCAGCTTGGCCTTGATGCGCTGGAAACGCGCCTCGACCACCGGATCGTCGGGCGTCAGCCAGGCCGGATCGCGCTCATAGGTGTCGCGCAGCGTGGCGATGCGATCACTGGTGAGCGGGTGGGTGCGGACATATTCCGTTTCCGCGTCGCGGCTGACCGCGTAGCGCGATTCGAGGCCCGACAGCTTCCCGAAAAAGCCCAGCGAGCCGCGCCCCGAAATCCCGGCCTTGGCGAGAAAGGCCGCCCCGGCGGCATCGGCGGAACCTTCCTCGCCGCGGCTGTAGGCGAGGAACTTGCCCATCGCGGCGCGCTGGCCCATCATCATCGCCGCCATCCCCGCCTCGCCCGCCCCGGCGAGCACCGCGCCCAGCCCGGCGAGCAGCGAGAGCAGCGAGATGTTGGTGGCGGCCCTCGCGCCCTCGCCTTGCCGGACGATGTGCCCGCCGGTGATATGGCCGAGTTCGTGCGCGAGTACGCCCTGAACCTCGGCGGCGGTGTCGGCCTTCTCGATCAGGCCGGCGTTGACGTAGATGATCTGCCCGCCCGCCACGAAGGCGTTGATCGAACGGTCGCCTATCAGCGCGATGTCGACATTGCGCGCGGGCAAGTCCGCTGCGGCGATGAGCGGCGCGGCGAGATCGTGGAAGAAGGCCTCGGTCTCGGTGTCGCGCAGCATCGATTGCGCCGCCGCCGGCTGGGCGGCGGTCAGCGCGAGCGCGAGAGCGGCGGAGGCGTGCGCCAGGGCGCGGGCGAAGCGAGGCATCGCGCGCACCCTAGCGGGCTTCGCGCTGAACCGGAACTGAAAGCGCCGACAGGACCGGCCGATAGGGCCCGCAAGGCCGAACGGCCGCCCGCAGGCGCTCCGCGCCGCATCGCGGCGGAACCAGCGCCGAGGACGAACGCGCGGAGGCGCGTTCGGAAAGCAAACTCAACCAAGCAGCTTGCGCGCCGCCTTCTCGACCAGCGCGATGTCCTCGGGCACCTCGCCCAGCACCGCCAGCTCGCCCGAGGGGAGGCGGCGGATCATGACGAGCGCGAATTCGGCGCCTTCTGCCGCGAGATCGCCCAAGGCGACGGCGTCGAGCTTGCGAAGTTTCCTGGCGAGCGAATTGCGAACCGCGTCGCGCGTCGCGACCGGCTTGCCCTCGGCTTCCTTGCGCGCCTGGCGCTCCGCCTGGACCACGCCCTTGAGCCCGCCCTCGGCGCTGGCGAGAACCTTGTCGAGCGTTCCGCGCGCGACGCCCGTACGGTGCGCATAGCCGAGCACGGCGGCGTATTCGGTGAGACGGGTCTTGTCGTAGTCTGCCCCGAACACGAGCTTGACGATCGGCGTCATCGGCGCGCGGTCCTGCACCGTAAGCCCGTTCTCGGCCAGAAGCTCGTCGAAATCGGCCGGATTGGCTGCCGCTTCGAGGCTGAAGTCGTAGGCGCGCGCGACCGCCTGGTAGAGCGCCTTGCGCCCACGGTCCTCGCTCGAGCGAGCGGTCTGCGCCAGCTCGCGCGCGGCGGCCAGGCAGTCGTACAGCCCCTCGGGCTCCCCGTCACCAATGCCAGTCCCGGCGAAGGCCGGCGGCGAATCCTCCTCCGTCTCGCGCGCGAATGGCTCGCGTGCGAGCTCGAAGCCGGAGTTCGCGGCAGCGACGGGGGCCGATTCCTCGAAAGCCTGTTCGAGCTCGAAGGGCTCCTCCTCGACGGCTTCCGGCCCGGGCTCGGTCGCCGAAACCTGCGCGCGCGGCTGGGCCGTGGGCGCTGCCTCGGGCTCGTAGGCCTCCGGAATGGCGGCGCGCACACGCTGCTCCAGCGTGGTACGCGGAGCGGGTTCGGGCGGGATTTCGCCGCTGCCCGTTCCTGGCAGGACGACGCTCTGCTTGACGCGGCCGCTGCGGGAAACGAGCGAGGCGAGGCCGAGAGTGGCGCTGTTGTCGGCGAGCGGATCGACGACACCGTCGATATCCTCCTCCTCCTCGCCGTCTTCGAGGCCCTGGTCGCCGTAGTCGACGGAATAGACCGTGTCCTCCTCCCCGAAGCCCGAGAAGCCGGCGCCCCATTCGCTCGCTTCGCCCGCGTCCTCGTCGTATTCTTCCTCGTCCCCGGCTTCCTCCACCAGGTCGAAGGGCGAGGAAACCTGGTCGGTTGCGGGATCTTCGCCGGTTGCGTTGTCTTCGGACACTCCGAAGGCGGGCGCGGGCAGGCTGACGGGGTCGGAGTCCGCGCCGGGTTCCTCGGCGAAGCCGGACAGATCGAGCATACGGTCCATGTTTTTCCCCTCATACGGCGGGATGGGCGCTTCGAGCGCGGCATCGATGGCGGTCAGGAGCGCGTCGGCGGTCGCCGCGTCGGCCATCTCCTTCCAGTTGATTACCCCGAAGATGAAATCGATCGTCTCGCCGTCGCTCGACCACGGCAGCAATATGCCGCGATAGAGCACCGCCGCCCCGTGCTGGTTGGTGAACTCGGCCTCGAAGCCGATCGGCGCCTGGTTGGCGAGAATCTGCAGATAGTGGTCGGTGATGCGGCTCAAGAGCGAGCGGCCCGGCACCTCCGAGAGACGCTGGAACCGGGCGTCGCCGCCGCATTCCTCGGCGAGCTTCGCGCCCAGAAAACGGATCGCGGGGTCGTCGATGGCGCGCTCGCCGCGGAAGTCCAGAAGCACGCCATAGGGTCCGAAATCGTCGATCGATGCGGGGTCTAGGTCGGCGATGTCGGGGAAATTGGCGTCGCCCAGCAGGCCGGCCCAGTGGTTGTAGGCGCGCACCTGCATGCGCCGTTCGTCCTGTCCCACAGGCGACGGGGGCGCGAGCGGGGCATGGTCCGCGAAATCGTCGGAGGATTCGTCGGCCGGATCGAGGCCGAACGGCCCGGATGCCTCGAAGGCATCGTCCCGCGCGCCGAAACTGCCCCCATACCTGTCCATGCCGTAAAAAGCCCCGTTTCGACCCAGTCGGGGGAGCTATGGCCCGTGTGTGGTAAACATCCTGTAAACGATAGCCCGCGGGGCGCGGGGCGCGCTCACAGCATGTAACGCATGCGGATGACCACCGCCTCGTGCCGGCCCGGCGCGACGTCGAAGGCCGCTTCGCCAAACTTCGGCGGGCCGAAGCGGACCCTGGCGTCACGCGAGAAGCCGAAGCCTTCGGTTGGGATCATCATCGCCGCGCGGTCGGCCTTGCCATTGCCGTTCTCGTCATGGAGCAGCGCGATGGCATAGCGGCCGGGCCGGACGTCCTCGAAGGTCAGTGTCACGCTGCCCGCCGCATCCCGATCGCCTGGTAGGAGGCGTCCGGATCGTCGCAGCGCGGGAACCGGCCGACCTCGCCCGTCATGCAGGCGCGCACGACCCCCTTGTGGTTGCGCAGTCCCGTGGCGGTGACGGTGACATCGGCGGTGGTCGGCGGGCTCGCCGCGCCGAGCAGCGCCGCCGCGCTCACAGCGAGCGCGAAAGTCCGCGATCCGTGCCGCACAGGCGATCCCAATGGCGGAAATAGAGACCGTAATTGCATCGATACTCTTCGTGATGACGCTGATGGTGGCACGCCGTTATCACCCAATCCCCCAAGGTGGAATTGACCATGCGCTCGGGAAACATCTCCCAGCCCATGTGATTGGTGACGCCCATCACCGTCATGATCGCCAGCACCGTGGCCAGCATGGCGGGGTGGATCGGGATCAGGAACACCAGCACCGGGATCGCCACCGCCCCGGTCATGGCCTCCCAGGGGTGGAAGCTCATCGCCGCCCAGGCGGTGGGCGGGCGACTGGCGTGGTGGACGGCGTGAGCGATCCGGAACGGGCGCGGGCGGTGCATGAAGCGGTGCGTCCAATAAAACCAGGCGTCGTGGGCGATCAGGTAGAGCAGCACCGAGACCGGCGCGTACCATGGCGGCCAGGCGGTCCAATCCGTGTAGATGCGCGTCCAACCGCGGGCCTGCCAGCCCCAGGCCACGACTCCGGAGGGCACGCCGTAGACCGCCGCGGCGGCCAGCGACCAGCCGATCTCGCGCCGGATTTGCGGCCCGAGCGCGACATAACAGCCGTGTTGGCGCCGCTGCGTGAGCCAGGCGAAGAAGCCGCTCGTGGCCAGGTAGCGCAGCGCCACGATCACGGACATGGCGAGAACGGAAAGGGCGATCGCGGTCCACATCGATGTCGCGGCTTATGCCCGCGAGCGCCGCGAATGGACAGGGCTAACCCTCGATTCCCGCGGAGTTGCCGAACGACGCGCATTGCAGATCGCCGGCCACGGTCAGCCGCCGCAGCGCGCAGCGCGCCAGGCGCCCGGTCTCGCACTTGCGGCGCGCCGCGGCAAGCGGCTGGAGCGGGGCGGGGCGCAGGATTTCGGCGTCGTAGCCATCGGCGACGATGATCCCGCAGCAGTCGGGACGATAGCGATCGCCCTCGAGCGGAGCGCGGTCGAGCCCCGGCGGCACGCCCCAATAGAAGCGGTCGCAAAAGTCGAGATAGTCCGGCCACTTGCCGTCGCCGAGCAGATCGCCGCGCGCCACCTTGATCTCGACGATCACGATATGCCCCCTGGGATCGATGCCCATCAGGTCGGCGCGGCGGCCGTTGCGGAGCGGCATTTCGGCCAGGCACCAGATGTCGTTGCGCGCGAACAACCGCATGATCCCGCGCGCCACCGCATGCGCGGTGCGCGCGTCGATGTCGTCGGAGGGGCTCTGCAACGCGGTCGAATCGGCCATGCAACGGCGCTGGAACAAAATGCGAACCAGGTCAAGCGACCGGCGTTCGGCGCTCAGTTCGGTGCGGTCAACGCCAGCAGGCCGCTGCGCGCCCGGTCGAATTCGCGCCACAGCGTCAGCGCGGCGGCGGTGCAGTCGCGGCCGGCCTCGCCCGCGGCGATCAGCACGGTCAGACCCGTATGGAGCGCCGCGGCGCAATCGTCGATCGCCTGCTCGGCCAGCGCCAGCCGCGCGGGGCCGGCGGCGGCGGCGCGAAGGGCGAAATCGCGCGGGACGAGGGCCAGCGGCTCGCGCCCGAGCTGGGCGAGCCCGGAGACCGCCTCGCCGGCCTCATGCAGCAGCTTCCAGCCGGCCGCCAGACTGCCGGCGGCGTCGGCGGGCGGCGGCGTGGATCGGTGGGTGGGCATGCGATGCGGAGCGGGCATGGCTCCGGGAATAGCGGCGTGAGGCTTGCCGATTTGCTAACGCACCGCCTCTCGTCGCCCGGCCGCGAGGCGGAGCGCGATAGCCTCTGGCCACCCTCCGCCCGCTTTGCTAAGCGCGCCCACCGCACAGCGCGCGGCCCCGCGCACCCGTAGCTCAGCTGGATAGAGCGCTGCCCTCCGAAGGCAGAGGTCACAGGTTCGAATCCTGTCGGGTGCGCCATTACTTCAATGAGTTAGGAAAGCGCCAATCGTTCCGTATGGAATGAGTATGGAAAACGAGGGGGCACGATTCCCCTGCGGGGGCGGCGCAGCTTCCCGGTTGCGGCAGCGCCGATCCGGGCCGGAACGCACCTCGGAGTTGGCTTGCCATTTCAGGCAAAGTGCCCGGTCGCGGCTGGTGCAGTTCGATACACACCGAACGCGACAAATCGCGGCTGAAAATGGCGGAATTCCGAGCCTTTCCAGCGGTGGCAGCTTCACAATCAAATTTGACTTGCCGCCGAACCTTCAGTCATTTTCAAGTCAACCGTTGTCGGGATTCCCAGAAAAGCGCCACTCTCAGGCGGCACAGCGCTACAGTGTCAGTGACCCGGATTTGACTGACTCCGACGCAGGACGGCAGGCAGCAATCGCGGGTCCTACCGAGCGAATCCTTCGTCGCTAAGCGCATTGAGACCGCATTTTTGTCCGCTGCGGTCCATCCATGCATTGCTCACAGTCAGAAGTTGCAGTCTGGCTGCAGGCCTTGCCCTTGGCCCTGTGTCTGCTTGTCGCTAAGTTCTGATGCAGACGGGGGAATGAGATGTGGCGAGAGTGGGGGGCAGTCGGAACATTTGGCCTAGCAGCCGCGCTGATTGGCTCATGTAGCCCTGGCGGGACTGAAGCCGACCAAAGCCAGCGAGAGCTTGACGGATACGCGGGCCTACTCCTCGGTTCGTCTTTCGAAGAAGCAATGCTGGTTGCCTCGCCGAGCGACTTCAATCCCTATGGTCTGAAAGAATGCCTTGAAGACATGCCCATCCGGGGCTGCTTCCTGTCTCCTGAGAACGAGCTGACGACCTTCAGGCGAATTGAGGGAATCCCCTACGGCCTGCAGCTCGAATTCAATAGGCTGGGAGCACTCACCGACATTACGCTGAAATTCACCCGACGGCGGACATATGATGATGACCTGAATCCGGTTCCGGCAACAATCAAGAAATCGGAATGTTCGGACATCTTGGAGCGTACGATAGATTGGGTGACTGCGGAATACGGTAGCCTCGGGGTGAACCGTCCCAAAGACCCTAAGACGCAAGCCGCCAAAACACCGAAGGGGAATGCATATTGGCTTCAGAGCAGCACAGACGGGTCGGGATTCGTGGCGACAGGCGAAGCGCCAATGGAGAATGGGCGAAGCGTCGGATTGTTTGCCCACTTTCTGTTGCTAGACGGCGAACCTGACTGCGCCTTGTCCGTGTCGTTCGAGGAATCAGACAAGGTGGAGCGGCGCATTCCCGATCCGCAAGGCGCCGAGTGATCATTGCAAAGACCCTACCCATGGTAGCAGCTATGTGTGCGCTGGAATCCAATGCAATGCCGATTGGCTGAATTCCACCATTTCTCCCTCTCGGCGTATTGGAAACCAGCACCGCGACCACTTTCAGTTCGGCACAGTTTGGACGCTACGTATCGGAATCCAATACCGGCAATCGGCCTGAATCTCGGTCCTTCCGATATGCCTTCAGTGCGCGCAATCCACGTTCCATTCGCCTGTGCGCTTTGGTGCCAGGTTGCGGCTGGCGTTCCATGAAGGCCATCGACGGACCTTTGCGACCGGGACCGGCCAGCCAGGTCAATCGCCAGCATCGGGCGCGGGATTTCTCGGCGGCCTTGACGTGGAAAGAGGCATCCTCGGTTATCTCGACAAAGCCGAGTTCCTGTAATTCATCGAAGGCGCCTCGAACGGCGGTCAGGTCGGCCATGCCAAGGCGGCCCGCTGCATCGCGAATGCTGAGATAGAGGCTCCCATTGTTCTCGCCATTGTCCAGCATCGTCAGCTCGACCAGCAGGGCGCGGCCGGCAACGCTGAGCGCGCGATAGGCTGGCGAGTTCAAGAGGCGATGGTCCAGCCGAGCAAAGCGCGAGGTGGGGTTTCGGCCCGTCTGATTTGGCTTGTTCCTGTTTCGCTTGCGCACGGCAAGTCACTCCCGGCGGCGGGATTGATCCGGCGAACGGAAACAGGGCGACCGATGCCAGCCGCCCCGCCTCGATCCAGCCTGTCAGTCCGAAATGATTTCGAGGATGGTCACAGTTGAGCGCAGGACGTAGCGCCCATGCTTGCCGCCCTCGTGCGCTTCCCAGAGCATCGGGATTGCCAGCTTGTGCTTGTGGCGAAGGACCATGACGTAATGGGACAGGCGGAAGGCCCAAGAGGCGATTTCCAACGCCGTCACACCAGCCGTCCCGGTCTTGACCAGAGCGAGCAGCGTTCGGGCGGTCTGGCCCGCCACGGTGAACGGCTGGCCGTCCGGCCCGATGGCCTTCACGACAGGCCGCTTGCGGGGCGGCTGGGGAAGATGATAGGGCGAACCTGGCCCGTTGGCTCCCGAGCCATTGCCACCCGCCCCCAGGGCCGTTGCAGCGGCGCTGGGGGCATCTTCAAACAGGTCAGCCATGGGACGCCTCCCTGCCGCGGGTCGGCAAGCTTGCAGCCCATTCTTCTGCATCGGCAAGTGCGATGCGCGTTGCTCGGCCGATTTTCCTGATAGGGATGCGGCGGGCTGCCACTTCGCGATAGAAGGCGGAATGGCTGATTTTGTGGCGGTTCTTGAATTCCGCCACGGTCAAGAGTTCGGTCATGGTAGTGTCCATGCCCATGCAGGAACGGAACGAAATGCCGCCGTGCTTCAGGGCACGGCCGGGGATGCCGCGAAGCCAGCGGCCAAAAAATGGAAAGCATCGAAGCTGCTGGCGGCCTATTTTTTTCGGGGCCGCCCTCGCTTCGGAATATCGCTGACTTTCAGGTCAGGTTCTCGAACAACCGGAAATCCACGATGCGAAGCATAGGGGTCTACGTAGCCGCGCTTTCGAGCGTTCCGGCGAAAGATGCCTAGCAGCTTCTCGATCCCATCAGCGTCGGGAAGATTAAGCTTTGGCCGATTGATGGCCGGGAGGTCCCCAATCTGAGGATGCGGCGCGCCGGCCCGGTAGTCTTCCTTCACCGCTTTGATTGCATCGTCCTTGGACTGACCAGCCGCGATCCGCTGATAGATTTCCTCGCCTATTCTCTGAGCAAGATCCTCTCGCTCACGCCCCCGGTCACGCTTTCCGCCATCCGACTTTTCGGAGTCCTTTCGCTGCCGAACGCTCAGCATCCAAGATTGCTTGGACTTGGGCGCTGCCATCAACGTCAATAGGCGGGCATCTTCCCGGCCAAAGCGATTCACGAGGATTCTCAGCGCCCCAAACCTCTGCCCGAATGTTGCTGCGCCCCAATCTTGCGCGGCCCTCGCCACCTGCTCGAATTCGCGGCGGAACCTGTCGGCATCTGGATAGAGGTGCTGCCACATCTCTTCCGATCGACGGTGCATCTCGACGTCGCGCCGAATGGCCCTGAGGTCTTCGCTTTCGTCAACCTCGCCTTCCGTTCCCCCGGTAGGATCATTTTCACGGTAGGGGGCTATCGGAATCACAAGGCCAACTCCCCAAGTGCCTTGACCGCTGCATCGCTGGCGAGGTGCCCATAATGGCGCTCGATCATCTCCGCGCTGGTCCCCGAGATTTGCGCGATGGTCAGCAGCGGAAGCCCCGCGGCCACAAGATCGGTAATCGTGCTGTGCCGCAAGGTGTAGGCCGTGGCGGCACTAGGTAGGCCAGCCGCCGTCACCGCCGCCGCAATGGGCAGCTTCCAATTGTTCTTGTCCCATGCCTTGCCGTTGCCCCGCATGAACAGGGGCGCGCCCGGCAGCTTGTTAGCGGATTGCGCGGTCAGCAGCGTTGCCGCGTCGGCTGGAATGACGATCCGCCGCTCGCGGCCCGCCTTGTCCTCCCCGATGGTCAATTCGGAGGTGCGCTTGTCGAAGTCGCCAGCGGTCAGCGCCGCAAGTGCGCCGGGACGGAGCGGCAAAAGGCACAGCGCTCGCACGAACGGCGCGGCCTCGGCTTCGATATGCTCCAGCAGCTTCCGGCGCTCGCCCTTGTCAAGATAGAGCGTCCGCCGCTTGCTGGCATTGGGGACGGCGACAAGGGCTTCCTGCCATGCCGCCTCGGTGTTCGGAGTGCCGGGGGCCAGCACGGTATTCAGCGCGGCCCGAAGCGCCGCCATATCGCGATTGACGGTGGCAGCGGCGCGGTCGCGGGTCCGCTTGTCGCCTTCCTTGTTCCGGCTCACCAGCGAAGGTTTTTCCTCAAGCCGCTTGCGCCAGTCTCGCACATGGTGGCGGCGCAGCTTATCGAGCTTCACCTTGGCAATGGCATCGTCATAGACGTGCCGCTTGAAGCGCCCCTCGCCATCGTTGCGGGTCTTGCCATATTCGCGGCAGGCATCGGCGACGGATTCAATCTTGCGGCGAACCTCCCCGCCCGCCTCAACTAGCTCTGCAAGCCTCTCGGCTTCCTTTTTCGCAGCGGCAAACCTTTCGTTCGGGACCAGCGTTCCGAAGTCCCCAAGCGATTTGACTCGATACTTGCCGGCATCGGCATCATAGGCGCGGGCGATCCACGTCCCGGCGCCGCCGCGCTGCGACGGGCGGAAGCCCAAGTAGCAGCCCGCGCGTAGCCGCTGCCAATACGGCTCGCGCCGCGCCTTCAGTTCATCCCGCTTGCCAACTTTGCTCAGGTCCGAAGCCATGCCGCCGCCCTCCCCGTATGGAACGATGTGGAACACGTATGGAATACAGTAGGGGACAGGCTAGGACAAGTGCGGACAGAAAGCAGTAGATTTCCGCGCTTTCGTGCGTCCCTATGTGTCCCCCGTTTGGGCGCTAGCCCCGCACTCCGAAGGCAGAGGTCACAGGTTCGAATCCTGCACGGGGCGCCAAGGGGGCGGAGCGTTCGCGGGCCTACCGCTTTCAAGACAGCCTCGCTGGGAGTCGGAGCCGCGCAGCGCGGAGACGTTGCGGGGCGCAGCACAATCCTGTCGGGCGCGCGGGCTTGCGGAGCTCACGGCCCGATCCAATTCGTCTCTCGTCATCCAACGGCAATGAATCGGACGCGATAGATTCACACGATCCCCATACGGGCGCCGACGCGGCATCGCCGCGCGTTCACTCAGAGGGATCATCCACCATGCGCATCACCATCGGCAGGCTGCTCGCCGGCACCGCCGCTCTCGGCTCGTTTTCGCCCGCCCTCGCGCAGGAACCGCCGGCGCCGGACGATGCCGCGAACATGATTGTCGTGACCGGTCGCGGGGAAACGCGGCAGGTGCAGGAAATCCGCCAGGCCGATCTCGAGACCCTCGCTCCTGGAACCACCGCGCTCAAGGCGCTGGAAAAGCTGCCGAGCGTCAACTTCCAGTCCGCCGATCCGTTCGGAGCCTACGAATGGTCGCAGCGGATCACCGTGCGCGGTTTCGACCAGAGCCGGCTGGGATTCACGCTGGATGGCGTCCCCCTCGGCAACCAGAACTACGGCAACGTCAACGGGCTCCATACCAATCGTGCGATCAGCCCCGAGAATATCGGCGTCACCCGGCTGACGCAGGGCGCGGGCTCGCTCGGCACGCAGGCGACGAACAATCTGGGCGGCACGATCGAACTGATGTCAAGGGATCCGCGGCGCGACTTCGGCGTCGAGACCAATGTCACCTACGGCAGCGACCAAACGATCCGCGGGTTCGCCCGCGTCGACACCGGCGGCGACGTGGCGCGCCTGTGGGTTTCCTACGGCTATCTCACCACCGACAAGTGGAAAGGCTTCGGCCGCCAGTATCAGAATGCCGTCAATGCCAAGGGCACGGTGGACGTGGGCGCTGCCAAGATCAGCGGCTTCCTGAGCTATTCCGACCGGCGCGAGCAGGATTATCAGGATCTCAGCCTCGACATCATCCGCCGGCTGGGGCTCGACAACGACAACATCAGCAACAATTACCCGCTCGCGCTGCGGATCGCGGATGTCGGCGCCAACCGCGGCGATACCGGGGCCACGCCGCTCAACCCGGCGGCCGGCACCAGCTATCCCGCGCCCTACAGCACGATCGACGATGTCTATTACAACGCGGCCGGGCTCAGGAAGGATTATCTGGGCTACATCGGTGTCGATGTGCCACAGGGCGACAACGGCGAGATCAGCCTGAAGGGATATTTCCACAACAACGATGGACAGGGGCTGTGGTTCACCCCCTATGTCCCCTCGCCCACGGGCGTGCCGATTTCGGTCCGGACGACCGAATACACCATCCGGCGCAAGGGTGTCTTCGGCAGCTATGCCAACGATTTCGGGTTCGGGCGGGTGACCGTCGGCGGCTGGTACGAGCGGAACGACTTCCGTCAGGCGCGCCGCTTCTATGCCATGACGAGCCGCACCGACCCCGGCCGCTCGGCGCTGCGGTTCCAGAGCAACCCGTTCTTCACCCAGTGGGATTTCAACTACACCACCGACATCTTCCAGTATTTCGTCGAAGACCGGCTGGAGCTGGGCGCGCTGACGCTCGATCTCGGCTGGAAGGGCTTCAGCGTCCGCAACAGCGCCAGCCCGATCGTGCAGGCCGGGAGGGCGGCGGGCTCGATCAAGGCAGAAGACTGGTTCATGCCGAGCATCGGCCTCAACTACCAGCTCGACACCGCGACCGAGCTCTATGCCAGTTTCTCGCAGTCGAAAGCGGCGTTCGTTTCGGCTTTTACCGCCGGGCCGTTCTCGACCACCCAGGCCGGCTTCGACGCCATCCGCACCACGCTCAAGCCCGAGGCCTCGGACACCTACGAGCTCGGCGTCCGCTTCCGCTCGGGGGGCTTCAACGGCTCGGCTGGCGCCTATCTGGTGAACTTCCGCAACCGCCAGCTCGGCGTGACCTCGGGCCCGGGCATTGTCGGCTCGCCGGTGGTGTTGCAGAACGTCGGCGGCGTTCGGTCGGCGGGGATCGAGTTGGCGGGCAGCTACCGCCTCGGCGGCGGCTTCAACCTGTTCGGTTCTTACAGCTTCAACGATGCGACCTACCGCAACGATGTCCTCAACCCCTCAGGGGCGGCGATCGCGGCGATCAAGGGCAGGACGACTGTCGACACCCCGCGCCATCTGTTGAAGTTCGACGCCAATTATGACGCGGGCGCCTTCTTCGGCCGGGTGGGCGTCAACTACATGAGCAAGCGCTACTTCACCTATACAAACGACCTGCGCGCGCCGGGGGACCGCCTGGGCTATGTCGGGGGGCGGGCCATCGTCGATGCGGCGATCGGCTATCGCTTCGACCTGGGCCTGGCGCAGCGCGCCGAGCTCCAGCTCAACGTCACCAATCTGTTCGACAAGGGCTATGTTTCGACGATCGGTTCGAACGGGTTCGGCAATATCGGCGACAACCAGACACTGCTCGCGGGTGCCCCGCGGCAGATATTCGCCACGTTGAAGGTCGGTATCTGATGCGCATGCGGCCCCGGCTCGCCGCCCTGGCGCTCGCGATCCTGACGCTCACGACCGCGCCCGCCAGCGCCGGGCCGGTGCTGCTGATCTCCATCGACGGGCTGCGGCCCGGCGATGTGATCGAGGCCGACCGGCGGGGGCTGCGCCTGCCCAATCTGCGGCGGCTGGCCAGCGAGGGCGCCCATGCCGGCGGGGTAGTCGGGGTGCTGCCTTCGGTCACCTATCCCAGCCATGCGACGCTGCTGACAGGGGCCAGCCCGGCGCGCTCGGGAATCGTCGGCAACACCACATTCGATCCCCTGGCGATCAACCAGGGCGGCTGGGACTGGTATGCGGAGGATATCGAGGTTCCGACCTTGTGGGACGGCGCGCGCGCCCAGGGTCTGTCGGTGGGCAATGTCCACTGGCCGGTGAGCGTCGGCGCGAACAGCATCACCTGGAACCTGCCGCAGATCTGGCGGACGGGCCACGCCGACGACGAGAAACTGCTGCGTGCGCTGGCCACCCCAGGGCTGCTCGCCGACATGCAGACCCGGCTCGGCCCCTATGCCCGCGGTATCGACGAAGACATCGCCGGAGACGAGACTCGCGGCCGGTTCGCGGTCGACATGATCCGCACTCGCAAGCCGGGTCTCACCACCGTCTATCTCACCGCTTACGACCATTATCAGCATCTCTACGGTCCCGGCGCGCCCGAGGCGCACGCGGTGATCGAACGGATCGACACGGTCGTCGGACGTCTGGTCGAGGCGGCGCGCGCGGCGATTCCGGGCGTCACCGTCGCGGTCGTTTCCGATCACGGTTTCGCGCCCACGACCACCGAGGCGAATCTGTTCCGGCCGTTCATCGACGCCGGGCTCATCACCCTCGATCCCGCCGGCAAGATTTCCGGCTGGGAGGCGATGCCGTGGAATTCTGGAGGTTCGATCGCCGTGGTGCTCGCGCGTCCGGGCGATGCGGCGCTGACGGCGAAGGTGCGGGCGCTGCTCGACGACCAGCGCCGGCGCCCCGGCGGCTTCGTCGCGCGCGTCATCGACCGGGCCGGGATCGACCGCATGGGCGGCAATCCCGATGCGCAGTTCTATGTCGATCTCAAGCCGGGCTTCCTGGCCGGCAATTTCGAAGGCGCGGCGACCCCGGTCACCCGCCCTGCCAGATACAAGGGCATGCACGGCTATTTTCCCGACATGCCCGCGATGCGCTCGACCTTCATCGTGGCCGGGCCGGGGATAGCGGCGGGGCGCGATCTGGGCGAGATCGACATGCGTGCGATCGCGCCGACGCTCGCGCGGGTGCTCGGCTTCCGGCTCGATTCGGCGGAAAGCCCGGCCCTCGATATCGGCTTGGCTCCAGCGGCGGAATAGTCCCGGCGGGATCGCACGGGCCCGGTGCGGCCACCGTCTGGCCCGCGAAAGGGGGAAAAGTCGGCCGGGGCGATTGGCGGCGGCCGCGCTGTCTCCTAACGCTCGCCCTGCCGCCAGCGCAGGGCCCCGACGATGCCGACGCCGCTCATCGCCCCCTCGATCCTCTCGGCCGACTTCGCCCGGCTGGGCGAGGAGGTGCGCGCGATCGACGCCGCCGGGGCGGACTGGATCCACATCGACGTGATGGACGGGCATTACGTGCCCAACATCACCATCGGCCCGGCGGTGGTGAAGGCGCTGCGGCCGCACAGCGCCAAGCCCTTCGACGTTCATCTGATGATCGCGCCGGTCGATCCGTTTCTCGCGGCCTTCGCCGAGGCGGGGGCGGACATCATCACCGTCCATCCCGAGGCCGGACCCCACATCCATCGCACGCTCCAGGCGATCAAGGCGCTGGGCAAGCAGGCGGGCGTGGTGCTCAACCCGGGTACGCCGGCCAAGATGCTCGACTATCTCATCGACGAGGTCGACCTGGTCCTCGTCATGAGCGTCAACCCCGGCTTCGGCGGGCAGAGCTTCATCGCCAGCCAGCTCCGCAAGATCGCGGCGATCAGGACGATGATCGACAAATCGGGCCGCGACATCCGACTCGAGATCGACGGCGGGGTCGATGCCGGGACCGCGCCGCAATGCGTTGCTGCGGGCGCCGATGTGCTGGTGGCCGGCTCGGCAAGCTTCAAGGGCGGACCGAGCCGCTACGCCGCCAATATCGCCGCGCTCAAGGCCGGCTCGGGGGGTGCCGCCGCATGAAGCCGGACCCGCTGATCCTCGACAAGGTCACAGCCGAGCCGGCCCCGGCGCAGCCCGCGCTGCCCCTGCCCAGGAGTCGCAAGGAGCCGCTGATCCGCGCGGTGGCGGAGGCCCGCCACGACGACGAGGTCGAGCCGATCGAAGCGGCGCGGGCGCTGGTTCCGGACGATTTCGCGCGCCGGGGCGGCCTCTTCGACGCCGCGCTGGGCTGGGCCTACCGGCTCGGGGTGCCCGGCGCGCTGCTCGCCGCGCCGCTGCGGAAACCCGCCAAGCTCCGGATGCTGGCCACCGTCGCCACTCCGCTGGATGGCGACCGCACGCGCGGCAAGGCGATCCGCGCCGGCTATTTCCTCGTCGAGGGCCTCAAGCTGCCGCTTGCCGAGGCCGATTTCGCCGCCAGTGCGCGCCTGCCGATGCCGCAGCAGAAGTTGCT
>Ga0307492_10000325_pt1 | contig 20438 bp, 16 predicted proteins | sample SI3LmetaG_FD_202365 | JGI IMG/M metagenome (GOLD analysis project Ga0307492, IMG submission 202365) | Sea-ice brine microbial communities from Beaufort Sea near Barrow, Alaska, United States - SI3L | ecosystem: Environmental > Aquatic > Marine > Coastal | place: USA: Alaska | collected 2017-05-06 | reverse complement strand
GTTGAAAGTACTGAGTACCGGCTAAGCGGATGGTCATGTTGGTTTTGTCTTCGCCGAAGTGGCCGTGTACCAGAGTATCTGCACCTAAGTGTTCTACCAACACGGTGCTAAGATTACGTTTGCTGTCGGAATGGTCGGACAGTATTAAATCTTCAGGGCGGATACCGAGTGTGACATCTTTATTCGCATGCTGAGTATACAGATCGGGCAATAGTGGGAATTCGGTGCCGCTATTGAGGACGGCTACTTTGCTATCAGCAGAAATTTTAGCATTCGTAAAACTCATCGACGGCGAACCGATGAAACCCGCGACAAACAGCGATGCAGGTTTTTGATAAAGCTCGATCGGCGTACCAATTTGTTCGACGCGGCCTTGGTTCAAAACGACTAAGCGATGTCCGAGTGTCATTGCCTCGACCTGATCGTGCGTGACATAGATACTGGTGGTGCCAAGTTGCTCTTGTAGTAACTTGAGTTCGAGCCGCATTTGCACCCGTAACTTGGCATCCAGGTTTGACAGCGGCTCATCAAATAAAAACACACTGGGATCGCGAACGATGGCTCTACCCATTGCCACACGTTGTCGTTGGCCGCCGCTGAGATCGCGTGGTCTGCGCGATAACTGGTCTTCAGTTAATTCAAGAATTTCGGCAGCCTTGGTGACACGTTGTTGGATCTCTGATTTAGGTAAACGTCTAATCTTTAGAGCGTAGGCCATGTTTTCAAAAACTGTCATATGGGGATAAAGCGCGTAGTTCTGGAAAACCATAGCGATATCGCGATCGGCGGGTTCGAGCTTGTTGACGTTTTTATCGCCAATAAGAATGTTGCCGGAAGTAACCGATTCAAGGCCAGCGACCATACGCATTAAGGTCGACTTGCCACAGCCGGACGGTCCTACCAGTACGATGAGTTCACCATCGGCTATTTCAATATCAACGCCAAAAATAGCTTGATATCCATTAGGATAGATTTTTTCAATATTATCGAGACGAACATTCGCCATATTTTCGAGCCTATTTTTCGGTTTCGGTTAATCCTTTTACGAATAGTTTTTGCATGAAAATAACCACCAGCACTGGCGGTAACATCGCCAATAGAGTCGTCATCATGATGATATTCCATTCGGGAGACTGTTCTGCTGCCTCCAACATTTGTTTGATTGCCATAACAATGGTGAACATGCTTTGGTCTGTAGTGATCAATAACGGCCACAAATACTGGTTCCAGCCATAGATAAATAATATGACAAATAATGCGGCGATATTGGTGCGTGACATTGGCAGTAATATATCGAAAAAGAAGCGCATCGGGCCGGCACCATCAATTCTTGCCGCTTCGAGTAATTCATCCGGGATAGTTAAGAAGGTCTGTCGAAACATAAACGTTGCGGTAGCTGAGGCGATTAACGGAATGCTAAGACCCCAATAACTATTGAGCATGTTCAAATTGGCGACGACTTCAAACGTTGGAATAATCCTTACTTCAACAGGCAGCATTAGGGTGATAAAAATCATCCAAAAAAAGGCCATGCGAAAGGGAAATCGGAAATAAACGATGGCAAAGGCCGATAGCAGCGAGATCGAAATTTTGCCTAGCGCAATCATCAAAGCCATTACCAGGCTATTGAATAACATCATACCTACGCCCTGGTTTGCACCGCCGCCGATACCCAGATTTAAAGCCTGATTTAAATTGTCGAAAAAATAACTGCCTGGTAGCAGCGGCAGTGGTATTTGAGTCATTCGCACGGCGTCATGGGTCGCTGCGACAAAAGTAATCCAGATCGGGAAAGCGATGATCGCAATGCCAAAAAGTAGCACGCAGTGACTAACTATTGTGACAGCAGGTCTGTTCTCTATCATGCGTAGTCGACCTTTTTTTCTACATAACGAAACTGGATGACAGTCAGGCCGATAACGATTGCCATGAGGATGACCGACTGTGCGGCCGAACTGCCGAGGTCGAGTCCAACAAAACCATCGTTATAAACTTTATAAACTAGAATTTCAGTTGCTTTGGCCGGACCACCTTGAGTAATTGCATGGATGATGCCGAAGGTTTCGAAAAAAGCGTAGACGATGTTCACCACTAGTAAGAAGAAGGTGGTCGGAGAAATTAACGGGAAGATAATAGTGCGGAAACGGTGTAGCGGTCCTGCACCATCAATCGCGGAAGCCTCTATTAGAGATTTTGGAATTGATTGCATTGCTGCTAAGAAGAACAGGAAGTTATAGGCGACTTGTTTCCAGGCTGCAGCTATCACGACCAAGGTCATCGCTTCATCACCGTTAAGCTTATGATTCCAATCGTAACCCATGGCTGACAATCCGTATGTCAATATGCCGAGTGTCGGATCGAACATAAATACCCATAGTGCACCTGCCACAACCGGTGCGACCGCGTAGGGCCAGATTAATAAAGTGCGATAGACCATCGCCCCTTTAATCACTCTGTCTGCCATGGCTGCCAGGACGAGAGCAAATCCCATCGACAGACTGGCGACTAATACCGAGAAGAAAATAGTGCGCTCGAACGCACCGAAATAATATTCGTCTTCGAACAGAACCTCGAAATTTTCGAACCAAACAAATTCGGTACTAAAACCAAATGCATCTTGAATCAACAGCGATTGATACAAGGCGTGACCGGCAGGCCAAATGAAAAATACTAACGTAACGATAATTTGCGGCGCAACCAAAAAATAGGGTAGGTAGGAGGGGCCGAAATGGACTTTTTTGAGCATTCGTATTTAGTCGTATGAATCAACAGAGTCCTATTGGCCTGTGCAACACTGCTCAGGCCAATAAGGTTTACTGATGGTTATTTATTCGCACGCTGAAATTTGCGAAGTAATTTATCACCACGTCGCGCTGCATCATCAAGTCCCTCAGAGGCAGTTTTACTGCCATTCCAGATCGCTTCCATTTCTTCGTTGATGACGTCACGTACCTGAACGAAATTACCAAAACGAACACCACGAGAATTAGGCGTAGGTTTGTTAAGACTTAATTGCTTAATCGCGGTATCGGTTCCTGGATTGCTATCATAGAAACCTTGTTTCTTCGATAGCTCGTAAGCTGGCGTGGTAATCGGAACATAGCCAGTTTCTTGATGCCACCAGGCCTGGACTTCGGGTGAAGACAGGTAAGTCATAAATTTAGCGACGCCCTTGTATTCCTCTTTTTCGCGTCCTTTGAGTACCCATAAGGTCGCACCACCGATAATCGAGTTTTGCGGTTTGCTTGCAGCGTTAGTATCTAATGGCAGCATAGTTTGACCAAAATCAAATTTTGCTTGTTTCTTGATAGAACCATAATAAGCTGATGAGTTTAACCACATGCCGCATTCACCAGTGGTATACATGGATAAGCTATCACCACGGCGACCGCCATAGGTAAATAACTTGTCCTTGGACCAGTCTGCGATATTGCCAACTAGCGACTTCACCTTGTCGTTATTAAACGTGAAGTTGGTATCGAGTCCGGCAAAGCCATTCTCCTTGCTGCCGACCGGAATGTTGTGCCAGGCACTATAGTTTTCGATCATCACCCATGACTGCCAGCCGAAGGAGAAACCACACTTGTATCCAGCGGCGACTAATTTTTCAGAAGCGCTTTTCATTTCACTCCATGTTTTTGGTGGTGACGAAACACCTGCTTTCTTGAAAGCATCTTTGTTGTACCAGAGTACCGGAGTCGAACTATTAAACGGCATTGACAACAGCTCACCGTCCGAAGTTTGGTAATAGGAGATAACCGCAGGTAAGTAAATCGATTTGTCAAAAGGCTCATTGGCATCCTTCATGACTTGCTCGACTGGATAGATAGCGCCTTTGGCTGCCATCATTGTCGCGGTACCGACTTCGAAAACCTGAACGATATGCGGTTGTTCGTTGGCGCGAAACGCGGCGATTGCCGCTGTCATGGTCTCGGTATAGTTGCCTTTGTAACTCGGCTTAATTTCATAGTCTGACTGCGAAGCGTTAAAATCGGCAGCGATTTTATCTACTCGCTCACCATTCACACCACCCATTGCATGCCACCATTGTACTTCGGTAGCGGCTAATGAATAGGTTGAATAGCTGCTTGCCAATAAGGTGGCTGCTATGCAATACCCGATTTTTTTCTGGATCATTTTTGTCTCCTCTTTATATTTAAATTATTATGTGGACGAAATTTATTCTAAGCGGTTTGATTAATGTTGGCTAGCCCTTTTGGAACCATAAAATTCTGAGCAGTGATAGCGCTATAGATTGGTTATCTCGCAACTTTTAATGGAGTATTTATTCTGTTAGGTTGTTTCCTAAATTAAAACTAGTCAAAACTTCTATCTCCCACAACTACCGCTGTGAAGCTGCCGTTTTACATTGGAGCGCTTTGTTGTGTGTTAGTGCTGGTCGTTTTTTACACCCTTATAACCACCCTCACCATGTATTAATAGGCAATCTCATATACGGCTTGTTTTTTTTATCCGAAGATAGTTAAACTAGCGACATAAATAGAGAGGCTTGTATTCATGGTTGAATTTAACGCTAAGAAAGTAGCAAAAGTACATCAGCATTTACATAGTCACCTGCCTTCCGATTCGGCGCTTCGAGTTAAAGCACTGGAAACCCTATTGGTTGAAAAAGGATTGGTCAACCCGGCATCCATTGATGCATGGATCGAAGCTTACACCGAAGACATCGGCCCTAAGCGCGGTGCGCATATCGTTGCAAAAGCCTGGTGCGATCCTGAATTTAAACAACGACTAGTCGAAGATGGGCCGAGTGCGATTGATGAGTTAGGTTATGTTGGCAGTGCGACCGGTCATCTGAAGGTTATTGAAAATACCGCATCGGTGCATAACCTGGTGGTTTGTACCCTTTGTTCTTGTTACCCCTTTTCAATTCTCGGTATTGCGCCTGCCTGGTATAAGGCTGCTGCTTATCGTTCTCGGGCAGTGCGTGCCCCACGAGGCGTGTTAGCAGAATTCGGTGTTCAAATATCTGATGATGTTGAAGTTCGAGTTTGGGACAGTACCGCTGAATTACGCTATCTGGTTTTACCGCAACGACCGAGTGATACCGAAGCCTTAGATGAGGAGGAACTGGCTTCGCTAGTGACCCGAAATTCGATGATTGGGACTGATCGCGACCTGCTTAAGAAAGTTGAGGTTAAAGCCTGATGGACGGCATTCATGATGTTGGCGGTAAACAGGGTTACGGCGCAATTGATGTCGATGAAGCCGATTTGTATGAAATAGGAGAGGCCTTTCATCACGACTGGGAGGCGCGAGAGTGGGGCTTATCCAGATGCGCCCGAACACCTGACATTACTATCGACTGGTGGCGACATTGTCGAGAATTAATCTTGCCGGTTGATTATCTCGAGCGGCCTTATTTTGACTCCTGGGCACAAACTGATTTTGCAACCTATATAGATGGTGGTTTTTTTACGCTGGACGAGGTGTGTTCAGGCCACTCTAATTCAGGTAACAAACAATTAGATGAAGAACCACCGAAGCCACTGTCAAAATTAGAAGCCGTAATGGCCGATCGCCAAAAAGTATGTCGTTTTGATAGCGACATAAACGAACAGCCACTATTTGCCATCGGTGACGCAGTGATTACCAATAAGTATGGTCATAGTGGACACACTCGATTACCGGAATATGCGAGAAATTGTGTCGGTAAAATTCATGCCTTAAATGGCGCGCATGTATTTCCTGACTTTTCTGCACAAGGTAAAGAGGTCCACCAGCATTTGTATAGCGTTGTTTTTGAGACAGGGGATCTTTGGCCTGATTCTGAAAATAAACACGACAAGGTATACCTCGATCTTTGGCAAAATTACCTATCTAAAAAATGAACGCTAAGCATCCACGAAACGCAGCATTAAAACCATTAGCCGATACCGATGGTGACCCCGTATTCGACGAGGCCTGGCAAGCGCAGGCGTTAGCGATGGCAGACAATCTGGTGGAAAGTGGGCTATTCAGTGCTATCGACTGGTCTGATGCCTTAGGCCAATCATTAAAAGAATCAGTGGATCAGGCGGATGTGGATTCTCAACAAACGTATTACCTCTGTGTGCTTAAGACGCTGGAAAAATTAATAGCGGATAACAGTGAGATTAGTGCCCAACTGATGGATCGTAAACGTGAAGATTGGGCTCGGGCTTATCTTAAAACCCCGCACGGTCAACCAGTGATCCTGGACTAAGCTGCGAGTTAGGTTTAGGCATAATGACTGTTGGTGCAGAGATTGGCATTAGACATCATTTGATTCGAATCTCTGTGGGCCTCGAAAGCCGGCAGGATATTATAGACAATCTTAATCAAGCACTGGCTTGCATTTAGGTGATATGAAACTGCCTATTTCCGTGCAAGTGCGCATGACACGGCTAAACGGTCAAATGATTCGTTTAGTCGTTTCCTGACCCTAGCCGAGGAAATTTGAGATGCCGACCAGTAATCCTTCAAAATTAAGCGAGGCCATCAAAGAAGACCGCCAGGAATGGCTCGAATCGTTGGAATATATCCACCGGGAATTTGGCGATGGGGGAGTTCGGGAAATCCTCCGGTCATTGCAAGACCATGCCTTGCAGATGGGTATTCCACTGAATGAGGCGACCTTGAACACGCCTTATATCAATAGCATTCCATTGAGTGAGCAAGCAGTCTATCCTGGTGATATCGAGATGGAAAAGCGCATCGAAAATATAGTTCGTTGGAATGCGATGGCGATGGTGATGCAAGCCTATGATCAGGGGGCTGGTGTTGGGGGGCATATAGCAACCTACGCTAGTGCGGCAACCATGTTGGAAACTGGGTTTAATCATTGTTTTCGGGCTAAGAGCGAAAACTATGGCGGCGACATGGTATTGGTACAGCCGCATGCAGCACCTGGTGTTTATGCGCGGGCTTACCTTGAAGGCCGTTTAAGTTTGGAGCAGATTCAAAACTTTCGACGCGAGCTGGGTGAGGGTGGTGGGCTGTGTTCTTACCCCCATCCACGATCAATGCCCAATTTTTGGGAAATGCCCAATGCCTCGATGGGGCTCTCAACCGTGAGCGCCATTTATCAGGCGCGTTTTGCCAAGTACCTGGAGAATCGTGGTCTTAAACCGAAAAACGGCGGCAAAATCTGGTGTTTTATTGGCGATGGTGAATCGGATGAACCCGAGGTATTGGGTACCATCAATATTGCTGCCCGCGAAAATCTTGATAATCTGGTGCTGGTCATAAACTGTAACCTCCAGCGCCTTGACGGGCCTGTTCGCGGCAACGGGAAAATAATCCAGGAGCTGGAGCGCAGCTTTCGCGGTGCCAGCTGGAACGTAACCAAAGTTATCTGGGGCAGTGGTTGGGATGTCTTGTTGGCTCAGGATCACCACGGTGATTTGCGTCAACGAATGGAAGAGTGTGTCGATGGTGACTATCAGCGTTATTCAATTTTGCCCGGAGGTGAACAACGTGAACATTGGGTGAATGGAAACCCTGATCTTGAAAAAATGATGAACTCATTGACTGATGAAGAAGTTAGGCAAATTAAACGGGGCGGGCAGGATCCGAAAAAAATCTTCGCTGCCTATGACCAGTGTATTAAATCGGATGGAAAACCGACCGTGCTTTTGATAAAGACCGTTAAGGGTGAAGGCATGGGCTCTTCTGGTCAGGGGCAGAACAACGTGCATCAAAAGAAAAACCTGAGCCCTGAAGAGCGCGTTCATGCGGCCAAAAAGCATGGTATTCCGCTTGATCAAGCAGGGGCCGTTGCGGCGCAGTTTTACCGACCCGCAGATGATTCTGAAGAGATGAAATACCTACAGTCCAGGCGTCAGGCATTAGGTGGTTATTTACCTGCGCGACAGGTGAGCAGTAGCGTATTGGAAACGCCAGACCTAAGTTTGTTTAAAGATCAGTTGTCAGGTTCAGGCAGCCGCCAAATATCAACTACCATGGTTATGGTGCGTATGCTGTCAAAACTGCTCAAGGATAAAGCGCTGGGTCAATATATTGTGCCGATCGTGCCAGATGAGGCTCGTACTTTTGGTATGGATGGATTGTTTCGTGAAGCGGGCATTTATTCCGCCAGTGGACAGCAATATACGCCGGTTGATGCGGGCTCACTATTGCCATACCGCGAAGCAAAGGATGGTCAGATTCTACAAGAAGGCATTTGTGAAGCTGGGGCAATGGCGTCATTTATGGCGGCTGGTACGGCCTATGCAGTGCATGGCATTCCCATGATTCCTTTTTACATCTACTACTCAATGTTTGGCTTTCAGCGGGTTGGTGACATGATATGGGCCTGTGGCGACATGATGGCCCGTGGTTTTTTACTGGGCGGCACTGCCGGCCGTACCACACTCAATGGCGAGGGCTTGCAACACCAGGATGGGCATTCTCACATTTTAGCCAGCACCTTTCCGAGTTTGCTCAGTTACGATCCTTCCTTTGCTTATGAAATTGCGGTGATTGTTCGTGAAGGCATTCGTCGTATGTATGTGGAACAGGAAAAAGTTTTTTACTACCTGACGTTATACAACGAGAACTACCCCATGCCAGCGATGCCCGATGATGAGGACGGTCAAATTAAGCAAGGCATTATTCAGGGTGGCTATCTATGGCGCCGCAGCACAGCCAGCGAGGCTTCCAAAAACACCTTATTATTTAACGTTCATTTACTATCCAGTGGTTCAATAATGCAGCCAGCGATAGCTGCGGCAGATCAGTTGGAGCAGTTGGGTTATGCGGTGCATATCTGGAGTATCACCAGTTTTACCGAACTTAATCGAGAAGCTGAAGCTTGCGAACGGTTTAACCGCTTGAACCCAAATCGATCCAAAAAAACACCTTTAGTGACTCAATTGTTTGACCACGAGACAGGTGTCTGTGTTTCAGTCACTGACTATATGAAAGCACTAGCTGCCAGTATCTCGCGTTGGGTTCCCTTGCCTTATACCAGCCTGGGAACAGATGGTGTTGGTCTCAGTGAGTCACGGAGTGACTTGCGTGACTATTTTGAAATCAGTGATAAGTACATCGTGGCAACGGCCTTATCGAGTATCACAGAGCAGGGGCATATGGATAACGAAAGCCTGATTGAACATCTTGATCGATTGGGGGTTCAGGCAGAAAAGTTCGACCCAGTGACACGCTAGTAACGAATGTTTTGAATTCAATCGTAGAAACTAAGTTGCTGAAAATTGGTGATGTTCCTAATTGAGAAAAACTTTTTTAAACAACTGCAGAAAAACCAGCTTTTAGGAATTGTGTTTAGCCAGCCATAGCTAAATTACTTTTCTCCTGACCTGGATTGTCTTTTATTAGAAATACGAGAGTGCCTGCGATGATTGCCAGTGCGATTGAACTCATCCAGATAAGGTCATAAGTGGCATTTTTATCAAAAAAGTACCCGCCGAGTGACGCTGCGATGGCGGCACCGATGGAATGGCCTGCCGACAGTAAACCCATGGTGACGCCCATCACCTTAAGGCCAATATGACTAGCCACTAAACTGGCGGTAACGGGTACAGTCGAATAATCCACTACGCCAAAAATAACCGCAAACAACAACAGTGTTTCGTAGCTGGTGCCGACATTGAGCAGCATCCAGAAAGTTAAACCACGGACAATATAAATACACCCGAGCAATAATGGCCGATTCATCTTATCGGTTAACCAGCCAATGCCAATCATGCCGAGCAGGTTCACCGCTGACAGCAGTCCATAAGCGGTCGCACTCGGTATCGGTTTAAAGCCGCAAAAAGAGGCATATGGCATCAAATGAGTTTCAATAACGCCAGTGGTCGTATAACCACAGATGACATAACTCCAGAATAACAAATGAAAAACCGGGGTAGAAAAAAGGGTTTTAATGGTCGATTTCAAATTAGTGCCGCCATTGGCCACCGATGTTTTATCGGATAGCTTGGCTGGCTTATCGCTGGGTACCCACCAAACAAAAGGGATCAGGCAAGCTACGCCCACTGCAATGCCAACAAATCCCCAGCGCCAGCTAAATGATGCAAAAATGAAAGCGATTAGTGGCACAATTAAAAACTGTCCTGCGGTAGAACCCGAGGTCGCAATGCCCGCTGCAAAGCCAACCTTTTGTGGATAGACGCGAGCCACTGCAGAGGCAACGACGTGGGTAGCGATTATACCAAACCCAACGCCACCAATAATGCCAAAGCCAATCAATAGTACCCAGGCACTCTCGGCGATACTAATAACAACGCAGGAAATGAAGACTGCCACCAGGCCTAATAACAAAGTAAATCGAAGGCCTTTACGGTCGAGAATGAACCCAGAAATAGGCGCGACAGTCGCCATGATTAACAACGCCACCGCAGCAACATTGGAAACATAACCTCGACTCCAGCTCAACTCAGTTTCCCAGATTGGCATCGCCAATCCTAAAACAGCCCGGGCCGAAAATGACAACGCCAGTGCTAAAAAACCGAGCGCGACAACAACAATGGCTCTATTAAGTCTACGATTTTCACTAGTGCTATTCATGCTTCTATAATAGCGGGTTGATGTAGTGGCATAAAGGACATTATGCGCACCCAACAGCCAGACAAATGATTATCGAGATGAGTCAATTTTAAACGAGGGAGATTAGCCGCTGTGAAAACTTCTTATTTGAGGTGTTTGACTGTGGCTATTTAAGCACCTATATAGCGTCTAATCACGAGAGGTGATTATCAATGTCATTCAGCTGATATCGATTTCATCATACTGATGCGCGCTCGTATCTATTGAGGCCAACGCCATACGGTTAAAATGCGTTGTAGCCTATGCCACAAGGCGGTTTTCCTTTCTGTGGTGGATTTCTAATTAAACTGAATCACCTTGCTAATCACCTAACGAAACTATAAATAAGATCGTCTATTATAATAACTCATGCAAGATTTTCATCAGTCACACAGGAAAACCGATTGACTCAATGTAGATTGAGACTCAATCATCCAAATTTTACAACAGAGGTGCCTTTATGTTTTTAAAATCACATACGTCCAAAAAACTCATTCTTGTGGTTGCGATTACTACTGGTTTTTTAGCCATGTCAGGCTCAAATATAACAACGACTACTTTTACCAATGGCCTGGCAACCGTCTCTAACATCAATGCCCAATATTGTCCGGTAGGTTCTGAAAATGTGAAACTGGATTTAACCAAGGTTTCGCTTAAACGAGAACCAAGCATTCCATTAATGTACCAGGGGTATAACAATATTGAAGGGCCAGTATGGTATGACGGGGCTTTGTATTATTCGAATATGGGTTCAAATCAGCCGGATGAAAATGGTTTTGAGTTAAGTAACCAAACCACGATATGGCGTTGGGTTCTAGGTGAAAAACCTCAAATTTGGATGCAAGATACTGTGGCCGGCACTAATGGATTAGCGTTAGATAGCAAGGGGAGTTTGGTGGCCGCACGTCAACTAGACGGTTCACTTTCATACATCGATTGGCAAACTAAACAAGTGACGCCTATTGTGACCAGCTATCAAAAAAAACGGTTTAATTCGCCCAATGATTTAACCATTAGTCATGACGATACCGTTTACTTCACTGACCCAAACTGGAATATCCCGTCAAATATTAAATCAGTTGATGTTCAAGGAGGAGGTCAACCGGGTTCTACTGAAAAAGGCCAGCGTATTTATCGAGTAACGGCTGACGGTAAAGTTAATGCCACTGCGGTTACAGAACAGGTACCAGCGCTTCGCGATAAGCCCAATGGCATTATCTTATCGTTTGATCAACAACAGATAATTGTTGGTGGACTACAAGGGCTGTGGGCGTTTGACTTAAACGCAGGTGAAGTATCAAACCCACAGCAATTGTTGAATACCCCAATAGATGGATTAGGCAAAGATTGCAGTGGTAATATTTATGTCACCACTACCCGTGAGTTGCCAGCAAGAAGCGACGGGCAGGTGGTCGTGATATTGGACAGAAGTTATCAAGAAGTAGGTGTCTTAAACGTATCAGGAATTCACATTGTAACTAACGTTGCTTTTGGTGGTGATGAGGGTAAAACGTTATTTGTAACCGGTTTAACGGCGCCAATGGACGGTGAAAAACTTCGCCAATGTGGTGATGCGCCTTGTTTAAAAGCAGGGATTTATACTACAAAATTGAATATAAAAGGCTTCCCTTATTAAGAACTAAGTAAGGGCTCTGTAGTTTGATGTCATAGCTAGAAAAATTAATTCTCGAGAATATGACCGACAGCATCAACTTTCTGGGCTCAATCAATAAGCCTAAATAAGTTTAAGACTTCCGAATGACAGCCACCATAACAATGCCGGGCGTTAATATTGCCAGGCTGAGCCAGCCCAGAACACCGGGCTCCTCGCCAAGAAATATCAAACTCAGGATAGTACCCAAACCGGGCACTGCGGCCATAAAGGCAGCTGTTGCAGCTGGTCCGACATGTCTCACCGCCGTCGCGACTAACAAAAGGCCAAGTAAATTGGGTATTAAGCCTTGATATAAGGTTTGAGTCAGTAACTGTGATTCAGTCGCTTGTGCCATGCCACTCGGTAATAGGTAAAACCAGATTGGTATGAAAATAATTGCATTGATGACTGAACTGCACATGAGGATTTGTAGTGTTTTAATGTGCCATAGACGACTAACAACCAGATAGGCAGAGAAAAATATCGCTGCAATCACAAACATCAGGTCGCCTATCCAGCTATCAAACAGAGAAAGTTTTGACGCATCGGCCACTGCTAGACTTGCGCCAATAATTATCCCAATTACACCAATCATTTGCACCAGGGACACTTTTTCTGACAGCCAGTACCAACCAATCAGTAGCGTAAACGCAGGAAGCACACCGTTCATAAAAATACCGCCGTGAGCAGCCGGTGCATATACAAATCCACCAAACACAAACAAAATATAAATCGGGCTGAGCAAAAAGGTCAGTATCACAATGCGTCGAATTGGCATCGACTTCCAGGGCTTGAAATACAACACTAGTGGCAATGCAAATACGGCCGAAACACCATAACGTAATGCAGCCAGGTCAAATACGGTTAAAGTCGACTGCGCACCCGATCGGGTAACTACCAACCATGTCGCCCAGATAAGGGCAACAGCGCCAGCACTGATATATCCCAGCAAAGGTTTGTTTGATGCTTGCGGCTTTACGCCTATGATTGGATCGATTTCTGAAACTGACATGAGTATTTAGAATGCTGAGTAATGGCGAATATTACAGTAGATAGATTAAAGGGCATCTACAAACATGCCTTTTTAAGGCTAAGTTACTCTTTATAGGTATCGCATCGGTGAATAGGGTTCTGCTGGAATACTATGAAGCTGACCGGATAAGGATTCCGCAATCAATTTCCCTGTCATTGGTGCTGTGGTCAAACCCATGTGTGAGTGTGCAAAGGCAATCCATAAATTTTTATGACGAGGGGCTGGACCTATAATAGGCAGTGAGTCCGGTGTGCTTGGACGCCGTCCCATCCAGGGTTCATCTAGTAATATTTTTTCCACAGGGAATGCTTCCTTAACCTTTGGAGTCACTTTGTTTACTTGATCTGGCGTTTCAACCGTATCCCTATAGACCATATTTGAACCCGTTGTTACGCGCAATCCATGCTTCATTGGAATCATCACAAAACCACCATCAATATCAAATATAGGGCGCTTTAAAGACTTACCTGATTGCGCCTGAAAAACAGTATGATAGCCGCGTTCGATAGCAAGTGGATTTTGGTAGCCAAGTGATTTTAAAAGGGTTGGTGTCCATGCTCCCATACAGACAACCAGGTTGTCGACCATGTCTTTGCCCTGATCGCTAATGACTTCCCACTGATTCGAACGATTGACTATCTGTTTAACATTACGCTGTTTGAATTGACCGCCCAGCGACAAAAAAAGCTCGGCATAACACTGAGAAAGCGCCAGCGGGTCGCGCAATGATTGGGTCTCTTCAATCAATAATCCTTTTTCAAATACGTCGTGTAAGTCAGGTTCCAGATCACGGCACTCTGCTCGATTGATCATTGAGTATTTTACACCGCACAGGTCGTAAAGCTCTCTTTCCAGTAAGTTACGCTCGAATGTTCGGGGATTTCGATATAACTTTAATGCACCCATTGGGTTAAGCAAATGTTCTGAGTTGGCCTGTTTAATCCAAATTAAATGTTTCTTAACCGATGGTAGGGTAAGCTTACTCATGGCAAGCCCGTCATTGATATAAGTCTTGCGATTGCAGCGCATCAAAAATTTAGTCAGCCAGGGTAGCAACCAGGGTAAATGTGAGTAGCGAATGAGGAAGTCACTATCCTGGTTTGTCGCGAGTCGAAACAGCCGATTTAATAGTACAGGACTAGCGAGCGGCGCCACTGAACTGATACTCAGAAGACCCGCATTACCGTAAGACGTTTCTTCACCAAAGCCACGCCGGTCAACGAGGGTTACCTGAAAGCCGTTTTGCTGAAGTTCTAGTGCACAACAAATACCGACTATGCCCGCGCCAAGTACTGTTACTTTACCTTGTTGCATTTATGGTTATTCTCAAACTAGGCAATGTATTGTTTTAGGCCAAATAATCGGTTGATCAATGATGCTAACTCTCACTAGAGTAACTGATTCAAAATTTTATCTAATCTAGCTCGTTTCATATTCTTAAGCAGCTTTCTAGCTTCAGCTGGATAATCGTCCAGGTTATCTATCTCATCGAAATGATTTATTTTCGTGCAATTGGTCATTATCTGATTTAGTTCACCGTCAAATTTTTCAACCAGTAGTTGTTTTGGATCCTGAATTAAAATCCCATTTTCCATGTCCAGTCGCCAGGCCCTTGGATTAATATTATGACCTGTTATCAGATAGTTAGATCGATCGCTATTGATGCCCTTGAGGTGAAAGCTATTATTTTCATCCTCCCATAGATGAACATTTAGTTGGCCAGAATCGATATATTTTTGATTGGATTTGAGGAATCTCTTGAGGTTGGACTCATAGACGTACGGCAGTACTCCAATTTTTTCAAAACTTTCGTCGACCGGAATAAAAAAGTCATTGGCTCTTTTATCGCCAACAATAACGGTGACTCTTATTCTTTTTCGTAATAAACGTAACACCGCTTTATGCACTTTCGAAGGGAAATTGAAATAAGGTGTAAAGATGGTAACTTCACTTTTAGTTTGCCTTATCAGTTGTAGAATAGTTTCGTTGAGTTGGTTTTTTCGATGACCAAAGCCAAATAGAGGAGTCATACTTATCGTGTCGATAGTGCTATTAGGTTCACTTCTTCGAAACTTATATTCAGATCTTCGTAGTAATGCTTTTTGTTGCCGAATCGCCGGGCGAAGGCTTTTTACTGATGCAATAGACTCGCTAGTGAGCAATGTTACCGCGTCACTTTTAACAAAGTTATCATTCAAAAATTTGACTAAGCTATCGGCTAAATCCGTATTATTAATCAGGTGATATCTATCGGCTCGGTAACGGTCCGCATAGTGAAGATATATGTCATTGATACTCGCACCGCTGTATAGCACTTCATCATCAAAAACCAATCCTTTCAAATGCAAAACACCCAAAATTTCTCGACTTTTGACGGGCACGCCATAGATATCTACAGGGTGTTGATACTGACTATTTAATTCTCGATACAGGCGGATGTTTCCAATTGACTTTTTATGCCCCACCAGCCCGCGCTGAGCACGCAGAAAATCAACGAATACCTTAATATCGAGTTGTGGATTTTTTTTCTTCGCTTCATACAAAGCGGTTAATACAGCGCTACCGGCTGCATCATCCTGTAAATAAAGCGTTGAAAGATAGATTCGTCTTTTTGCCGATGCAATGAGCTCAAAAATTTTACCCTGATAATCCTTTGTGGCGGGTAAAATAGACAGATCGTCTTTTGAAATATTAATTGTGCCTAGCCCATCTAAAAAACTATGGCGGCCTAAATTCATACTCATATAGTCATTCTAAAGCAATCTAAAAAGGAATTAGCAGTTTAACATCATATCGTCATATTTAGGCACTCATTCCAGCGTCAATGTGCACCAACTGAGCAGCACAAACTTATCTTGCCCTCTATGATTGGCACTCGTTTTTATTTACGCTATATTAGCTAAATTATCGTCTTACAGATCTATTTGGGTCAGTTAGGTAATACAATTGGAATTTTTGCAATGAAATACAATATTCTTGGTAACAGCGACATAAAAGTGAGCGAAATCTGCCTTGGCACTATGACCTGGGGGGAGCAGAATACGGAGACTGAAGCGTTTGAGCAAATGGACTTTGCGATAGATCAGGGTGTCAATTTTTTTGATACGGCAGAAATGTATCCTGCCAGCCCTATTTCTGCCGAGACCTGGGGTAATACGGAAACCATTATTGGTAACTGGTTTAAACGATCGGGTAAACGTGATCAGGTTGTACTCGCCAGTAAGGTTACTGGTGCTGGGTTGCCCTGGGTGCAGGAAGGCATCGACATATCACCAGCCAAAATTGCGATCAGTATAGAGGGCAGCCTAAAGAGACTGCAAACAGACCGAATCGATCTCTATCAACTGCACTGGCCAAACCGGGGTTCCTATCACTTTCGTCAAGCCTGGCGCTTCGATCCTACCAAACAGGATAGAGAGAAAACCCGAACGCATATATTCGAAACTCTCGAAGCATTGCAACAACTCGTTGATGAGGGAAAAATCAGAGAGATTGGCCTGTCGAACGATAGTTGCTGGGGTATAAGCCAGTGGCTTCAAATTGCCGAAGGGAATAATTTACCCAGAGTTGCCACCACTCAAAACGAATATAGCCTGATGTGTCGTATGTACGACCTGGATCTGGCCGAACTTTCACACAATGAAAACGTTGGATTATTAGCTTATTCACCACTAGCGACTGGTATGTTGACCGGGAAATACTCATCGAATCACATCCCAGTCGGGTCACGTCGAAGTATTGGTTCAGATCTAGGCGAAAGATTTACTGATGATAGCGCGCAAGTTGCCGATGCCTATGTTGCCATTGCCAGAAAACATGGGATTGATCCTGCACAAATGGCACTCGCATTTTGTAATCAACGACCTTTCCTTACTTCGAACATTATTGGTGCGACTAGTCTTGAACAATTAGCAATCAATATCAAGTCAACTGAGATCACCTTAAGCGATGAAGTTTTAGAAGATATTTTTCAGGTTTATCGAAAAAACCCAATGCCATTTTAGAGATAAGGTTAACCATAAAATGAATAACGATAACTCATTACTATTAGGCCAGGCATCCATTGTTTCTGAGATGCGGGTTCTACCGGTAATCGATACCCAGTTAGAGATATCTAGACGCGTATCATTTATAAAACAATGCCTGATTGACTCGGGGTTGAATACGCTAGTGCTAGGCATCAGCGGTGGCGTCGATTCAAGCACCTGTGGGCGGCTGGCACAACTGGCAGTCAATGAATTGAACCTGGAGCCATTAAGCAAAGAAAAGCTTAACAATAACTACCGCTTTGTCGCCGTTAGATTGCCTTATGGGGAGCAGGTAGACGAAGCAGATGCTCAGTCTGCGATACAGTTTATCCAGCCAAGTGATTCCGTGACAGTCAACATACAAGCAGGCAGTGACGCCATTCACGGCAGTGTGACCGCAGCAATGAATCGTTTCGGTTTGCCGACTCAAAGTGATGCCAGCCTTGATTTCGCCAAAGGCAACGTCAAAGCCCGAATGCGGATGATTACTCAGTACGAAATTGCCGGATTACTCGGTGGGTTAGTTATCGGCACAGATCATTCGGCAGAAAACATTACCGGCTTTTATACAAAATTTGGCGATGGCGCCTGTGATCTGGCACCATTGTTTGGTCTCAATAAAAGACAGGTAAGACAACTTGCCGCAGAGCTAGGCGCACCCGAAAGGTTGATACATAAAGCACCCACTGCTGATCTGGAGAGCCTGGCCCCATCAAAACCAGACGAAGAAGCACTGGGCCTTAGTTATGATCAGATTGATGATTTTCTTGAAGGTAAATCGATTGGATTAGAAGCAGAAGCGTACTTGATTGGGATTTATTTGCGGACTCAGCATAAGCGGCAGGCTATTGCTACTATTTACGATGATTAGCTAAGCTACTTATAATAAGGTTGTATGTTGTAAGGCTGCTAATCGCCCTTAACGGGTCTTTTAGAAGCAACTATTGATGATTGTGGGGCACACACCAAGGTCTGCAGTGTTGTCATAGAAGTCATTCACATGAATATGTTAATCAGTAAGCCAATTCAATTGCGGGCATTCCTCATGAACTAAGTTGGGTTGGTTGGTATTAAATATATACGAATCAAAAAACCTAACGGACATTGCCATACTTTATGACTGATCCTTGACAGCATTATTTTGTTCGGCATCAAACAGGTGGATACGGTTTTTGCCAGATTGCTTAGCAGCATACATGGCTTCGTCGGCGTGAAGTATGAGTTGAGCTGCATCGGCACCGTCTTTCGGATAAAAGGTTACACCAATACTCATTGAAACTTGCAATGTGGTACCACCCACAATAACAGGGGCGGCCGTTGCTTTAAGTAGCCGCTCTAATACAAGCTTACTACCTTCGATATTTTCCAAATCAACCATTACAGCGATAAATTCATCACCACCAATACGCGACAGCGTATCACCTCCACGTAAAGCCTCTTTCATCCGTTTTGACAGCGCAATGAGTAACTTATCTCCCATATCATGGCGTAATATCATTGACGACTTTAAAGCCATCTAAGTCCACATATGCAACGGCTAATGACCGATTATGGCTTTGACACTGCATCATAGATTGGTCAAAACTGCCTACCAGCAATGTACGGTTAAGTAGGTCGGTTAGTGGGTCGTAATGGGCAAGACGCACCAGCTTTTCTTCGGCTAGTTTGCGCTCGGTGATATTTTGAACTGTTCCTATTGTTTTAATAATTGTACCGTGAACATCAAAAACAGGTTCACCTATTTCATGCATATAAACTTGCCTACCTGACTTATCTATGTGGGAGTACTCAATATCCCACCCTTGTTTGCTCTCGACCGCCGAATTAATGACCTGACTATATCGTTCGCGGTCTTCCTCACAAACAGACAATTGGTTAACCTCATCGCCTACTATCTGAAGTACCTGCTCAACAGTTTTTTCACGAAGTTTGGCGTAGTGTTCCGAGCATGTAATATATCGACCCGCTATTTGATCCCACTCCCAATGACCCAGCTTGCCTAAAGCTTCCGCCTGATTAAATAGGATGTTGCTTTTTCTCAGCGTTTCTTCAGATTGTTTGAGCTTTATTTCTGATTTTTTAATCTGAGACTCTGCCATATTCCGCACAGTAACGTCAACCATCGTTGCTAAGCTAGCTTTCATTTCCCCATTGTTGTCAATTAGGCTAATTGCCGAGAGCTCAACATTGATCACGCCACCATCTTTTTTAACGAGATCATATTTGATATTGTTCACGTACCCGTCTTTTAAAAACTTGGGCAACACTTCATTATTGGAATAATCTCTGGATTCTTCAGTAAAAAAATGCAGCCGTTTTTTGCCAACTACTTCATCGAGTTGATATCCCATTGTTTCCAACCAGCATTCATTTACGGTTTCTATTATGCCATTGGCATCTACCGAATTCATCATCACGGGTGTTTTGTCATATAGCAATTTGAATTTTTCTTCGCTCTCATACAATATTGACAAATTATGCTTGTACTCGGTAATGTCAACCATCGCGACAAGGCAGTCGGTTACGGCTCCCCCAATAATAGCTTCGAGACTAAGCCACAAATCGTGCTCACCAACCTGTACTAATATCTCACAGTTTTGCTTGTCACCTGTTTCAAATGCTTTAGTAAGAAAGTCACTGAACGTCACCTGATAATCTTTGGTCAAGTAGTTTGAAAAAAACCGGCCAGTTAATTTTGATCTTTTAACCTCTAGCATGCTCGCCCCACACAAGTTGATCCTTGTGATCTTGCTGCTGGGGTTAAGAACGAAATAACCGATAGGGGCAAAATCAAAGAGTTCGGTGTAGCTATACAATGCTCGATCCTCAGCATCCTTGGCCTCGCGCAGCAATTCGTTCTGCATCACAAGCTCTATCTGATGAACTTTCAGTTCATGTACCAGCTTGCTCGCATCCTCCACCGACAGTGACTCGTCTAGCGTAACCGACTCTTGCAGGCGCATCTTCGCTTTTCGGCGTAACTCGTTAGCTGTAGGCGATTTCATGACTTTTCCTTGTTCACTATTCAGATTTGATTTAGGAAGCATTGGAGATTATGAATTGCCCCAAATAATATGGGTATTCTGCTTCGCTCGTAAGAGCGAAGCCATCACCAATTACCGAGTTTTTAGGTCATAATAAATTACGGATTCTAAGTGGTTAAAATTTACTAGCTGCCTATGCTCAATATAAGTAA
>Ga0307492_10000324_pt1 | contig 20468 bp, 17 predicted proteins | sample SI3LmetaG_FD_202365 | JGI IMG/M metagenome (GOLD analysis project Ga0307492, IMG submission 202365) | Sea-ice brine microbial communities from Beaufort Sea near Barrow, Alaska, United States - SI3L | ecosystem: Environmental > Aquatic > Marine > Coastal | place: USA: Alaska | collected 2017-05-06 | reverse complement strand
GACATGCACGCGCTCGAGGCCCAAGCCGGGCTCTAGGTAATCCTCCCGATGGCGGGCTTGCGGGCTTGTTCGGAGGACCCCCGGCATCCTTGGCGGCATGAGCAACAACCCGGAAGACCGTCGCCGCCGGCCTCGCATCTCCACGATGATCCTGTGCGAGATACGCATCGGCGAGCAGCCGCCCGAGCTGGTGCGGGTGCGCGATCTCAGCGAGTGCGGGATCAAGATCGCGACCGGCAAGACTCTGCTTCTGGGCGATCGTCTGCGTGTGCGGCTGCCCGGCGCCATCGATTGGTGCTTCGCCAGGGTCGCGTGGTGCTCGAAAGGGACCGCGGGCCTGGCCTTCGCACGGGCAATGGATCTACCGGGTGTCGTGAAAGCGGGCATTGGCGAGGAAGCGCGGCGACCCGCCCAGTTTCAGCCGCCAGAACGCATCGCGAGCTGACAGCCGTTCTCGGCTGTCGCTGTTCTTGCACTCTTCGGACCGCCTCCGCGAAGGCCTTGATCCGCGGATCGAACTTCGCCGCGTCAACGACGAAGCTCCCGCTGGTCGCCGCCGAGACCGGTGGATCGGACGCCGGTTGGGTTCGACCGGAGGCGCCTCCATCCCGCGTGCGAGCGAGGTGGAAGCGTTCAGCGCATGCGTCGAACCTCCGCCATGAGCAGCGGGCCGTCGCCGCGAACGGTCGCTTCGTTCGAGAGCACGATCGCGTCGAGCGGCGCCAGCGTCATCGCGATGGGGCCCACCGAAACGGTCGTGCGCACCAGCGCGACGATCACCGTTATATCGGCGTCGCAATCGAAGGATTTGCCGACGATGCGATGGAGCGAACCCGAGTGCCGGTCGCGCCGGACCATCAGATTGAGATCGCGGGCGGGTCCGCCGATCGGACGCCCGAAAGTCGGTTGGTCGCCCGGAAAGGAATAGGGCAGATCGCCGGGGCCGATTGTCCGCTCGTCGTCCCCTCCGTGGGCGAGCGACATCCGCCCGGACAACACCGCGAGGTGTCGATCGACCCCCGGGAACTGTGAAAAGGGGCCAGGAGATTTCACCTCGGCGATGCTGATGCGCCACTCGAAATCGTCCATGCCGCTCCCTGGGGGGACCGCCAGCACATCCCGGGTCTTGCCGCCACCATTCTTCCACGGTCGACTGGTTCGGGCCGACGCGGGTAGCAGGAGCGGAGCGCTCACAGGATGGCCGGAAGGTCGAGACCCTTCTCGCGCGCGCATTCGAGCGCGATCGGATAGCCGGCATCCGCGTGGCGCATCACTCCCGTCGCGGGATCGTTCCAGAGAACCCGTTCGAGCCGAGCGGCCGCTTCCGACGTGCCATCCGCGACAATGACCATACCCGAATGCTGCGAGTAGCCCATGCCGACGCCGCCGCCGTGATGGAGCGACACCCAGGTCGCCCCGCTCGCGGTGTTGAGCATCGCATTGAGCAGCGGCCAGTCGGAGACGGCGTCGCTGCCGTCCCGCATAGCCTCGGTCTCGCGATTGGGACTCGCCACAGAGCCCGAGTCGAGGTGATCGCGGCCGATGACGACGGGCGCCTTCAGTTCCCCGTTCGCCACCATCGCGTTGAAGGCGAGCCCGAGCCGATGGCGATCGCCGAGACCTACCCAGCAGATCCGGGCCGGCAATCCCTGGAACCTGATCCGCTCGCGCGCCATGTCGAGCCAGCGATGCAGGTGAGCGTCGTCGGGCAGCAGTTCCTTCACCTTCGCGTCGGTCCTGTAAATGTCCTCCGGATCGCCCGAAAGCGCCGCCCAGCGGAAAGGCCCGATGCCGCGACAGAACAGGGGACGAATGTAGGCGGGGACGAAGCCCGGGAAATCGAATGCGTTCGCGACGCCCTCGTCCCTGGCGATCTGGCGGATGTTGTTGCCATAGTCTACGGTCGGGACACCGTCGGCCTGGAACGCGAGCATGGCCTCGACATGACGCGCCATCGAGGCCTTGGCCGCTTCCGCCACCGCGGCGGGATCCTGCTCGCGCGTCGCGATCCATCGATCGACCGTCCAGCCGGCGGGCAGGTAGCCGTTGACCGGATCGTGCGCGCTGGTCTGATCGGTCAAGAGGTCGGGCCTGACCCCGCGGCGAAACAGTTCGGGGAGCAGCTCGGCGGCGTTGCCGAGCAGGCCGACCGAGGTCGGCGTCGTCGCTGTGGTGACGATCTCGAGCGCCTCGTCGAGGCTGTCGGTCGCGCGATCGAGGTAACCGGTCCTGAGGCGCATGTCGATGCGGCTCTGCTGGCACTCGATCGCAAGGCAAGAGGCGCCCGCCATCACCGCCGCGAGCGGTTGTGCGCCACCCATGCCGCCCAGCCCCGCGGTGAGAAGCCACTTGCCCGACAAGTCGCCATCGTAATGCTGGCGACCCATTTCGACGAACGTCTCATAGGTACCCTGCACGATCCCCTGCGTGCCGATGTAGATCCACGAGCCGGCGGTCATCTGGCCGTACATGGCCAGGCCTTCGCGATCGAGTTCGTCGAAATGTTCCCACGTCGCCCATTTCGGCACGAGGTTCGAGTTGGCGATCAGCACGCGCGGCGCATCGCGATGCGTGCGGAAGACTCCGACCGGCTTGCCCGACTGAACCAACAGCGTCCGATCGTCCTCCAGCCTTTGCAAGGTCTCGACAATCTTGTCGTAGCTTGCCCAATCGCGCGCAGCCCGGCCGATGCCGCCGTAGACCACCAGCTCGTGCGGGTTTTCCGCCACATCGGGATGGAGGTTGTTCATCAGCATCCGCATGGCCGCTTCGGTCTGCCAGCTCCGGGCGGTCAATGCCGGTCCCGTGGCCGGGATGATGGTACGGGAAGCATCGAGCCGGTTCATCGGGCAAACTCCAGGCAAGCGGTCAGGATGGAAGAGAGCGTCGCCCGCATTGGCGCGGCAAGGGCGGAATCGAAGGGTGGCGGCCAGTTATCCGGCGACACCGGATCGGGCTCGGCGAGATAGCCGCGGATGGCGAGTTCCATCTGGATCGCGTGGATGCCCTCGTCGGGCTGCCCGTAGTGGCGCGTCGTCCAGCCCCCGCGGAACCGCCCGTCGACGACGAGGCTGTGCCCGGACGTCGCGCAGGCCGCCGCGACCGCGTCGCGCAGGGCGGGGTCGCAGCTTGCGCCGCCGTTGGTGCCGATGTTGAACACCGGAAGCGTACCCTCGAACAGGCGGGGGATGCGGCTGCGGATCGAGTGGCAATCGTAGACGACGACCCGGGGATGCATCGCTCTCAACCGGGCGATCTCGGCGGCAAGCGCCGCGTGATAAGGGTCGAACCAGGTGGAACGCCGCGCGGCGATGCCGGTCTCGTCCGGTGCCGCGCCATCGCGGTACAGCGCGTCGCCGTCGAAGGTCGTCGTGGGGCAAAGTTCGGTCGTCGCCTGTCCCGGGTAGAGCGACGCTCCGGATGGGTCGCGATTGACGTCGATGACGCTGCGCGAGACATCGGTCGCCACGACGGTCGTCTGCGCGAGGCCGTCGTATAGCGCCGCGATGTGCCAGTCGGCGTCGCGCCGCGCGAGCCACGGCGAGCGGAACCCGCCGATGAAGTCGTCGGGAAGCTCGGTGCCGCCGTGGGGCATGGCGAGGATCAGCGGGGTGTCCGCGCGCCGGACCGTCAGCCATGCCGGGGTCATACGACGACACCCGGCAGTTCGCCGGCGAGCTCGGCGAGCACGTCTCGGACGACGAGAGCGGTCGCCGCGGCAATGTCGGGCGCCATGTGCCGGTCGTCGGCGAGCGTTGGCACGTCCTGGCGAAGCCGTTCCCGAACCGCCTCGACCACCTTGCTCGATGCAAGCGGGGCATGGAAGTCGCAGCCCTGGGCGCCGGCGAGCAGCTCGATGCCAAGGACCGAGCCGACGTTGGCCGCCATGGCCGATAACCGGCGGGCGCCGTGCGCCGCCATCGACACGTGATCTTCCTGGTTGGCCGAAGTGGGGATCGAGTCGACCGAGGCGGGATAGGCGCGCTGCCTGTTTTCGCCGACCAGCGCCGCGGCAGTCACCTGAGGGATCATGAAACCCGAGTTGAGGCCGGGTTTGGGGGTGAGAAAGGCCGGCAGGCCCGACAGCGCGGGATCGACCAGCATCGCGATCCGGCGCTCCGAGAGCGAGCCGATCTCGCACAGCGCCAGCGCGATCATGTCGGCCGCGAACGCGACCGGCTCCGCGTGGAAGTTGCCGCCCGACAGCGCTTCGTCCCCCTGCCCGTCGGCCCCTGGAAAGACGAGCGGATTGTCGCTGACGCCGTTCGCCTCGACGATCAGGGTCGTTGCCGCCTGGCGAAGCAGGTCGAGCACCGCGCCCATCACCTGCGGCTGGCAGCGCAGACAATAGGGGTCCTGCACCCGCACGTCGTTCTCACGGTGACTGGCGCGGATCGCGGAGCCTGTCATCAGCCGGCGCAGCGCTGCCGCCGTGTCGATCTGCCCGGAGTGGCCGCGCAGCGCGTGGATGCGCGGATCGAACGGCGCATCGGACCCCTTGGCCGCTTCGGTCGAGACAATGCCCGTGACAAGCGCGGCCCGGTAGAGCCGCTCCGCCTCGAACAGACCCGCCAACGCATAGGCGGTGCTGAACTGCGTCCCGTTGAGCAGAGCGAGACCTTCCTTGGGCCCGAGCTCGAGCGGCGCGAGGCTGGCCGCCGCCAGCGCGTCGATCGCCGGCACGATCCGGCCATCGACGACGATCTCGCCTACGCCAAGCATGGCGGCGGTCATGTGCGCGAGCGGCGCCAGATCGCCACTCGCGCCGACCGAGCCTTGCGCCGGAACCACCGGAGTGAGCCCGCGCGCCAGCATCGCCTCGATGAGCGCGATCGTCGCCGGACGGACACCCGACGCGCCCTGGGCCAGGCTCGCGAGTTTCAACGCCATCATCAGCCGCGCGACCCGCACTGGCATCGCCTCGCCGACCCCCGCGGCATGGCTCAGCACGATGTTGCGCTGGAGCGTGGCGAGATCGGCGAGGTCGATCCTGACGCTGGCGAGCTTTCCGAACCCGGTGTTGATGCCGTAGACCGGCTGGCCGCGGGCGACGATCCGCTCGACCGCAGCGACGCTTTCTTCGATCGCGGGCCGGCACGCATCGTCGAGGACCGGCACCGCGCCACGATAGATGGCGTGCCAGTCGGCATAGGGGACATCGCCGGGTCGCAGGATCATCGGCCGTTCCTAACGCGGGAGTGAAGGGGGTTGAAACCGATTCGGTAGACGAGCTCGGCAGGGTCCTCGATCGACCAGATCGCGAGGTCGCACGCCTTCCCGGGCTCGAGCGTGCCGATCTCGGCGTCCGCTCCAAGCGCCTTGGCGGCATTGACGGTCATACCGCGCAGCGCCTCCACGACGGTGAGGCGGAACAGCGTCGCGGCCATGTTGAGGACCAGGAGAGGCGAGGTCAGCGGTGACGTGCCGGGATTGCAATCGGTCGCGAGCGCGATCGGCACGCCGGCCGCCCGCAGCGCGGCGATAGGCGGATGTCTGGTTTCGCGCATGAAATAGAACGCGCCGGGGAGCAGCACCGCCACCGTGCCTGCCGCCGCCATCGCTGTGACGTCATCCTCGTCGGCATGCTCGAGATGGTCGGCCGACAAGGCGCCGCTTCGCGCGGCAAGCGACGCGCCGCCAAGCGCCGAAAGCTGCTCGGCGTGGAGCTTGACCGGCAGGCCATGCCTCGCGGCCGCGGCGAAAACGCGCGCGGTCTGCGTTGGCGTGAAGCCGATACCCTCGCAGAAGGCATCGACCGCGTCGGCCAGCCCGCTCGCGGCGACCTCGGGAATCATGCGCTGCGCGACCTCGTCGATATAGCCGTCGGCATCGCCGGCAAATTCGGGCGGAACGGCGTGCGCGCCGAGAAAGGTGGTCGCCACCCGTACGTCGCGCTCGACGCCGAGTGCCCGTGCCGCACGCAGCATCTTCAGCTCGTCCTCGAGAGCGAGACCGTAGCCGGACTTGATCTCGACCGCTGTCACACCTTCGGCGAGCAGCGCGTCCAGCCGCGGCAGCGCCGTGGCAACGAGCTCGGCCTCGCTCGCCGCGCGTGTTGCCCGCATCGTCGAGACGATTCCGCCGCCCGCGCGGGCGATCTCCTCGTAGCTCGCCCCCTCCAGGCGGAGCGCGAATTCGCCCGCCCGGTTGCCGCCGTGGACGAGGTGGGTGTGACAGTCTATCAGGCCGGGCGTGATCCAGCGTCGGCCGCAATCGATCGTCTCGGCGTCGGCCCACCGCGGCGCCGCGGCGGCAGGTCCGGCGAAGACGATCTGGCCGTTCGCCGCCGCGACGACGCCGTCCTCGACGGTGCCGAGCCCCTCGCCCACCATCGTCGCCAGACGCGCATTGCACCACACTCGGTTCGCCATCAGCTCCCCCATTTGTCTATACAAAATCACGAACGGTGTTTATTGTCCACCCCAAACCAGGGCGGAGAGCACAATATGACAACATTGTGGTTCGCGCAGGCACTTTTGCCGGAAGGCTGGCGTGCCGGTGTGCGCTTCCACCTTGCCGACGGGCGGTTCGCCCGGATCGAACCGGGCGTCGATCCCGCGCCAGGCGACGAGCGCGGCGGCACGGCGGTGCCGGGCATGGCGAATCTGCACAGCCATGCCTTCCAGCGGATCATGGCGGGCTTCGCCGAGACGCGCGCCGGACCCGACGGCGACGACTTTTGGGGATGGCGCGAGCTCATGTACCGGCTGCTCGCCACGATCGAGCCCGACGACCTCGAGGCAGTCGCAGCCATGGCCTTCGTGGAAATGCTGGAGAGCGGCTTCACCCGCGCGGGCGAGTTCCATTATCTGCATCACCGACCGGACGGTCGGCCCTATGACGATCCCGCCGAGATGGCTGCGGCCGTCGCGGGTGCCGCGGCCACCACCGGCATCGCGCTGACCCTGCTCCCGGTCTTCTACGCGCATGCGGGGTTCGGCGGATTGCCGCCTAGCGAGGCACAGCGACGGTTCATCACCGACGTGGATGCCTTCGCGCGGCTGCGGGAGGCGAGCGCGCGCGCGGTATCCGCGCTTCCGAATGCGGTGCTCGGAGTTGCTCCGCACTCGCTCCGCGCCGTCACCCCGGACGAGCTGTCGGCGCTAGTCGCGTTGACCGCCGCCGGTCCGATCCACCTCCACATCGCCGAGCAGACCAAGGAGGTCGATGACTGTCTCGCCTGGAGCGGGCAACGTCCGGTCGAGTGGCTGCTCGACCACCAGCCGGTCGACCGCCGCTGGTGCCTTGTCCATGCAACGCATGTGACGCCGGCCGAGTGCGCGGCGGTCGCGGCGAGCGGCGCCGTCGTCGGACTCTGCCCGGTCACCGAGGCCAACCTCGGAGACGGCATCTTCCCGGCAGCCGAATTCATCGACGCAGGCGGCACCTTCGGTGTCGGCAGCGACTCGAACGTACGGATCGATCTCGCCGAGGAACTGCGCCTCCTCGAATACGGCCAGCGGCTCACCCGGCGTCGTCGAACGGTGCTGACCGGCGGCGAGAGCTCGACCGGACGGTCGCTCTTCGATCGCGCGCTGGCCGGCGGGCGCTTGGCGCTCGGCGGCGGTGAGGGCCTCGTCGCCGGCGCCTCGGCGGATCTGGTCGGGCTCACACCGGCGGTGCTCGACGGGGGCGACCGCGCCCTCGACCATTGGTTGTTCGCCACCGGCAGGATCGATCGGGTGTGGCGCGCCGGTCGTGAAGCGGTGGCCGACGGTCGGCATCGCGACCGGACCGCCGTCGAACGGCGCTTCGCCGCGGTCGCCCGCCGGCTTCTCGCCTAGCCGAACGGCGGCAACGCCGTCATTCGATTTGATTTCCTGCATGGCGAGGACGAACTCACGTCGTGAAGCGGAGCAATCTTGGTCGGCTTGCGGTGGATCCGGTCGCGGTCGGCGATGTCGCGCGCGACGATCTTCGGGAGATAGTCGATTTCGCCGCTCATGCGCTGGCGGCGGTGCGGCAGTTCACCAGGAAGGCCGAAACCGACCCTCGAGACTGTGATTGTCGCCGGGATACCAGAAACGCCCGAGCGTCACCGGCACGCTGCCGCTCCACGTCCGACGCTCCACGACAAGGCACGCATCGCCCTCATCGAGCTGGAGGTGCGCCGCGACCATTGGCGATGCGCCCCGTGCCGAAATCGCATGTCGCGCTTCGGTCCACGGAACATTGGCGAGCAGCCACTGACCCGGGCTGACATCCTCGAGCGGCTGACAGGTAATCTTGGGCGCCGCCTCGACATTGATGAGCCGCTCCTCGAGCTGGAACGGCCGCTCGTCGGAGAGATGCAGACACATCATCCGAATTATCGGCGTCTTCGTGTCGACAGCGAGCTCACCGCGCTCGGGCGCATCGGCCGGCATGATCCCGCACTCGAGCAGCCGGTAGCCATAGTGTCCGCCAATCCGGTGGACGGCGTCCGCGGCATCCCAGATTTCGAAGACCGGCCGCTCGCGCGCGCGCGAGGTGACCACGGTGCCGAGCTTGGGGCGGCGCTCGATGAGGCCCTCGCTGGCGAGGCTCAACAGCGCCTTGTTCACCGTCATCCGCGAGGTGGCGTAGTAGCGCGTCAGATAGAGTTCGGTCGGCACGCGAGTCCCGGCGGGCCAGTCTCCGGTCAGGATGACGAAGGCCAATGAGCGCCGGATCTGGAGCCATATCGGGCCCTCGCCGTCGAGCGGAGGTATCCGCACCCCATCGACTACATCGACGGCTGCTCGTTCCTCGACACTTGTGAACATCCAGGCTCCATACTCGATGCGATCCGCTCGCGGAGGCGGTGCGGCGATAATGCCTCAATCCGCCAGCCACGGCAAACCCGCCGCGCTTTTGTTTCGTTGGTGCCACGATTCCCCGCTTGACGAGCGCTCGTATCCGAGTCAGTTTCTTTTGACTATACAAATGAGCTAAGCGGTCGCCAAGGAACGAATCGACCACGAAAAGGGGATAAATGATGCGCTGTTCGCTTTTGCACTTGGCTTTCCGGACATCTTCGTTCGCCATGGGGGTTTGCCTCGCCGGTAGCGCCTGCGCCCAAGCCACCCCGCCACCAACCACGAACACCAACGTGCCGGGCCCCGAACTCATGCCCGTCGACGGACAGCCCAAGCTCGACAATATCGGTTCAAGTCCGAGCGCACCGGCGCCTACTCCGCCTACCGCACCGGCCGCGAGTGACCCACCGACTACGCAATCCGCGCCGCTACCGGCAAGCACGAGTTCCTCGACGGCCGAGCCCGACGACGGCGGCGAGATCACCGTGACCGGATGGCGGCTGCGCCAGCTCGATCAGTCCGGCTCGACCGGCAGCAGGCTCGGCCTCTCGATCCGGGAGACGCCGGCAACCATCGACCAGATCGGGGCCGACGAGATCCTGACCCGCGGTTTCCGCACGATCGAGGAAGCGACGGTCAGCCTCCCGGGACTGATCTCTGGCGGCACGCCGGGCGACCCGTCCCTCTTCTCGATGCGGGGCTTTTCCGGGGAGCAGATCACCCTGCTTCGAAACGGTTTGTACATCGGCCCGTCGAACATGGTGAACCGACCGGGCAACACCTTCAACATTGCCAGCGTCGATATCCTGAAAGGACCGGGGTCGGTGCTGTACGGCCAGGGGACCGTGGGCGGCGCGGTCAACGTCGTCAACAAATCCGCCGACTTCAAGGTCGATAGCCTCCAGGCGCTCGCCTCCTACGCCACGTTCAACACGGTGAGCCTCGGCATCGGCGGCAACAAGATCGTCTCGGACAATCTCGCGGCGCGGCTCGACGTCAGCTATCAGCGGACGAGCGGCTTCGTCGACTACGGGGGTTCCAACTCGTTCAACGTCACGGGCGACGTCATCTACAAGCCGACCGACACGCTTTCGATCGAGCTCAACGTCGATTACCTGCGGGACGACGTGTCGACATATTTCGGCACGCCGCTCATTCCGCGCGCCTTCGCGCGGAACCCGATCGACGGCATTCTGACGAGCACCGCCGGCCTCGTCATCGACGAACCGACGCGCTTCAAATATTACAACGTTTCCGACGCTCGCGCGCAGAGCTGGCAGATCTGGCCGCGGATCGTCGTCACCTGGGCGCCCAGCGACGCTCTCACGCTGACCAACACGGCCTATTACTTCCGCGCGGAGCGGCAGTGGATCAACGCCGAGAACTACGTCTTCAACACTACGACGCGCCAGATCGATCGCGATCGCTTCTTCGTGTTCCACAACCAGAACCTCATGGGCGACCAGTTCTCGGCATCTTTCAATCATAGCCTGTTCGGACTGGATAACCGACTGGTGGTCGGTGCCGACTACAGCCACCTCGACTTCACGCGCACTCGCGGCTTTCCAGATGGCGACAGTGTCGATCTTTACAATCCAGTTCGCGGCACTTTCGGACCGCTCGTTCCGCGTGTGAGCCCGACACGTTGGGATCAGGTGTCCCTGTTCGCCGAAGACGTTCTCGCCCTGACGTCCCGCCTAAAGCTCGTCGGTGGTGCACGCGGCGAGCGCATCTTCCTGACCCGCGAGAACTTCAACGTCGACGGATCGTTCAACGCGAACACGAGCTTCACGCGGACCTACAAGCTGTTCAACTGGCGCGTTGGTCTTGTATACGACCTCCTTCGCAACGTCACGGCCTACGGTTCGTTCACGACCGCGAAGGATCCGCCGGGCAACAACATCTTCTTGCTGAATGCCGACGAGAATTTCGGGCTCAGCAGCTCTCGGCAATTCGAGGCGGGCCTCAAGGCCGACATTGCCAACGGCCGGGGATCGCTGACCTTTGCCGTCTACGACATCAGGCGAGAGAATATCCTCACGCTTGTCGGCCGAGACCAGCTTAGCAATGTCGGCGCTCAAAAGTCGCGCGGTGCCGAGGCTTCGGCCGAACTCAAGGTCACCAAGGATTGGACTTTGATCGGAAGCGCGACCTATGTCGATGCAAAGTACGAGAACTTCATCGATCCGACCTATGGCATCTCCGCTTCAGGCAATCGCCCGCCGAACGTGCCGCGGTGGACCGGCAATATCTGGACGACAGTCCGCCACATCGCAGGCCTGCCGATCGAGGCCGGCGGCGGGGTGAAGTATGTCGGCGAGCGTACCGGCAACACCCCCAACACGCTCATCCTAAGGCCGTATGCGACCGGCATCGCCTACGTCACGTGGGAGCTCGATCCGAAGCTCTCGATCACGGGCCGTGTGAACAACCTGTGGGACAAGAAGTTCGTCCAATGGGCGGATATCTACTATCCCTACCAAGTGACACTTGGCGAGCCTCGCCGCTTCGAGGTCAGCGCTCTTGCCCGCTTCTAGATCACGACGTTGGAAGGACCAGGCGACCAAGAAAATCGCCTGGTTCTACCGCTGGCTGGGGATCGCGACCTGCCTCGTCTTCGCGTTGTGGTTCGCGAGCGGCGCCGTCCTTGTGTTCAAGCCGTTCCCCGCCTTGAGTCGTGGCGACCAGCTTTCGCTTGAGCAGCCAGTGGCGCTCGGTAAGGTGCGAATGTCTCCTGAACGGGCGATGCAGGCAGCAGGGGGAGGCAACGCATTGCGGCTCGTCCAGCGCGACGCGCAACCAGCCTATCTCGTCGGGACGGCGCAAGCCTTGGTGCCGATCGACGCGCGAACAGGCGCGCGGCTGCCGATGATCAGCCAGTCGACAGCGAGCGCTCTGGCGAGGAAGCTGGGAGGGTCGGCGGCGCGCGCCACCTCGCTCTTCGATTATGACCAGTGGGTGGTCCACAACCAATTCGACCCGCTCCGTCCATTCTACCGCCTCGACATGAAGGACGCTGCGGGGACACGCCTCTACCTGTCGGCGCGCACCGGCGAGATCGTCCAGCGCACGACAAGCTGGGATCGGGGCTGGAATTGGGTCGGCGCGGTGCTTCACTGGGCCTATTTCACTCCCATCCGGTCCAGCTTCACGGTCTGGGACCAGACAGTCTGGTGGCTTTCGCTCGCCGCCCTGCTGGTGGCGGTGGCAGGAACAATCCTCGGCGTTATCCGCACCCTCGCGGCCCAGCGGCAGCGCAAGCCGTCGCTCACCTTCTTTCGCCTGAAATGGATGCGCTGGCATCACCTTCTCGGCCTGTTCGCCAGCGTGTTCGTTCTCGCCTGGATCCTCAGCGGCTGGCTTTCGATGGATCATGGTCGGCTGTTCTCGCGCGGTCACGCCACGGAGGCGCAGCTCGCGCGCTACGCAGGAGGCTCACTCGGCGTCGGGCTTGCCCCGGTCTCCCCGAGGACGCTCAGCCGAGTGGACGGTGCTCACGAGCTGGAGTTCACGATGGTGGGCGGGCAGGCCGTAATCACCGCGTGGCATCCGCCGGGAAATGCTCAGCGCTTTCTGGCCGACGGGACGCCGCTCGACACGGGCAAGGTCGCGGCACTCGCCGCGACCGGCATCGCGGCCGCATGGGCCGGTCCGCCGCTTTCGGGTCCCGCCCGCGTTTCCGCGACGGACACCTACGCCCTTGCGGAGGGGTGGCCTGGCAACGCCCTCCTGTTCAGCGGCGTACCCGGCCTGCGACCGGATATCGTGGTCAACGGCACCAATGGCCAGTTGCTCACGGTCCTTAGCCGCAGTCGTAAGGCCTACGCGTGGATTTACTATGCGCTGCACACATTCAACTTCCCAGTCCTGACCGAGCATCGGATGCTCCGTCAGACCATGGTGATGATCCCGCTGCTGTTCGGGTTCGTCTTCAGCATCACCGGCGTGGCGATCGGCTACCAACGCCTTCGCAAATCCATCTGATCGCAGCGAAGAATATCGTGAAAGACAAGCTCTTCCTGATGACGCCCGGCTTCACCAACGCCGGTCTCGGGCCCTATTATTGCGGCGACTCCGTTCCGGTGGAGGGGCTACTCGGCTTCTTTCCCGAGTTGCGCGATCGCGTAGATGTCACCTACATCGGCTTCCCCCGGCCGCGTCAGGCGATTGTCGATCTGATCGGCGAAGAACATCAATCGGTGCCGGTCCTGGTGCTCGCCGACGATGCCCAGAACGTGAGCGGCGTCGAGACGAAGAGCGCCGATGGCCGGCGCTACATCGACGACGAGAAGCAGATCCGGCACTATCTGTCGGCGCGGCACGATCTGCCGACCGCGGGTTGATCCGTTGAGAGCGGGAGCAGCCCTCCCACGCCTTCGACGGTGGCAAGCATGGCCCACAACACTCCCCTGTGGAGGCAGTCAGCAAGAGGGAGATCCGCATTTGCGGGCCGCGGAGCGAGTTGCTCCGAACCCTAACCGCCGCCGCTGGCGTGGAGGCTGCGGTGCCAGGCGTTCGTGGTTTTGAACCGAAATGGCGCGTCCGGAACGTCTGCTCGCGTCAGCCCCGCTTTGCAAACAGGCCGGGTCGCAATGCCTCCACCTGACGGCGCACCCACTGTCGAACGTTGGCGCTGGGCAGCAGCCCTCGGCCGTCCGAGACATACGACAGACCTTGGAGCACCTCGGCGTAGGGTCCGAAACCCTGAATCCGATAGGGGACTACAACGGCGCGCCCGCCCTGGCGGTTCGCTTCTTCTACGAAGCCGCGAATCCGAGCCTCCGATGCTCTCCGCTTCTCCGGCCAGTCCTCGCGCAGCGTCTCGACGCGCACCCGCCTGAAAGGCGCAAGCTCGCGCACGGCATCGGCGCGCGCGTCAATCTGCCCGATCCAGCGCTCGTTCTCGGCATCGTCCTCGGGCCCGTGAGCGAGGATGAGCACGCTCTCGCGCTGGGGATCGCGGCTGAGCGTCCTGACCCGCTCGACCAGCACCGAGGCCATTTCGGGCGCATCCGCGAGACCCTCGCCGGTGAGGGCGAACCGGGAATTTGTCTCGATCCGCCATAGGTCTATGCCGTGCCCGCCATGGCCGCCATTTTGCTGGCCGGCAGACCTCGGCGCGGCGCCGGGCCGAACCCCCAGAATCTGTTCGGTCCGCTCCCGCCAGCTCTCGCCGCTGATGAAGAGGCGAACCACCGCGATCCGGCTAACTCCTTGCGCCTCCAGCTTCCGCACGGCCTCCTGCATCGTGGCCGGGTCGGCCATGCCGAAGGCGATCTCCATGCGGTAGTCGCGCCGCAGCGGATCGAGCATGGTTTCCACCTCGCGGTTCCACTCGGATCCGCCGCCATGAGCCATCGCCAGCACGCCGAAGCCGCCGTTCTCTCGGGCAGCCGCGGGCGAAAGGAATCCGGCCAGCAGGACGAACGACGCGACAATTGCAGTGATCGATCTGGTCATGTGACCTCCTCAGAAGCGAAAGCTGACCGAGGCGCGGAAATTGCGCCCCGGCTGGGTGTAGGCGTCGCGGTCGGGCGCGCTCGCAGGGAGGCCGATCACGTCGCTCCACCACGCATATTTCCTGTCGGCGATGTTGAAGAGGCCGGCGCGCAGCGTGACCGCCTCGCCGATCCGCCAGAAGGCGGTGGCATCGAGAATGGTGAAGGCTTTGGGGCGGAAGCACGGGCCGGTGCAGACGCCGGCCGTGTCTTCGAGCGCCTTGCGCGTGGAATCGGTAAGATAAAGCTGCAAGCCGAGCCTTCCCGCGGGATCGCGCCAGCCGGCACCGGCGACGATTTTGAGTGGGTCGATAGTGGGCAGCGGCGAGACCAGGCCGGAAGGGTCGATCACGTCCCCGGTCGCCCAGGCGACCGCCAGATTCGCGTTGAAGCCGCCCGGGAGACTGAGACCGGCGCGGCCTTCCACGCCCTCGATCTCGACCCGGGCGAGGTTGACGAACTGGAACACGCCCGGATCGCCGGGCCGGAAGGTTCCGCGAACGAGCTTCTGGCTGATGAAGTTATCATAGCGCCCGACAAACCCCGTCAGCGAAGCGGTGAGGACGGCGTCCGCGTAGCGCAGCCCCGCTTCGTATGTCTCGCTCGTCTCCGGTCCCAGGTTCGGATTGGGCAGCGAGGTATAGTTGAAGACGGGGTTCTCGAAGAACTGGTTCACCTGTGTCGGCGAAGGCGCCTTGAAGCCTTGGGCATAGTTTCCGTATAGGCTGAAGCCGCCCCCGAGCCGCCCGACAACGCCGACGCGCGGGGTCACGCGCGATCCCTTCTGGGCCGCAGCCGTGAAGTTCGGAAGCCGCGGATCCTGCTGCGGATCGAGGCTGTAATAATCGAAGCGGAGCGCCGGATGGAGCGTGAGGCGGCCGCCCGCGAGTTCGATCGCGTCGGCGAGAAACAGGCCCGCAAGCGTGTAATCGGTGCTTGGGAATGCCGCGGTCGGAAATCTCTCCCCCACGGGCGGAACAGTTCCGTCGCGAACGCCCGATTGGCGGGTGACCGAGACGTCGCCGCCGAATGCGAGATTGTGGCGAACGGCGCCGGTGGAGAAGGCGGCGCGGCCCTCCGCGCTGGCGCCAAGCACCCGGTTGTCGAACGTATTGAGCCGTTCGCGGTCGGGAAGGACTGTCCGGTCCTCCAGCGCGAACTGCCGGTTGCGGGCATCCTGCCAGTAGAGCACGACCTGGGCGAAATCGATCGGTCCGCTGCCGTCGTAGCGCCAGTCGAGGCTGATACGGCTGCGCTCGATCCGGTCGCGCGCGACGAGGCCCACCACGGTCGTAGTCCGGGCGCTGAGCACGTCCGTGAACGTGAATCCGTCCGAATATTCGCCGGTGAGCCGGAAGCGGTGCCGATCGTCCGGCGCAAACAGGATTTTGCCAAGAAGGGCGTTGGAGCGCGTGTCCTGCGGGTTGGGTAAGGTCCGGGTGGGGCCGGAACCGCCGACATCGCCCTTGGTGTCGAGTTCCTGCCCGTCGCGGCGGGTGTAGGCGATCAGTCCCGACCAGGCGGCGGATCGGCCGGCGGCGAGGGCGGTTTCGGAAAACTCATTGCTGGCTGAATCGTAGGCGCCGCGGACAAGCGCGGTCAGGTCGCGCCTGCTGCCCAGCAGGCCGGCCGGGTCGCTGGTCTCGAAGCTCACCGCGCCGGCTAGCCCGTCCGAACCGTAAAGCGCCGAGGTCGGCCCGCGCAATATCTCGACCGATTTGATCAGGCCGATATCGACATAGTCGCCCCGCCCCGCCGCCTGCGCGCCGAAGGCGAAGCCCTCGGGAACCCGGATCCCATCGACCTGGATCAGAACCCGGTTGCCGCCGAGGCCGCGGATGTTGAATCCGGCATTGCCTTCGCGCCCGGTCGAGCCGAACGCCGCCGAGAAGCGCGCGGGCGCACGCCGCACGCTCACCCCAGGCTCGAACCGGACCAGGTCACGGACATCGGTGGCGAGTTCGTCGGCGATGCGTTCGCCATCGATCACCGTGACCGTGGCCGGCGCCTCTTGTACCGGTGTGGGCAGGCGCGTCGCAGTGACGGTAATCGTTTCTACGGCGTTTGCTTGCTCTGACGCGTGTTCCGGTAGTTCCGGTTCGGCCACCCGATCCCGGGGGCTGGCGCGCCCCATAGTGCGGAGGCGAGTACGAGCCTTCCCGTCCCCACTCGCGCCGAGGCTTTGGCCCTTCGTCTGCGCTCCAGTGGCGATTATCGATCTGTCGGCCGACTCCTCCGGCCCTTTCCCGGCATCCGCCGCGATCGCGGTCGCACTGGCTCCCGCCAGGATCGCCGCGCCTGCAAAAACTCGGATGATCATGTAATCCCCTTCTCGTTGGAGAGCAGATGTCATCTATTTGCATATGATTCGCAATAGCTGTTATGGGCCCTGGCTCCTTTTTTGGGGGCGCTGCGAGTGTGGAACCAATTGAGCCAGAGCTTGAGTCGGCCTCGTCGCCGTTTCGCCTTCTCCGGCGCTGGACGGCAGCCCGCGATCAAGTTCGCGCGTTCGCGCAGCGATCGGAAGGCGTGAGCCAGTCCGAGGTCAGGATTCGCGCCCTTGCGCAGCGAATTGCTTCGGACGCTGACCGCGGCCCCTGGCGTGGAGGCGACGGTGCTAGGCGTTCGTGGTTTTGAACCGAAATGGCGCGCCCGGAACGATTCGAACGTCCGACCCCCAGATTCGTAGTCTGGTGCTCTATCCAGCTGAGCTACGGGCGCGCATCGGAGGGGGCCCAATAGGGAGACGACGCTGGCTTGGCAATAGCTATCGGGAAGCGCCCGACGCCACCCCCGCCGCGAAAATCTGCTCGCACAGGTCCACGTCCAGTGGGGGTCGATCGAGCGCGGCCATTCCGTCGTGCGCGAACCAGCCGATGGCCGCGCCCTCCTCGAGTGCACGCGGGTCCCCGCTCCACTCATCGACACTGTAAAGAAGGATTACAGTCAACAGGGCGCCATCGACGGACGGTCCGTGAGCGAAGGCCAGCGGTTTCATCGACCCGGGGCGAATGGCAATCCCAAGTTCTTCCTCGAGCTCGCGAACCAGCGCGGATACGGGCGTTTCGTGCGTTTCGACCTTGCCGCCGGGGAATTCCCAGAGCCCGCCGTGGTCCTTGTGCGCGGGCCTGCGATGCATGAGCCAGCGACCGTCCCGGCGCCGCAGCGCCGCCGCCACTATGCACCGCCATGTCGGGTTTTTTGCCAGTTAACCGATCCTTCGCAAGATTATCTTAAGACCTCGCCGCGTAATCCTGCTCCATCAGCCTGACACGACTGTTCGGGGGACTATCGATGTTCGGATTTCTCGCAAGACTGGGTCGCGACGCGAAGGGCGCCACGGCAGTCGAATACGGGTTGATCCTCGCTCTGGTATTTCTGGCCATGCTCGGCGGCATCACCGCCTTTGGTCAGAGCGCGATCGGCGTCTGGAACAGTGTTTCCAACGCCGTCAGCAGTTCGGCGTGAGGGAGAGCGCGAGAGGTTAGGTTTTTCTCAACCGTTCTCTGAAAAAAGCAAATGACCCGAACCAATCGAGACCTGCGGTGAGGGTGGGGTACCAAGACCAAACCAGGAGACGACCATGAAGTTCATCAAGAAGATCGTTCGCAACGAAAAGGGTGCGACCGCCATCGAATACGGCCTCATCGCCGCCCTGATCGCGGTCGCCGCGATCACCGCGATGCAGAGCCTCGGCAACAACCTGTCGAGCACCTTCACCAAGGTGTCGAACAACATGACAGCCACCGCGTAACAGCGGCCGGTCGGACCAAACGAAGCGGCGGGGGCAACCCCGCCGTTTTTGTTTTATTGGCGCCAGGCGGACGATCTTCGTCAATATTTAACTATCTCCGCCTAATGTCTCCCCATGTCGTCAGCCAAAAAGGCCGCTCGCGACTGTCGTCAACTCCGGGTCTGTGGGGATACACCATGAAGTTCATCAAGAAGATCGTTCGCAACGAAAAGGGTGCGACCGCCATCGAATACGGCCTCATCGCCGCCCTGATCGCGGTCGCCGCGATCACCGCGATGCAGAGCCTCGGCAACAACCTGTCGAGCACCTTCACCAAGGTGTCGAACAATATGACCGGCGCGTAATTGCGACCAGCGACAGACGCGAACGCGGCGGGGGCAACCCCGCCGCTTTCTTTTTAGGATCGCGAAACGCGTGCTCAGCGGGCGTAGACGACCAGCTTGACCTTCTGACCGGGCGCGACCCTGTCCGACGCCTTCAGCCCGTTGAGGACCCGGAAGCGTTCGACCTGGGCATTGGTATAGGCCATCCGGCCGGCGAGCGAGAGCACGGTGTCGCGCGGGCCGACGGTTACCACGTCGATCCGGCGCGGGATCGCGCGACCGGCCTCGGCGGACGTGATCCGCCGCATCGATCCGAACATCGGGTTGAACACGCCCGAACGCCCCGCAGCGGTCAAGGCCTGGAAATGAAAGGCGCGGTCGCGCGCGAATTCATAGGCGAACACCGTCACATCGACCTGGCCGTTCCCGGAGTTGGCGCGCGCGGTTGCATAGGCCGCGGGAAGTCCGTTCACGGTCGTGCGCCGCACCGCCGAAGGCTGGATCTGCGCATTCTGGCCGGCAATCTGCCGAAACATATCGTAGATGTAGTTCTCGAGGTTCCCGGCATACCGGCCAGCGGTGAACTGCGCCTGCCCGCTCTGGCCGTTGATGCTGACCGCGGTGGTGCCGTTGACCATGTAGAAGCCATTGGGGGCGGTGAACGCCAGCTGCAGGTCCGGATGGATAAACTGCTGGCCTTCGATCACGCCCTGCCTCGGATCCTCGCCATAGAGCAGGCCGTCGATGCGGGTCAGGAAGGTATCGCGGTTGGTCATGCCGCCCGCGCGCCCGGCACGCTGATTGGCGGCGGCGACCCGGCTCGCGGGATCGGGGTGGGTCGAGGCCCAGGCCGGCATTTGAGCCGAGTTGCGTCCTTGCAGCTGCGAATCGAGAGTGGTCTGCTGCGCCAGGCTGGCGAGCAAGGTCGCCATCGCTCGCGGATCGTAACCGGCGCGGGCGAGATATTGCTGACCGAGCCGATCGGCCTCGAGCTCCTGCGATCGCGAGAACCTGAGCGTCAGCAGCTGACTCCCCTGCTGGATGCCCTGGCCGATGACTCTGCCCAGCCCGCTGTTGCCGAGCAGCACACCCGAAAGGATGGAGCCCAGAGCCCCCAGGACCGTGTTGCGCTGCGCGGCTTGCTGGCGACTCTGGGAGTGGCGCGCGGCCACATGCGCGACTTCGTGGCCGAGCACGCCGGCCAGCTCGGCCTCGTTGTTCATCAGTCCGACGAGCTGACGGGTGGTGTAAATATAACCACCGGGTAAAGCGAAGGCGTTGCTTACCGAACTGTTAAGCAGCGCGACATTGAAGGAATCGCGCGCATTGGCGAGACCCGACTGGACGGCGATGTTCTTGCCTACGGATTCGACATACTGCGCCTGTGGCCCCGTCATGGCCCCGCCGAACTCCTGCAGAATCTGCGTATTGGCCTGAGCCCCCTGCTGCGCCTCCGCCTGGGCGATCCGCGGTGTCGAAGCCGTCCGGGTCTGGGCGCTGGCGCCGGGGCAGGCCGCGACGGCGAGAGCAGCGACCGAAGTGCGGAGAAGCGCGCGCACGGGCCGCGCAGGGTGAGTTGTTATCATGACAAAATCCTTCCCAGACCGAACACCGCCGGCCGATGCACGATAGAATGGGAAGAAAACTTGGGCTGGCCGCCGATGTTCCCGGCCAGGCGAGGGCGCGGCTCAGCCGGCCATGCGCAGGAAGCGCTCCTCGCGCAGCCGGATCAGTTCGCCGGCCGGCTTGCCAGCCAGCTGGTCGAGTTCCTCGCCCAGCGCTTCGCCCAGCGTGACCGCGGCCGCAGCCGGATTGCGATGCGCGCCCCCGACCGGCTCGGACACGATCCGGTCGATGACTCCCAGCTTCCCGAGTTCCTGCGCGCTGACCTTCATCGCCTCGGCCGCCTCGGGCGCTTTCTCCGCCGTTCGCCACAGGATCGAGGCGCAGCCCTCGGGCGAGATGACCGAATAAACCGCGTGCTCGAGCATCAGCACGCGTTCGGCGCTGGCGAGCGCGACCGCGCCGCCCGAGCCGCCCTCGCCCACGATCGCCGCCACCATCGGGACCGGCAAAGCCAGGCAGGCCTCGGTCGCGCGGGCGATCGCTTCCGCCT
>Ga0307492_10000323_pt1 | contig 20495 bp, 6 predicted proteins | sample SI3LmetaG_FD_202365 | JGI IMG/M metagenome (GOLD analysis project Ga0307492, IMG submission 202365) | Sea-ice brine microbial communities from Beaufort Sea near Barrow, Alaska, United States - SI3L | ecosystem: Environmental > Aquatic > Marine > Coastal | place: USA: Alaska | collected 2017-05-06 | reverse complement strand
TAAATGTTATGGCGGGATGTCCTGTCGACAATAATGGTCCGAATGCAGTCGAACTTGAAGGCGCTGGTTCTTTTGCCATTCTGAGTAAGTCGGGAATTACTAATGTTTTTGAATCGACGATTGTTGGAGATGTAGGGACGAGTCCTATCACCGGTGCTGCACTGTTGCTTACTTGCGCAGAGGTGACGGGAAATGTTTACGCTGTCGACGCAGCTGGCCCTCTTCCTTGTAGTAACAGTTCAGCCAGCTATCTGACACTAGCTGTGCGCGATATGGAAGTTGCTTATGTAGACGCAGCTACACGGCCGAATCCAGATTTTACTGAATTAAACGGAGGGTTAATTGGCGGAACCACATTCTCCCCAGGTCTTTATAAATGGACTTCAACCGTCGTTATTGCCGAGGATATCACCTTTAATGGAGGTCCGAATGATGTGTGGCTTATGCAAGTGGCAGGAACTTGGGACCTAGCCAGCGGCAAGAAAGTGAACTTAACGGGTGGCGCTTTAGCCAAGAATATCTTTTGGCAAACCGCAGGAGCGACAACAATTGGAACTTATGCACATTTTGAAGGTATAATTTTGGCTCAAACCAATATTGTCGTGCAGACCGGGGCATCGGTCAACGGTATATTATTGGCACAGACAGCGGTGACATTGGACAAGGCTACTGTTACAAAACCCACTGAGTAAGGGCTAAAGAGGTTTATGCTGACTTAATTACCGGCAAAAGATAATCCGGCAACAATGACCGCCAATTTTTCTCAATATTAATATAATACTAATATGTACACCCATCTTTTCATTATTTCCCCACCTTTTTATAAGCTCATAACGATGTCTATTTATTAACACCCACCCACTGCGCCTAAAATGATTTCTAGCTGGGAGGGAGCAGAGTGATCACCGCTTATTAGCCTACCTTGTTTTATTAAAGCTTATCGTCTGCAAGTCGATAGAAGTAGCAATCTCTTAACGAGATATCGTTAGATTGTCTAGGATCGCAAAGCTACCGGTCTAAGAGTGTAATAGAACTTGTGGCAGCGGGGTTGCATAAAGGCATTATCTTATAAATGCTTTTTCCAGCCAGTGTACTACACTTTTGACAGAGCTTATTTTAAAGTGAGGTTGTTGCATGGGTAAGGTGTTTTTAAATCAATTTTATAGCGGATGTGTTTCATTTACGTTTCTGTTTGCTTTTCTTATAATTAATTCAGTTTTATCTTTTTCGAGCTATTCTGCCACCTTGTCTGGTGTCATTAAAGATAAAAATGAAATACCTATTTCTGGCGCAAATGCCCTAATATTTCAAGTAAATAGTGGTAGCTTGATTCAAACTGGTGCAATTATTAAGGTAGCAGATGACGGTGTCTACAGCTGGACAGTTGATGATGGGGATTATGTAGTAAGGGCATACTTCAATGCGACTGATGTTTCTTTGGCTGGTGCGCCGAATAGTGTGTTAATTCAGAGTGAAGATTTTCCTGTAGTTGGCGATACCATTAGAGATTCTATTTTTGATTTCTTTTTGCTCTCTGGAAATGTGGTTGATAGTAATCAGTTAGGTGTTTCTAATGTTGATATGCAAACAACGCTTGCTTGGAATGGTCCTGAAGTTGGTGTGAATGGTTATGCATCTCAACATAGCATTACTCATAGTAATAAAAGTACGCTGACTGATGAAAACGGTCATTATGACTTGTTACTTTTTTCTTCGGAGCGTTGTATTTCGTCTGCTTTTTTTGCGAACGATAGCGATTGTTATTATGACATTACTATAGCACCAGATGCACAAAGCGGGTTTGCTGTTGTTTCTGAATTAGATTATCCAGTCACTGCCAATGGTGTATTAAATGCAGACTTATTCTTCTCTGATGTCACACCTGCAAAAATAATTATTGGACCTTATGTAAAAAACATTACCGATATTTCAGCTGTTGTTGAATGGATAACAGATGAAGTAACAACGGGTTCGGTAGAATTAGTTGGTGGAAGTACGTTCACAGACTCTAGCTTAACCACTTTTCATAGCGTTGTTATTACTGACTTAACTGCAGATACGAATTATTCTATTTTTGTAGATATCACTGATGCACAAGGTAATTTATCTAATCGTGAAACCGCTAATTTCACTAGTGCAATAAGCCCAGATATCACAGTGCCTCAGTTTATTCAGTCGCCTATTGCGTCCGATATTGCTACTGAAGGATTCACCATTTCTTTTTGTGCTAATGAGCCTGTGACAGGAATCATTACGGTTGCGAACACTGATTATGTGCTTTCTGATGCTAATAGTTGTCATGAATTAGCGGTCACAGATCTTGAGTCCAATAAAGCTTATATGGTCACTGCTAGTATTAGTGATTTTGCGGGTAACGGGCCAAAATTAAGTTCTGCGGTTAGAGTGACTACTCTGTCTGCATCTGACTTTAATACGCCAATCATCATCGGTGGACCTTTTGTGTTGTATGTGACGGATGTTTCTGCTGTGGTCACTTGGACAACTGATGAGCCGGCTTCTAGCGGTGTTTCTTTTAACGATGGAACGACTTATCGAGTAACTAATGACGCGAATTTAGTGAGTGAGCATTCAGTTCAATTAACTGGATTATCTCCCAGTAGTAATTACCAATTAGCTGTATCATCAAAAGATGCGGTGGGTAATGGTCCCGTCAATTCATCACAAGTTGAATTTGTAACAGGTTCAACGCCTGATACAACTTCGCCATTAATTCTTGGCAGACCGTTAGTTCAAGATATAAAAGACACTAGTGCAAATATTCTTTGGCGAACAGATGAGGCTTCTTCAAGTTTAGTTTTATTTGGTACGGATTCTAATAACTTAAACCTGCTTGAAACGTCAGTAGATTTTAATCCGCAGCATAAAATATCTCTGACTAATTTATTGCCTTCCACTACTTACTTTTTCGAAACTCAATCAATTGATTTAGCGGGTAATACTGCAACCAGTAATCCATTCTCATTTACAACCGTCGCGGATTCTTTTGAGCAGAAATTAAAAATTTCTGCGGGACCAATTATTGAAAAATTGACCGGAAATTCAATGACCTTGAGTTGGAAAACAAATTTTAATGCTGATACACGTTTGGTTTGTGAATCAACTAATGGCATGAGCGAAGTGAATAAAGTTGCTTTGGAAAAAAGTCATATCATTACCTTGAGCGGTTTGGAGTTTAACACGAGTTATCGTTGTGTGGTTTACTCGACAGATCTTAGTGGATTTATCGTCACTAAAGTGATTGGTGTTGTCAGTACAGAAGAAACCGATACAATAGCCCCTCAATGTATAGCTCCACCCGTTGCACAAGGGTTTGTTACTTTTGCAGAGTTGACTTGGCAAACGGATGAATTGGCAACTGCTTTAATACAATATCGCAAAAGTGGTGATACGCAATGGTTGCAAACAATCAGTACCCGATTAAGCCAAACGGGGTTTTCTTTACTCACAGGGCTTGAAGCAGACACAGATTATGAACAGCAAATTAGATTGACGGATGCAGTTGGCAATAGTGCAGATTGTGACTTAGGTGTCTTTAATACCGGTACCGACAACACTGTTCCATTACCTACTTTCACCGTCCAACCTTTTGTTATCAATATTACCGCTAACTCAGCAATTATTAATTGGAATACACTGGATCTCACAAATGGACAAGTTCGTTTTGGATTGTCTAGTGGAGAATTAAGTAACATTGAATCTGATGCAGAGTTCAAAACATCACATAATATTTCGCTGAATAATCTTCAAGCGAACACTGTTTATTTTTTACAAGTGGATGCGTTTAATATTAATGGGGAAGTTACAGCGAGTGATGTGATTAGCTTCACTAGTTTAACTTTACCACCTGTGGAAGTAACACCACCGAAAATAATTGCAGGACCTTTTGTTAAAAATATTTCCGTTAGTTCGGCAGTGATAGAATGGGAAACCGATAAAATATCTAACAGTGTTGTTGTGATTAGTGGTGGGGCGAGTAATGATGAAGTGGTCACCCAAGATAATTTAACCACTCAACATTCTGTATTTGTCGGCGGGTTAAGCTCGGATACCAATTACACCACTTTAGTCTCATCAACAGATGAGTTTGACAATATTTCTGATACGAAACCTGCAGATTTTAGAACATTAGTGACCCCCGATTTATCTTTGCCAAGCTTTATAACTGGGCCAAGTATTACTTCAATTGATTATAATCAATTCACCGTTTCATTTTGTGCAGATGAGCCGGTGACTGCCATAGTTTCAATTAACAGTAATTTTAGTTTAGATGCCACCAGTGTTTGTTTTCAATTAGTCGTCAATGGACTCACTTCTAATACTGAATACCTAGTAGTTGTTACTATCACTGATGTTGCAGGCAACGGACCTGTTTATAGCCCCCCTATTTTGGCTAAAACATTACTTGAGTTAGATATTGAAGCTCCATTGATTAATGGACCAATTATTAGTGACATTTCTGATTCAACCGCGATTGTTAGTTGGACAACCAATGAAAGTGCAACCAGTGGTGTTTCTTATTCTAGCGTCGATGGCACTTATTCTAATCAATTAAATGATAACACTTTGGTTGTAAATCATAGGATGGTTCTTAGTGGATTAAAAGCGAACACAGCATACAACTTAACCGCATCTTCAATTGATGGCTTAGGCAATGGCCCGAGCGTTTCTGCTCCCATTGAATTCAACACTTTAGCGTTACCAGATACATCTTATCCGAAAATAATTACCGGCCCTTTTGTAGAAGATATAACATCAAGCGGTGCATTTATTGTTTGGACGACGAATGAAAGCTCGACTCAAATTGTCCACCTCGGATTAACCGAAAATGATCTGCAGCAAACATTTAGCGTGGCTGGATTAAGTGAAACGCATTCCGTTCCAGTAATAGGGCTTGAAGCTGATACCCTGTATTATTTTAATGTGGAATCAACTGACTTATCGGGAAATACTTTTACAAGTTCTACACTTTCTTTCAGAACAACAAAATCAGCAGTAATTCCCGATACCCTTGAAATAATTGATGGACCTGATGTTGATACAACGACTACCCAATCACTAACCATTAGCTGGTTAACCAATTTGAATTCCGACAGTCGATTAGTTTGTGAAACTGAAGTGGGCAATATGAGTCAAACTTTAGTTGAAGCTTTTACTAGTCTGAGTTCACAAAACCAAGGCTTAGCGAGATTAAATGAGATTGACCAATCATATGCAATAAAAGATCAATACATAATTTTATTAAACAAAGCAGCAATCAATAACCTAATAAAAAAAGGACCGGGTGATAGAAAAACAATGGTTAATTCTGTTGCTAATGAAATTGCTAACAATGTTAATGGTAAAGTTCTTAGACAATACTTCAATGCGGTTGATGGTTTAGTATTGAACATGAAAGAGTCAGAGCTAGAAACACTCAGAAAAGACCCCCGTATTTTAATGATTGAACAAGATCAAATCATGAGTATTTCTACCACGCAAAATAATGCAACGTGGGGATTAGATCGGATTGACCAAGCTGACTTACCTTTGGATAAGAATTATAATTATGAGTTAGATGGTAGCGGCGTAAATGCCTATATTATTGATACTGGTGTATTGATTTCTCACGCTGATTTTGGTGGTCGAGCTTTTAGCGGTTGGGATTTTGTCGATAATGATGCCGACGCAACTGATTGTAACGGGCATGGAACCCATGTTGCAGGCACCTTGGGTAGCAGCACTTGGGGAGTCGCTAAAAATGTTAGCATCACGGCTATTAGAGTGTTAGGTTGTAACGGTTCGGGCACTAACTCCGGAGTGATAGGTGGCATTGATTGGGTGACAGCTAATGCAGTGATGCCTGCGGTCGCAAATATGAGTTTAGGTGGAGATAATTCCCCTATGCTTGATGTGGCGGTTAATAATGCAATCAATACAGGGATTACTTTTGCAGTGGCTGCGGGTAATTCAAATATTAATGCTTGCTCAGGTTCTCCAAATAAAGTCCCTGCGGCAATTACGGTAGCGTCTTCAACATCAAGTGATACACGTTCTAGTTTTTCAAACTGGGGAGCATGTGTTGATATTTTTGCACCAGGCTCGTATATTACTTCGACTTGGAGTAATGGTGGCACTAACACTATTAGTGGAACATCGATGGCATCTCCGCATGTTGCAGGGGCGGTTGCTTTATATCTTCAAGCGCATCCATCAGCAACTCCTGCGGAGGTAGATTCAAGTCTAGCTGGTTTTGCTACAACTAATAAAATTAGTAATGTGAATGGCGCGCCAAATCTATTATTAAATATGGAGTTTGATTCTGGAACTGAAATTGAACCGCCACCGCCACCACCTCCTGCGGAAAAATTAAAGTTTGAAATTAGTGATGATCGTTTAGTTAAATCTCATCGTCTAACTTTAACGGGTTTGAGTGCAAGTACGGTTTATCAGTGCAACGTTTATTCAACAGATTTAGAGCCAACAATTGTAAGTGCACAATTTAACGCAACAACTAGTGATGTACCAGACACCACAGCACCCGTTTGTTCAAGCACTCCTGTAGTCAATGCTTTTGAGAATACCGCACTGATTAATTGGCAAACGGATGAAGCAACAACGGCTCAAGTGAATTATCGAATAGTGGGTAATCAAACATGGTTACAAGACGGAACCTCATCGCCAGAAAAAAATGATTCAGTATTACTCATTAACTTAATATCTGAAACCGCTTATGAGCATCTAATAACTGTGACAGATCAAGCTGGTAATTCGAGTGAATGCCTAGCGGGTGAATTCAATACTATCGTAGAGGAAGAAATTGCGGATGCAGTCTTTATGATTCAACCCGTCGTCAGTCGTATTGACGAAACTAGTGCTTGGGTTAGTTGGAAAACGGCGGAAGCATCCTCTGCTAATGTGAAATATGGTGTTTCATCTAACGCACTCGACAATAATAATATCGATAATAGTTTTGCACAAGATCACAGTATCAATTTGAATAATCTTGATGCTGGAACTGTTTATTATTTACAAATTGAAGCGTTTAATATTTTGGGCGTAGCAACTAACAGTCAAGTGGTTAATTTTACTACTAAACATCCGGATAATGATTTTGATAGAGATGGAATTATTAATGGTGCAGATAACTGTCCGTTAATACCTAATCAAGATCAATTAGATTCAGATAACGATGGAATTGGTGATGCCTGTGATGTAGCAGACCCACCTAATAATGACTATGATAACGATGGTATTTTAAATAACGTTGATAATTGTCCAATCATTGCTAATCCAAATCAATTGGATATCGATGGTGATGGAATTGGTGATGCCTGTGACGCACCAGTTAATAATGATACCGATTTTGATGGTGTTTTAGATGAGGTTGATAATTGCCCCGTTGCTTATAATCCAAATCAAAATGATAGTGATGGAGATGGTGTTGGTGATGTCTGCGATGCTGAGGATGTTGTCGATAATGATTTTGATGATGATGGGATTTTAGATAATATTGATAACTGTCCGACTATCGCTAATCCAAATCAATTAGATATTGATTTGGATGGAGTTGGTGATGCTTGTGATGCGGCTGCAAATAATGACTTTGATTTTGATGGTATCTTGAATAATGTTGACAATTGCCCTGTTGATTATAACCCTGCTCAAAATGATAGTGACGGTGATGGTTTTGGTGATGTTTGCGATCAACCTGATGTGATCGATAATGATTTTGATGACGATGGAATTTTGGATGATATTGATAATTGTCCTAATACTTTTAATCCCAACCAATTAGATATTGATAACAATGGTATTGGTGATGCTTGTGATGCACCTGCAGTTAACGACATTGACAATGACGGAATTTTGGATGATGTAGATAACTGCCCAACTATTGCGAATACCGATCAATTAGACAGTGATAATGATGGTATAGGCAATGCTTGTGATGTTCCTGATATTATTGATCCACCACCAGCGGATCCTGTAGGGGTTAATTTACGTGGAATTATTAGTGGGGAGGGCTCACCGATTGAAAATGCCATTGTCGCAATTTATAACAATGAGCAGCAATTTATAGACTCATTAACGACTTCGATTGATGGGAGTTATTTGTTTAGTGCAATTGATGCTGGGGAATATTTTATTGGTGTTTCACCTCCGAAGGAAACAGGTTTCAGCGCACCGCCTTTGCAAACAATAAGCCTCACAGACCGTGATGTAGTTCATCATATTACTTTGATAGGTGATGCAATCATATTGTCAGGAAATTTGACCGATAGCCTTGGCAGAGTGATTGATAAAATATCTGTGAGTTTGCATGTTCAAACGACAGGAAATCAAGTTGGTAACTCAGTTACAACCGATAGCAATGGTGCGTTTGAATTTTCTGTTGCACCTGGCACTTATAAATTAAAAGTGTTGATGGATGTTTTTAATCCACCACAAGGCACCGAAGTGATTAAACCTAATTATTCTGTTCCTGATTTTCTTGCGATGTTTCATGTAGAACAAAATATTCAAGTATCAGCCAATATAGCTATTGATGTTATTTTACCTATTGCGTTATTGTCTGGACAAACTTTGGATACTTTAGGTAATCCGGTAGCAGGTGTTGTTTTATCAATTCATCATCAGTTTTCAAACTTAGAAAATAACTATTATCTTGATAACTTCCAGGACAGTGGTTCTACTGATGGCCTTAGTAATGCTATTTCAGATGCCTCTGGAAATTTTGAGTTTGCAGTTTTTACAGGTCAAGCGGTTGATATATCATTATCCCCACCAAACGATAGGCTAGACTTAGCGATGACGACTATTAACGATTATAGTTTGTCGACTGATAGCGTAGAAAGTTTTGTTTTAGTTGAAGGTGTGAGCTTATCTGGAACATTGCAAGATACCAATGGACGAGTGATTGATAGAACAAAAGTAACACTTCATTCGCAAGAAAGTGGTATTCAAGTGGGGCCAGAAGTATATACCGATAGCAACGGATTATATCAATTTCAAGTTGAAGCAGGCACTTATAAGATCCAACCCCACTTAAACCCTTTTGGTCTTGGTGATGGTGCAAGAACTGTCTATTTATCGCCTGATTATTCTACGGTTTTATTTGCTCAAGAAAATATTATTGTAAGCTGTGCAAAGGTTCAAGATATTATTTTGCCAATGGCATTGTTAACCGGAACGGTGACAGATAGTGCAGCCAAACCTATCCCAGATGCTCGTGTTTTAATCAGCCATATTGAAGATAAAAAAGATGGTGCAGTAGTGACGAGTTATTTCTTAGAGAGTCAGGGAAATTCTGATGTTACTCATGCAAAAACTGATTCAAATGGTGTGTTTTCTTTTGCGATATTTACGCATCAAAATTTTGATATCACGTTTGTGCCTCCGGCAAATGATCGTGTCAACGCATCGACTTTAGTCAGTGGTTATTCTATTGCTGAAGATACTACTGATACTTTTGTGTTAGCTACCTCATATAGGTTAAGCGGATATTTAAAAGATGAGCAAGGTAATGTGATTGATAATACCTTAGTAACGCTTCACCACAATGTACAAAATAATAGTAGTAATAATCAGTTAGCCGACGCACCGACTTTAACCGATGAAAATGGATATTTTGAATTTAAAGTGGCTTCTGGCGAATATAAAATCCGTCCTTATTTACAGCCGGAAAATGAAGTTAATGGTGTGATTATTTTGGCACAGTATCCTGTACCAGATTATTCTGCTGTTTATTATTTAGCGAAAAATATTAGTGTAAACAGTGACACCCAAATTGATTTAATGATACCTATGTCAATTCTTAGTGGCAAAGTATTGGATGCAAATGGTGTAGCAGTCTCAGGCGTTAAATTGCGAGTTGAACACACACAGACGGTAAATTCAACGAGTTACTATTTGGAGAACTCTGGTGATATAAGCTCAAGCAACGCCTTGTCAGATCAAAATGGCTTATTTGAATTCTCTTTATTTACCAATCAAGTGACGGATGTTTCCGTGAACCCTTCGACTGGGTCTGGTTTTGCTATAACTAATGTAAGTCATAATTTAGATCAGGAAACGAGTGAGAATATATTTTTAATTCATAAAGATTTTCCGCCAAAAATTATATCGGAGCCAGTTATTACTCGTATCGGAAAAAAATCAGCCATTGTCGTTTGGCGAACCGATAAACCGGCAAAAGGCATTATTGAATTGTCCGATGGACGAACTATCAATATCGATAAATTGACTACCTATAATTGTATTTTAATTCGAGATCTACAGCGAGCAACTAGTTACACATTAACGGTACAAGCTGTCGATAAAGATGACCAAGTTTCTGAAATAAAAGAAACTAGTTTTACCACCAAAGGATCACCTTTCACACAATTGCCAGAACTTGTTAGAGGGCCCGCAATTTTAAATATCGGCGAGTCACAATTGGAAGTTGGTTTTTGTGCTGATGTTCCTGTAATGGGCGTGATTAATATTGACTCTACTCAGTATTTTTTAAATGAATACGATATTTGTCATACACTTGTGATTGAAGATCTAACACCTAATACGGGTTATGACGTTAGTGTTGAAATAACCGATCCTTTTGCTAATGGACCGACCATTAGTGAATCAATATTAGTGACAACTTTGTCGATTGCCGATGTGATAGCGCCTACCATTTTATTAACGCCCATCATCATTGATATTTCAGATTCTGAAGCCACAGTCATGTGGCGAACTGATGAAGAAGCAACTAGTGGTGCTTCGTATAATGATGGTGCTCAGTATCATGTTGTAACGGATGAAGAGTTTGTTTTTGAGCATTCTATGCAATTTGCCGATCTTTCACCTGACACAGATTACACCTTGACCGTTTCTTCTACTGATTTTTATGGCAATGGTCCGACTTTGAGTTTGCCGATCAGTTTTACTACGTTAACCAATAGTGATGCTTCAGCGCCAGCTATTATTGGACGTTCGTTAATCCAAAATATTACTCATCAAAGTGTTGTTTTACGCTGGAAAACTGATGAGCCTTCGAGTACACAAGTCGTGATTGGAACATCTCCAGAAACAATGGATAGAATTGAAAATAGAGGTTCATCACTTCACAAAAAACACAATATTGCAATCACAGGGCTTCAACGAGAAACGATTTATTACGTTCAAATTCAATCAGAAGATGCCGCCGGAAATTTAGTTTTAGGTGAGGTAAAGTCTTTCATCACTAAACGAAAAGGACATCAAGGTGTGCCGCATTTTGTACGCAATGTAAACGTGGATGAAACCACCAATAATTCAGTGACGGTTAGCTGGGAAACTGAAGTTAATGCAGATGGTAGGCTTGTTTGTGGTATTGATACAAATGGAGAAACGTTAGAAGTTTCTCATTCCCGACGGGTTAAACGACATCGATTAACACTTAATGGTTTAGCGGATAACAGTAATTATTCGTGCAGTGTTTTCAGCAGTAATCATAAAGGCTTCACCGCAACTCAAGCTGTTGAAGGTTTGATACAAACCAAAATGCAACTTGCAAAGGCAAAACAGACGTCATCAAAGTTGGAAATGTTTTGGGCGACTTTGAGCGGTAATACGATTACAGAAATACAATCAGCACCACCAAGTGTGAATGTCGCAGAAGAGATTAATGGTTTTGGTAGTTTGGCTACTTTTACCGTTTTTACCAATGAGCTAACGGGTGTGCAATTACAATATCGTATTACAGGCACTACAACTTGGCAACAAACGGGAGTAATTGAACCACAATTAAATCACTTTATTGAGTTAAATGGTCTAATTGAAAATACAGATTACGAGCTGCAATATGTGATTGCAAATATTTTAGGCGAAACAACTCAAAGCAGTATTATTAATTTTAATTCAGCGACAAATGCTAATTTGCAAGCGCCAGTATTTAGTAACCAACCAAGTGTCAATAACATAACCGAAAATACTGCAATTATTAATTGGGATACTTCTGATTATGCTTACGCGCAAATAAGTTATGGCACGAGCGCGGAAAATCTTTTAGAAAAAGAATCTAATGCCACAGCAGAAATTAATCACCAAGTGACCTTGGTAAGATTAGACACCGCGACAACTTATTATGTGCAAGTCAGTGCGTTTAATATTGCCGGAGAAGAGTTGGTTAGCGAAACCGTTATCTTTACTACTTCTGCAATAAATAATATTGCAGATAGTGATGGTGATGGTATTCCAGATTACTGGGAAATTGAAAATTCTCTAGATGCTCAAAATGCTTTCGATGCGGTTGAAGATTCTGATGAAGATGGATTATCAAATAGAGAAGAATTCAATAACCAAACCGATCCCAATAATAGTGATAGTGATGGAGATGGAATGCCAGATGGATGGGAAGTTGATCATGGTTTAAATCCTAATAACGCTGCTGATGCAAATGAAGATGCTGATGGAAATGGTGTTTCTAATCTAGATGAATATACCAACGCAACGGATAAAGAAGCACCAGTGATTACATTTGATAGTGACCTAATTATCGATGCAACTGGGATATTAACTAAAATCCCAACAGCCAATGTGTCTGCGACTGATAACGTTGATGGAAGTGTAGTCGTCACATTAATTGGTGAAACGCATCTAGGCTCCGGACTTCATTTAGTCGATTGGTCTGCAGAAGATTTAGCAGGTAATCAAACCACTCAAACACAAATCATTAAAATAAAACCTTTGGTGATGTTGAGATCATCAAGATTAACGGCAGAAGGTAATAGCTTTGGAATTGAAGTTAAATTATCTGGCGAAGCGGCAGATTATCCTGTTGTAATTCCATTTGTTTTTAGTGGAACTGCTGATACAAATGATTATTTCACAGAGCAAAGCCAGGTCGTTATTTACGAAGGTATGAGTGGACAAATTGATCTTGAAATTTTAGATGATGGATCTGATGAAAATGATGAGCAACTAATTATCAATTTAATCATGCCAACTAATGCTGTACTTTCAACTAACTTTGAACAGGTTATTACAATTACTGAAGCTAATATTCCACCTAGAGTGAATATGGTAGCTGCTCAAAATGGCAATCGAGTTTCACAAGTTAATCGGCAAGATGGTTTAGTTGATGTTAATTTAAATATCGAAGATCCTAACCTTGGAAATACACATGTTGTTAATTGGATTGAAACTGACAGTTCAACCACGAATGTGGATGAAGAAAATAATCTATTAACCTTTGATCCGCTAAACGTTTCGCTAGGCAGTTATTTGAAAAGTGCTACGGTAACAGATGATGGTGAACCTGCCTTAACTTCAACGGGACATTTAAATTTAATCGTTAACGAGAACGCGCCGAATTTATCTTCAAGCAATGATTCAGATGGTGATGGTATTGTTGATTCAGACGAAGGGATTTCCGATTATGATTTGGATGGTATTCCTGACTATTTAGATAACAATGATGAGGCTAATTTATTATCACTTTACGTAGGAAGTGAAAGTAAAAACGATGGCAGTTACCAAATGCAAACTGAGGTTGGTATAAAGTTATCACTTGGCGTTCTTGCATTAAGTGCAACCGATGCAGGCGCATTTGTTAGTGAACAAACTTTTATAAATAGTGAACTATTCACACAGTTTGGCACGGACAGTTTTTATAACAACCTAGGTGGATTAGTTGATTTTGAAGCTAGTAGGCTTTCTCAACTTGGTGATTCAATTCTGGTTGTGATTCCGTTACAACAAGCTGTTCCCGAAAATGCTGTTTATCGAAAATTACATCCAATTAATGGTTGGACAAATTTTGTAGAAAATAACAAAAATAAATTATATTCGGCATCTGGTGAAACTGGTATTTGTCCATCTGTTGGTGACCCAGCTTATGTTAATGGTTTAACAATCGGTCATTGGTGTCTTATGATGTTAATTGAAGATGGTGGTATCAATGATGCAGATGATGAAGTGAATGGCGTAATACTTGACTCGGGAGCCGTTAGCCAAGAAAAAGTGGTCGCCTCAATTGTAATTCCAGAAATTAGTAATTTAACAGCAGGTGATACTATTAACTTAACTGCTACGATTACAGAAAACAATAACGCAATCGTCAGTTACCTTTGGGAGCAAACGGCAGGAGCTACGCTAACGATTGAAAACGCGACAAGTTTGAATGCATTAGTCAATAATGCTCCAGAGGGAAATCTAACATTTAAACTAACCATCACTGATGATTTAGGTCGGTTGGTAAGCGCAAATATTTCGCTTTCAGTTGCTCAGGTTGTTATTGTTACACCACCACCACCACCACCACCCGCGGCCGAAACTAGCGGTGGAGGCGGTGCGATCACATTGCTACTAATCTTTCTGGGTTTTATTGGAAGAAAGAGGTTATTAACAGTAAAGCTAACAGCAAAGTGAAACTCGTTATTAAATTCAATAGTTTTCACGGCAGCTATTCTTATTGAGAATAGCGTTATTTGAAAAATAGAAGATTTAATTGGTATTGAAATATTGTTCAAAAAGTTAGAAAAATCTGCAGATCCATCGCTTTTTTTGTTGATTAATTGGATCAAAGTGAGATTGGTTTTGTCCTGATCCAATTTTCTTCAGCGTATTCACATTCGCCATTTGTTAAGTGTAATGTAAAAGCGTTCCTAGAATAATTTGAGCGATTGGACGCACTGTAATGCGGAAGTAATCCGTGGAATACAATTAATGTACCTTTTTTAACTGGAATTGAAATTGATTCATCCTCTCTTGGATAAGGTGTGTGATCTAATATTTTGAGAAATGTTTGGTCGCCAGCGCCTCTTACAAATTGCTCTCTTAGTGGTGATTCATGACCACCCTTTTGAATGTGTAGGCAACCATTTTCTAAAGTTGCATCTTCTACTGCAACCCAAAAAGTTGTTACTGATTGGGGTTTTGTATAAAAGTAGCTAGCATCCTGATGCCAATTCACTACACCACCAATTCTAGGTTGTTTGAAAATATACATCGACTGACGAATCTGAGGTTTTAATAACCCAAGATCATTTGCGATTGATTTGATTAACCGTTGATGACTAAAGGCCTTGAATTTGGGATTAAGACTGTGAAGTGCATGACCAATTTTATTAATGCTTAGATGCTTTTCCTGTTTTAAATTGCCAACTTCATCAAATGCTTCTTCTTCAAAAAAACAGCTAATTTGACCTGCAGAATTTAAGAAATAATCATCACGTGTTTTACTGTGTTCATTGGTTGTAAAAATATGATTGTTTTTGGAAACCTCAAAACTTGCAACAATTTCATTAGCGCTTTTTTTAAGATCATTCATTTTCTCATTAGAAAAAATCGAATCCAAAACTAGATAACCATCAGAGAGATAATTTCTAATTTGTTGCGATGTAAGCATAAGATATTTAGGGTATGTTTTTTATGATTTGACTATGCCATTAAAATTTGATCTTATCAATATTAGAAGCATTATGAGTTTACAAATTCGACTTGAAAAGCACTAATTATTAATAAAAGACAACTAGAAATATGAATCTAACCGTGAAGGTGAATGCTTGTTATATTTGTGAGAGAATAGCGATAACCGCTAGCCTAAATGGCCTTAATAAATAAAAATAAGAGGAATTTAAAAGTGACTATCACACCATTTCACTTGGCAGTTCAAGTCCGCTGTATTAAAGAAGCTAGAGAATTTTACGGCGAAAAAATGGGTTTTAGTGAAGGCCGAAGCTCCAGTGAATGGATAGATTTCAATATGTACGGGCATCAATTTGTTACTCACCTTAATACGAGCTTAGGTGAGAGAGGTAAAGTGGCAACTATTTCTAGCTCCGTTGATGGGCACGGCGTTCCCGTTCCGCATTTTGGGGTAGTGTTAAATTTTGACGATTGGCAAACGCTTGCAGAGCGATTATCAACGGTAATTGAGTCGTTTGTTATTGAGCCTTATATTAGGTTTAAGGGTGAACCTGGAGAGCAAGGCACACTGTTTTTTACTGACCCGTCGGGTAATGCTTTGGAATTCAAAGGTTTTAGGAATATTGAAGAATCTTTGTTTAAAAAATAGCGGTTATGCAGGTAGCAATTCACGGTGAAATAATAACACACTAACTGTAGCCGTCCGAATTAACAACATAAGGTTTCCCAAATTAAACATCATATGATTTGGCAGTTTTATGATGTTTTTGCCAATCTAACATCGTAACTTATTTTCACTTTCCCAAATTACTGTAGCCGTCCGAATTAATTGTCTAATCTATAAATCAAAACCAAAAAATCAAGCGAGTATCAATTTACTGCTTGATCTTCAAATAAAGCGTATTGACTTTTTTACAAAACAAAAAGTTAGCTAAAAGCTAGTTTTTCATTCTTTCGAATTTAAAAAATGCAGTAATAACTGGTACATTTTATCGTTTTCAATAGGTTTTGTTAAATAATCATTCATACCACATTCAAGACAATTTTCCCTATCTCCTTGCATTGCGTTTGCTGTCATTGCAATAATAGGTATGTTTCTATTTTTTTCACCAGCATCACCTTTTCTGATTTTTACAGTTGTTTGATAGCCATCCATAACGGGCATTTGACAATCCATAAAAATGAAATCATAAGATGAAATATTTTCTTTAAGTTTTTCTATCGCGATTAATCCATTTTCTGCTAAATCACTGGCTATACCATATTGTTTTAAAAATCCTTGTAATACTAACTGGTTAACACGATTGTCTTCAACTATCAGAATTTTTTTATTATCCCATTGGTGTTTAGCTGGGTCTATCTGGTTCGTAAAGGTGTTAGAGATAGCTACATTTTCTGTCGACGACAAATTTTTATTGAGAGACTTATCTATTACATTTCTTACATAGTTAGGTAAGATAGGCCTAGAAAGAGACCCTTGAAATATATCTTCTTCTAGTTGTTTAAATTTGATTGATGATATTGATTTTATGCGAATTATTTTTAATAGGTTGTCTGCAATAAATTCTTTCGTTTCAGAAGACGCTAGCCAATTATAAAGTTCAGATGTGTCTTCATTAATAAATAGTAGATCAAGTTTTGACTGTTTAGACTTCCTGTTTTTTTCCAAAAATGCAGAAATTCCAGCCAGAAGATCTGATTGAGTAAATACATTTGCCCCCCACTGTTGAAGTGTTTTAGTTAAGATGACATTGCTTCGATGATTAGAATCAATAACTAACGCATTAAAGTCCTTAAGCAATTTTGGTTCAAACCTAGGAGTGGATATTTTGCTCGAGTTTAGAGACAGATTGAAACTAAAACAGCTGCCATAGCCATATTTACTTGTAACTGATACATCACCATTCATGAGTTGGCAGATTTGTTTTACGATAGATAAGCCTAGTCCTGAACCTCCGTATATTCTGGTAGTTGAACTATCAACCTGACTAAAGTTGCTAAAAATATTTTTCAGTTTCTCTTGAGGAATTCCAATTCCTGTATCTTCAATATCACATTGAAATTGATATTGTTCATCTGATGTTTTATGCAGCTTAGCTATGATTGAAATCTCACCATTTTCAGTAAACTTGATGGCATTACTTAGTAGGTTAAGTATCACTTGCCTTAGTCTTGTAGGATCTCCTTTGACATGCGTAATTGAAATTTCATTTAGGTCTATATTTAAATCAACTTTTTCTAAATCCATACTTAACGCAAAGGATTCAGTTACTCCACTCAATAAGTCAACTAAATCAAAATCGATCGATTCAAGCTTGATCTTCTTTGCTTCTATTTTAGATAAATCTAAAATGTTATTTATTAGAGTTAATAATGAGTCTGCACTTTGTTTGGCTAGACCGATTCGCCTCTTTTGTTCCTCATCCAAACGGCTATGGCTGAGCAAAAGCAACATGCCAATAATACCGTTCATCGGAGTGCGAATTTCATGACTCATATTGGCCAAAAATTTACTTTTTGCTTTTTCGCTTAGTTGTGCACTATTTTTTGCAATAACTAGTTTTTTATTAATGTTACTTAAATTTAAGGTTTTTTCTGCAACCGTTTTAGTGAGTTTCTCGTTAAATGAATTTTGCAATTTGTGTGCTTGTAAAATAGCCTTACCTAGTTGAAATGATTCGTAAGAGTTTTCTGAAGATAGCGTGTTGGGTAAATCTTTGAAATCATCTGAAGCATGATAGTAGTGAGTGATTTTTTCGATTGGTTTCACTACAATATGGGTAATATTTTTTGCTATAAAATTGCCAAGGAAAGAAAATGTTAGCGTGGCAAGAATAACAAATATGAAATTTGTTTCAAATACCTTGAGTAAACTACCAGGTTTTTTAAATACAATCACTTTCCACCCATTAGCTAAAAATGTACTTTTATAAAATAATTCCAGTTTTCCCTGTTCTGTCTTAAATTCACCTATTGAGATGGATGATTGATAAGTTTTTTTAGTTTCTTTTAGTTTAAAATCAGTTAAATGTTTAATACTTAACTCCGAAGAGGCATAAATCACTTTGTTATTATCATCAATTAAAAGCATTGTTGTATCTGTATTTAGCAGTACTCTTTCTTCAATTACTTTTAATTCATTTAAGTTTAATGAGCCTTCAATGACACCAATAGGTTTGCTTGTAGCATATTTTTCAATAGGTGCACTAATCGCAACAATTACATCATTACCGAAGCCCTTACCTAGAAAAACATCTGAAAGAAAAAGGTCGCTGGATTCCATTGCTTGAATGAAATATGACCTATCAGACACATTAATTGTATTGAGATCTATTTTTAACATTTTGTTAAAAGAATCTGGGGCAGCATATTTAACTAATCCTTTTTCATCTGTTACCAGCATTGAAATAAAGCCATGGTTATTAGATTGAATTGACGTGACAACATCATAGAATTGCTCTTGAGTGATACTAAATGACTTAGATAAATCAGCTAAAAAACGAATTTTTGACTTATATTGTTCTATATAATCATCAGTAATAAATGCGATCTGTTCAGATTGGGTAATTAAAGAGTTATTGAGCGATTTTTCTTGCAGTCTTGCAGAAATTCCCGCTGAAATTATACCAACTAAGATTGACGTGGCTACAAGGGCTGTAACAATACGGCTTTGAAGTATTTGTCTCAACTTTAAAAGAGGTTCTTTCTCACTATTATTTTTCCATGTGTTAGGAATGAAAGGTGTAATAACTGTTGCAATTGAGAAATATAATAACCCATTAATCATTTGTGTAAGTGCAACGCTAAATGCAAAATCTACAGAAGTAGGATTATTGGTCAGGAAAGCGGTATAAACAATAGGCATACCTAAAAATACCCAAAAAAGCATGTCAGCATAAATTATAGAAAGCTTTTTACGAACAAAGAGTCCAACAAAACTAATTTCAACAACGGGTAATACTAATAATAGATAACTTTCTATCGTTAAAAATAAGGGCAAATTAACTAAAATTGATACAATAAGAGCCCACCGAAGTCCCAACACGTATAGTGCAATGACACTACTTACCATGCCTAAATGTAGAACTAAATTGGTGTAAAGGGGAACCAAAAAGAACAAATTGATAATAATACCGGAAAGACTCAGTATTAGAGTTACAAAAATAGTCTTATGTGTAATGGATAGTGTCATTTTTTGTTATGTTTTGTGGTAAAGGATTTTCTTAAAATACTAATCAGATTATAGTTATTATTTAGTTATTTGTCAGAAAAAAAACGTTTAGTTTGTTTTACAATAAAGAGGTTGTAGCTTAGTATTCTTTACTAATAAGTTATTTTTTGCCAACTAAAATACTCATATAAACTATTGTTTTTTAAAAAGAGTGTCTTTTAAAAAGAGTGTCTCTTACCAACTAGCTCTAACGGTTCCAAAGCAATTTGTATTTACCGCAAGACGGTGTATATCAAGAAGATGGATTGGTGAAACTAATTAGTGCTTGACCGAAAACACATAACCTATTGAAATAAAAGTAGAATAAGTCAAAACAATAGGGTGGAGATAAGTAATAAAGCACCATAAAATGATATAATTAGCCTCAAATAAGTACAAACAGCTAGATCCTGAAGCTAAACCATAACCAAAAAAAGTGGCCTATGCAAAAAACGCACGTCAAATTTAGGCGTTAAATCTAAAAACCAACTTGCACAATATATAGTACAAGTTATACTTGTACTATATATTGTGAATTAATGAGGTTTTTATGAGAGTAGTAAATTTTTCGGAAGCTCGAAATCACTTAAAAAGTGTTTTAGATCAAGTAGTTGATGATTTTGATTTTACAGTGATTTCGAGAAGAGATGCTAATGATGCGGTGGTTATGTCCCTTGATTCATTCAATGGTTTGATGGAAACCGTGCATTTATTAAAAAGTTCAGCGAATGCAACCCACTTAGCTAAGTCAATTGAGCAATACCATTCAGGTAAAGTAGAAAATCATGAGATGATCAATGATTGAAACGATAGCTTGGACAAAAGAAGCATGGAAGGATTACGTTTATTGGCAAGGACAGGATAAAAAAACGCTAAAACGCATAAATAAATTGCTAACAGA